>Ga0114957_1003658_pt1 | contig 13694 bp, 10 predicted proteins | sample BantaG_FD_87175 | JGI IMG/M metagenome (GOLD analysis project Ga0114957, IMG submission 87175) | Marine algal microbial communities from Bantry Bay, Ireland - BantryBay_4 metaG | ecosystem: Host-associated > Algae > Red algae > Unclassified | place: Bantry Bay, Ireland | collected 2014-11-21 | reverse complement strand
TTTGGTCTGATTGAGGCAGGAAATCCGGAGCTATGCCGTAGCATAGTGAGGAATTTTCTAACGAAAAGCAGGCGAAAAATAACAAGCATAGATTGGTATGGATTTACGGGATGAGGCACTAGAAACAGTTAAATGAACACCCCTATCGCAGGCATTATTCATTAAAAAATTATTCATTTTTAATTAAAAAAACAATGAAACTCGAACACATCGGAATCGCCGTCAAAGACCTGGAAGCAGCCAACGACCTCTACGCACTCCTCCTCGGTAAAAAACATTATAAGATCGAAACCGTCGAATCGGAACAAGTCAACACTTCCTTTTTTCAAGCCGGATCTTCTAAAATAGAATTACTCGAAGCGACCGGACCAGAAAGTGCGATCGCCCGACACATCGAAAAACGGGGAGAAGGTATTCACCACGTCGCCTTTGAAGTTGAAGATATTCACGCAGAGATGGAACGACTGCGTAAGGAAGGTTTCCGCTTACTGAATGACCAACCCAAGCGCGGTGCGGATAACAAACTGGTCTGCTTTGTTCATCCAAAATCAGCCAACAGCGTACTAGTAGAGATTTGCCAAAGAATTGTCGAATAATGGAATTCTATCATTATTTAATTGCCATTGTCGGTGGTGGCATTGCGGGCGTTATCAACACCCTGGCGGGAAATGGCTCTGCCATTACGCTGACTATTTTAACCGAAGTTTTAGGGCTTCCGCCCAATGTGGCCAACGGTACCAACCGGGTGGGTATCTGCTCTCAGTCGCTGGTCGGTAGCTGGGTATTTTACAAAAATGGAAAACTGGATTTAGAGCGAAGTTGGGTCTATGGTATTCCGACGATCATTGGTGCCGTCTTTGGCGTACTCATGGCCGTCTGGGTAAGCAACGAGCAGTTTAAACAAGTCTTTAGTTTTATGTTGGTGGCCATGTTTCTGGTTATTCTAGTCAAACCAAAACGCTGGCTCCGCGAAACCGATCTATCCATTAAACGAAATTACTTTCTAATCATTCCTGCCTTTTTAGCCATTGGTTTTTACGGCGGTTTTATCCAAATGGGCATGGGCATTTTCTTTCTGGCCGTCATGGTCCTCGGTGCCCGACACAGTATGACCGACGCCAACGCCGTGAAAAGTTTTGTCATCATGGCCTATACGATTGTGGTAATCGCCATCTTTCAATGGAAAGGATTGATCGACTGGAAAATGGGTGCGCTGATGGCTGTCGGACAAACAACCGGCGGCTGGTGGGCCGCTAATTTTGCTTCTCGTTATGAGCAGGCGAACTTATGGGCGTACCGGCTGTTAGTGGTTATCGTTGTAGTGGCAATTATCAAGTTGTTTAATGTGCATGAGTTGATACTTTCGGGCGTGCTCAATTAAGTCTGTCCCTGGCTGCCCGCAACCTCGGTCGGGAAGGAAGTTAATATGTGCAGACATATAATGAGGAAAAAGTACAGAACTTTTTACTTTTAAATTGAACAAAAAAAATGTCCACTATAATCCAAGAAAAAACAACACCCGATCCTAAAATCATCCTGGCTTTTTTCATCATTTTTTTGTTTGGGGTTCTACCTATCTGGCCAATAAGTGGGCGATTGCCGACATGCCTCCTTTTCTGATGGCGGGAATACGGTTTGTATTTGCTGGTGTATTGCTCTACGGCTACTGTATGTTGATTGGGAAAAAAACGCCTACTCGGGCGCAAGTAAAAAATGCACTTTTTGCGGGTTTATTTTGTTGACGATCGGTTTATTATTGGGAGAATATCCGTTATTTGATTATCAAAAACTTGGTGTACGAGCGCTCTGGTCGTTGGGCTACCTAATTATTTTCGGTTCAATCATGGCGTTTACCGCTTTTAATTTTTTATTAAAAAATGTCTCTCCGACAAAAATTGTCACCTCGACTTATATCAATCCGGTGGTCGCACTTATTCTAGGTTATTATTTGAATAAAGAAGGAATTAGTTGGCAGTCGTTGCTGGCGGCGGGGTTGTTGATTGTTGGGGTGGTATTGATTAATTGGCGGAAGAAGGGGGCGCATTAGAATCAGTGATCAGGGGTGTTCATTTATCGGTATCTAGTTAATTAGTAAATCGGTTAATTAGTTTTTTGTTACGCAATGCTACCGTAAGGAATGGCGATTAAATAAATAGTAGTCCTTCCAGTTAATAGCGTCTGGTAGAATTTGGCAACCGATCTCACTTCACCTCAAACCTATAAACCGTCTCACTTTTAAACTCCTCGCCCGCCTCTAAAACCGTACTCGGAAAATGCGACTGATTCGGACTATCCGGAAAATGCTGCGTCTCTAAACAAACGGCCTGATAGTTTTTAAAATTTTCGTCTTTCTTTTCCGTCGGTGTTCCGCTTAAAAAGTTTCCGGTATAAATCTGTAATCCTGGTTCGGTGGTTGCCACTTTGACCGTTCGTCCAGTTTCCTTATCTTGTAAGACAGCCACGGATCGTAATTTGTTATTCCAATTAGAAAGCACCCAGTTATGGTCGTAGCCTCCCGCATTTTTTAATTGGATATGAGATTCCTTAATCCGAGCGCCGAGCGACGTCGGCTTTCTAAAGTCAAACGGTGTATTATGTACATGTAGATAATTTCCCGTCGGGATCAAAGTCTTGTCCGTCAACGTAATTCGGTCACTCTTGATTTGTAAAACATGATCCAATACACTGTTTTTCCCACTTAAATTAAAATAGGAATGATGAGTAAAATTAACCACCGTCGTTTGATCCGTTACTGCGTGGTATTCGATCTTTAATTCATTTTTGTTGGTCAACGTGTAGGTCACCGTCGTGGTCAAATTACCGGGAAAACCTTCCGCTCCGTCGGGACTTTTATGAGTCAAAAGGAGGGCCGGTCCGTTAGCCGTTTCAACGGGTTTTGCTTGCCAGTTTTGCAAGGCCAAACCGTCCGGGCCTCCGTGCAAATGATTGGGTGGATTATTTGTAGCTATTTTATAAATTTTATTATTTAGTTTAAAACGGCCTTTTGCAATTCGGTTGGCGTACCGACCGATGGTGGCGCCGAAATAAGGATTGTGTTTTAAATAGTTTTCCATTTTTTTATATCCTAATACAATGTTAATAAATTTTCCATTTTTATCGGGCGTCCACAGTTCGGTCAGGATGCCGCCGTAGCTGATGATTTTTGCGGTTAAGCCATTTTTATTTTTCAGCGTAAACTGATGGACTGTTTCTCCATTTTTCAGTTGACCAAATTTTTTCTTCGTAATAGGCATTCGTAAGTGGTTTTAGAACCTGGGTTTTCTTGATTTTAGAATCAATTCGTAATATAAAAAGCATTTACCTTTTTACGAGTAAATGCTTTTTTTGTTTTTTAAAAAATTAAGAACCGTTGATTAGTATTAGTTAATCGGTCCTTCCAACGCATAGATATCGCCCTCTAAAGAATTTTAAAAACTCAAAAAAGACGGCAGAGTAAAGTTAAGTTAACAGATCAACGCAGGAACAAGGCAGTGCCTTGTTCCTACTTTGTAGGTGTCAAAACTATGTGCCCCACAAATTCCGCATCATCATCAATAATCAGATCATCCTGACGACGGAAACAAAGCCCCGCAGTCATACCTGTCCAAAAAATACTCGGCTGGTAGCGATGTCCTTCCAGATCAAAATTAAAAGGGGCCAGTTCCTGATAAACGACTGGAAGGTCATCGTAGTCTCCTTCGGTTTTATATATCGGTTCCGGTTTGCCATCGTAGAAAGAAATATTTTCTCCCATCCGTCCATAGATCGGTTTGGCCACATATTTATGTGTCGGAAAATCTGCTGCCGAAAAAGTAGTCTTTAACAAATAAGGATTTTCAGGATACAAGTCGTAAGCATACTTTAACAATGCTTTGGATTGTAACAACATCGTATACGCCGGATTGAGTACCACTACTTTTTGGTCAATAATCAATCGTTCTAAATCATCAAAAAGATTGGGTTCTTCGTAAGCGATAAAATCCCATGGAATAAATTTATACCAAAAATCATATCGCACAAAAGCACCATCTTCTTCCTCCAAAAAAATACCTTCTTCCGGAGAAAAAATAACCCTTTCCAAAATCGCCGACTCCACTTCCTCAAATCCAGCTTCGCGCGCCGCTTCGGCTACGACATCCGCGTTGATCCAGTCTTCTTCGTATCCCAAAGTAGAAATCAACAACGTAGGATCTCGATCCGGATTTTGGTTAATAATCCGTCGAAACCGTTCGATGAGTTCTTCGATCAAAGGATTGTAAGGACTTCCTCCCAGTTTTTCTTCTTCTTCCTTCCATTGTTGCTCCTGGATATATGCTGTCTCTGCCAGTAAAGAGCAAGTATCCGCGTTAATTTCCAGCAACTTGATCGGCACACCATCCATGCCGCCCGAAAAATCGAAGCGACCGAGCAGATGGGTATCCATTTCATTAGCTAAAGAATATTTCACCAGATCAATGGCGTGCGGAGGAATTCCCAGTAGTTTCCACTCACCCTGCTGCACGGCATGTTCAGCCGCCTTTAGCAGTATTCGATAACTTATTTCGGAAGCTTCGCGGAGTGCATCGACCTCTTTGGTCGTCATCTGCAAAAATTCATTGGATAGATATTCCTCGTTTTCTCCAGTAGTCAGCCATTCCAGTTCCAGGTCTTTAACGATTACCGCATCGAGCGGACGGACCGAAACAATGCGATTATCCACCATAAGAACGGGTAGATTTTCCTGAACCATAACCTGATTTTCCACTGGAAGGTCGCGTACGGGTTACCCGATTAGCAGAACTTTTCATACTCTTACCAGCAGAACCAGCAGCCTTGTTATGTGCACCGGCACTGGTGTAAGCACCCGCTCGTGGAGCCATTCCACCCATTCGTCCCAGCATGATAAATCCAAAATATCCCAGACCAGCAGAACGTACGACTGACTGTTGACGACCCGAACCACTGGTCTGCATCAAACGTGCTTCCTGTAGTGTAAATGTATCGCTCGTGGCGTCCAGATAGTTGGCAATAATGCGGCTATCCGCAGTATCCTTAACTGTTTCTTCGTTATCAATTTTAAATTGATTGGCGCTTACTTCCTGAACGGTAGTAATAAGTCCTTCCGTTGGAATTTCTACCTCTACTGTTTCTGTGCTGCTGCTACCACAACTGGTAAAAATAAGGCCACAAGCCAGAAAGATTAGCAAGAGTGCGGGAATAGTCGTTTTAATTGCTGATGATTTCATAATTTTGTATTTTATTTAGTTTATTATTAATCAGCGACCAAGATAATCAACTCCTGAGTATTTTGTTTGTTTTTTTGTCAAAAATATTAATATGAAGGTGGGACCGTTAGAACGAATGGCTTTTTTTTTGGCGGTATTTATTGCTGGATTATGTTCGTTAATTTATGAATTACTGATTAGTACGACTGCTTCTTACTTTTTGGGAGATAGTATCAAACAGTTTTCGCTGACCATCGGTATCTATATGGCGGCGATGGGACTGGGTTCTTATTTAACCCGTTATTTGCCAGACGACTTACTGGGCTGGTTTGTAAAAGTAGAAGTATTACTGGGTATCATCGGCGGATTGAGTGTTCCTGTTTTATATTATGGGTTTGATCAGCTAGGCGTAGATAGTTATCAGTTTTTGACTTTGGGAATTACTTTTCTGATTGGTGTACTTACTGGATTTGAAATTCCATTGTTGGTTAGAATTTTAAAAACCTATTATCCGCTTAAAAGTAACCTGGCGTACGTTCTCAGCCTGGATTATGTGGGCGCCTTGTTTGCAACATTACTGTTTCCATTTTTACTCCTTCCTTTTGTTGGCACTTTTAAAACCTCTATTATTTTTGGGGCGGTCAATATTGTTTTGGGATTGAGTATTTATCGTTTTTTCACCAACCGATTACAGATTAAGAAAAAGCGATGGATGGAACCGACGATGATTGCTTGTTTGATTGGCTTCGTATTAATCGGTATTTTTTCGGATCGTTTACTCGGACACTGGGAAGATAATTTTTATACGGCTAGAATTATTTATAGTAAAGAAACACCTTACCAAAAGTTAGTACTCACCAAAAACAAAGAAGACTTACGACTTTATATCAATCGGATTATCCAGTTTTCCTCCCTGGACGAATATCGCTATCACGAGTCCCTCGCCATGCTTCCTTTGGAAGCAGCTCCCTACAAAAAATCAGTCCTGGTGCTCGGTGGTGGAGAAGGGTTACTGGCGCGTGAAATTCTAAAACATCCCAAAGTAGAAAACATTACCATCGTCGATCTGGACCCGGAAGTATTTCGGTTAGGAAAAGAAAACAAATTTTTACGAAAAGTAAACGGTGATGCGCTGCACAATCCCAAAGTGACTTTGATCGCCGAAGATGCGATGGCCTATTTACGTACCACCACCGATATTTACGATGTGATCATTGCGGATTTACCCGATCCATCCAACGAAGGCATTGCTCGTCTGTACAGCACCGCTTTTTTTAAATTAGCGCAAAACAAACTATCCCGCTACGGGATATTCGCCACCCAGGGAACCGGTCCATTTCACACCCGCCGGGCTTATTGGTGTATTTACGAATCGCTCAAAGCCAGTGGTTTTGTGGATGTCTATCCTTACCATACGTATGTTCCTTCTTTTGGTGACTGGGGTTTTCTAATCGCTGCCAACCATCCGATTGAACCACAAAAATTTACATCAAATCTCCCGCTCAAATACTTAAATGGGGAAAATGTAAAAAGAATGTTTTATTTTGAGCCAGATATTGACAATCCTGACAACCTGGAAATTAACAGACTCGATCATCCGGTACTACTCGACTATTTTTTAAAGGATTGGGAACGCTGGAGAAAGGATAAAAAGAATTAATTTAAACTTTCAAAAAACATGACAAATTTTCTCGGACAACACTGGCTTATTGAAGGTTATCACTGCGATGCCAGGCTACTGTCTGATCCGACGGCCATGGAAACCGTCCTGCAAAGAACAGCTGAAATCATGGGCGCAACCATTGTGACCAGTACTTTTCATCATTTTTCTCCACTGGGCGTTTCCGGTGTAGTGGTTATTCAGGAAAGCCACCTGACTATTCATACCTGGCCCGAACATGGATATGCCGCCGTGGACATTTTTACTTGTGGTGAAATTGATATGCAGGCGGGTGTAACGCATTTACACAAAGCACTCGGCGCTGGTGAACTGAAAATTATCAAGATGAAAAGAGGGGACCTGGATAAGGGGGTCAGGAATGGCGATTAAATAAAAGGAGATTCCAGGCGAACTATTTTTTTGCCAAATCAGTCCTTCCAACGCATAGGTATCGCCATTCCTAAAGTATTTGAAAACTCAAAAAAGACGGTAGAGAAAGTTAAGTTAACAGATCAACGCAGGAACAAGGTATGACTGAACGTTTCCGAAGAATAGGAGCCATCTCTCACCCTACCCTAACTTCCAACAATCCTATATTTTACTAATACCATCTGCAGTTACCACCATCGTCATCTCCGTTTTTCTGCCAAATTTATCTTCGTAGTTTTTGTTAATTTTTTTCTGAATAGTTTCAATATAATCCAAATGAATTAAATTAATTGTACATCCACCAAAACCACCACCCATCATACGTGCTCCCAAAACACCTTCCTCATCTCGTACCTGATCTACCAAAAAATCAAGCTCTTCACAACTCACCTCGTATTCCTTGCTCAAGCCTTCGTGCGATGCGTATAAGAGCTTACCTAGTTGTGTTAAATTGCTCGTTGCCAATGCATCTTGTGCAGACAGGACTCTTTGGTTTTCCATTAACACATAACGCACTCGCTGGTAAGCCATAGAATCAATGGCTGATTGATACCCTGCTAATTTTTCTAAACTAAGGTCTTTCAGTGAAGTAACTCCTGTTTTTTTATTTAGAAAATCCAGTACGGACTCGCAACTTTTTCTACGATCATTATAGGCGGTATCTGCCAGCGAATGCTGCACCATACTATTAAAAAGTACCAGACGATAATCTCCTAATTTTAGCGGTGCATATTCGTGGGTATTATTTTGACAATCAAGTTTCACCACTTGTTCCTCTTTACCAAAAAGCACCGCATACTGATCCATGAGACCACATTTAATACCAACACGATGTTCTGCCGCCTGGCCAATTTTTGCCAATTCCAAACGACTCAGTTTCCAATCAAACAAATCATTCAGCGCAAAAGCAAATCCACAAGTCAGTGCCGCCGAAGAGGACATTCCCGATCCGATCGGAATATTTCCACCAAAAACACAAGTAACAGGTTCTGGCGCAAAGCCTTTTTCTTTTAACACCTCCAAAACAGCAAAAAAGTATTTAGCCCACCCTTGCTCTGGGGCAACTGCTAGAGACCTGTCAATATTCACTGATTCTTTCATCTCCAAAGCACTCAGTTCATAAATGTTTTTTTGATTAGGTGCGATCGCGAAAAAAAGTTGTCGGTCCACCGCCGCAGGCATCACAAAGCCATCGTTGTAATCGGTATGTTCACCAATTAAATTTATTCGTGCAGGTGCTCGATAGAGAACCGGTTTCAGATCAGAAGCAACATTAAATGCAGCCAAAACTTCTTCTAAAGTCATTGATAGGGTATTTTTCAACAAAGCTAGCCAAATTGTTCATAGTATATAAAAAAAAGTGCCTTTTATCAAAGATCACCTTCACAAAATGGAACCAAATTAAGATTTATTCGTTTTTATATTTGAACTTGATGATAAATATAAAATATTTGGGCAGATGTATAAAAAAGTTTTTATATTTGCCGTTCTATCAAAGGATAGTAAGATATTTGATGATATTCTAATGGTTGCGTGGCCGAGTGGTTAGGCAGAGCTCTGCAAAAGCTTGTACGGCGGTTCGAATCCGTCCGCAACCTCAAAAGCATTCTTAAAGGCCTTGATAATCAACTGATTGTCAAGGTTTTTGTTTTTTAGGGATACTACTGGACGTTTGCGGGTTTGATGCTACTCCTTCAAACCGGGAGGCTGCAACTGAAAAAAGCGTCCCGTAGTATGCTTTTCAATATCCACTAATTTTTTTCAAAAATAAAAGCCCGCTGATACCTCACCAGCATCACCGGGCTTCTGCTCCATATATATTGTCTCTTTTTTTTCTAATTAATCAACTCCGGTGCCTCCAGCAATTTAAAGAACTGATCCATTCTTGGAGCCAGTACAATCTCTGTTCTGCGATTGGTACTTCGTCCCCTCGCTGTTCCATTATCCGCTTTAGGAACAAATTCCGATCGTCCAGCTGCTGTCATTCTACTCGCTTCTACGTAGTGGTCTTTCTCCAACATCCGAACTACCGCTGTGGCACGCTTTACACTCAAATCCCAGTTGTCTGAAATACAATTGGTGTTCATCGGTACGTCATCGGTATGGCCTTCTACCATCACTTCCAAATCCTCGTGATCATTGATGATACCCGCTATTTTTCCAAGTACATCCTCCGCATCACTACTAATCGTACTGCTTCCCGATTTGAATAATAATTTATCAGAGATCGAAACATGTACCAATCCACCACGAACTTCTACCAAAATATCCTCATCATTGATATTTGACAAAGAACGCTTAAGATTTAAAACCAATGCCAGATTGATCGAATCTTTCGTTTGAATTTTAGTCGTTAAATCCTGAATAAAATCGTATTGTGTACTCAATGACTCCAATGACTTTTCAATACTCTTGGCACCCGCCTTGCTGACAATCGACAGGTCAGACATGCGATCCAGCAGGCTTCCATTGGTCTTTCTGAGGTGATCGATCTCCTGCTTTAATTGCGTTACCTGATCACTCTTTAGTGCCAGCTCCGAGGTTAACTTTTCCACTTCTTTTCCTTTACAGGAAAAACTCAAAAAGGCCACCATAAACATAAAAATTACCAATAATTGATTTTTCATAAATATTGTTTTGAGGTTTTAGGAATAGACTTCTCTCTGGCTTGTGGTTAGTTTACCTTTTAAGTCCTTACTTTTCGCGGCATAATTAATCAATAAAATTGTCTTAAGCGGCCATTTAGTGGATAGAATATCCAATTTTTTGTAAAAAATTCTTCCACGCATTAAGTACTTGCAATTTTGACCCCGGTAAATCCTTATCTTTGTCACTTAAGATATAACCAATACCAAATTAAATAATGGAAAAAATAGCACCCTACCAGCCCAAAAACAAGGTGCGGATCGTAACCGCTGCCGCCCTTTTTGACGGTCACGATGCCGCCATCAATATCATGCGCCGCATTATGCAAAGTTCTGGCGCCGAAATTATTCACCTGGGCCATAATCGCTCCGTTCAGGAGGTCGTGAATACGGCCATCCAGGAAGATGTCCAGGGAATCGCCATCACTTCTTACCAGGGTGGCCACAACGAATTTTTTAAATATATGTATGATCTGCTCCGCGAAAAAGGCGCAGCACACATCAAAATTTTTGGTGGCGGTGGTGGAACAATCCTCCCTTCCGAAATCAAAGATCTTCACGAATATGGCGTCGACCGTATTTATAGTCCCGATGATGGTCGTACCATGGGGCTGCAAGGTATGATTAATGATGTTTTAAAAAATTGTGATTTTCCTATCGGCGAAACGATCAACGGAGAGCTAAAAAAATATGCTGCACAGGATGATTATTCCATCGCCCGATTAATTACCGCCGCCGAAAGCTTTCCGGCAGCCAACGCACACTGGCTAAAAGATATTCAAAAAAAGATTGCTAAAAAAAATATTCCCGTTTTAGGAATTACCGGAACGGGGGGTTCGGGTAAATCCAGTTTGGTGGACGAATTGGTACGTCGTTTTTTACTGGACTTTACGGACAAAACCATTGCGATTATTTCCGTCGATCCCTCCAAAAGAAAAACGGGTGGCGCTTTGCTTGGTGACCGGATCAGAATGAACGCCATCCACGGTGGCCAGGCCAAAGAACGGGTGTTTATGCGTTCACTCGCTACCCGTCAATCCAACCTCGCGCTGTCTAAACATGTACAGTCTGCCGTCGATATTTTAAAAGCCGCCAACTACGATTTGATTATTTTAGAAACTTCTGGTATCGGACAATCAGATACGGAAATTACGGATCACTCGGACGTTTCGCTTTACGTGATGACGCCCGAATACGGTGCGGCTACGCAATTGGAAAAAATTGACATGCTGGATTTTGCGGACATGATTGCGATCAATAAATTTGACAAACGAGGCTCCCTGGATGCGCTCCGGGATGTCAAAAAACAATACATGCGCAATCATCAACTTTGGGAGGTTAAGCAGGAAGATCTTCCAGTGTACGGTACCATCGCTTCGCAATTCAATGATCCGGGCATGAATACTTTGTACCGGAATTTGATGAATAAAATTGTTGAAAGAACCAAAGCGGACCTTCACTCTGATTTTGCCAGTGCGACCGAAATGAGTGAGAAAATTTTTATTATTCCACCTAAACGTATTCGCTACCTTTCTGAAATTTCTGAAAGTAATCGACAATACGATCGCTGGGTAGATTTACAATGTGCACTGGCCAGTAAATTGTACGGACTACAACAATCTATTGATATTTTAAAAAATAATGAAAAAAGTGACGAAAATAATATTTTAATTATTGGTCTTGAGAAAGCCTACGAAGACGCATCCCTGGATTTGGATGGTCGCTGTCGTCGAATTCTGGACGAATGGCAAACAAAAAAAGCAGCTTACGCAGCGGACGAATTTGTATATAAAGTCAGAGACCGGGAAATCCGGGTACCGACTTTTACGACGTCTTTGTCGCATTCTCGGATTCCACGAATCGCGTTGCCACGTTATAAAGACTGGGGCGAAATTCTAAGATATTGCTTACAGGAAAATGTACCCGGAGAGTTTCCATTTACTGCGGGTGTTTTTCCATTTAAAAGAAAAGGTGAAGACCCTACGCGGATGTTTGCGGGCGAAGGTGGTCCCGAACGAACCAATCGGCGCTTTCATTATTTATCGGCGGATATGCCGGCCAATCGGCTATCCACCGCATTTGACTCCGTAACGCTTTACGGGGAAGATCCCGATAGTCGTCCGGATATTTATGGTAAAATTGGCAACAGTGGCGTAAGTATCTGCTGTCTGGATGATGCTAAAAAATTATATTCCGGTTTTGATCTTTGTGATCCGAAGACGTCAGTTTCGATGACGATCAACGGTCCGGCGGCCACGATCTGTGCCTTTTTTATGAATGCGGCGATTGACCAACAGTGTGAAATGTATATTAAAGAAAATGGTCTGGAACACCTGGTGGAAGCCAAATTAAAAGAAATTTATGATGATCAAAAACAACCACGCCCGACCTACCACGGCGAGATTCCAAAAAATAACAATGGTCTTGGATTGATGTTGTTGGGATTGACGGGGGATCAAGTTTTGGATTCGAAAGCCTACGCGCCTTTACGCGCCAAAGCACTCGCCTCCGTTCGTGGAACCGTACAAGCCGATATTTTAAAAGAAGACCAGGCGCAGAATACCTGTATTTTTTCTACGGAGTTTTCACTCAAATTGATGGGAGACGTGCAAGAATCATTTATTAAAAATAAAATAAGAAATTTTTATTCCGTTTCGATTTCGGGTTATCACATTGCAGAGGCAGGTGCCAATCCGATTACACAATTGGCGTTTACATTATCCAATGGTTTTACTTTTGTAGAATATTATCTATCGCGCGGAATGGACATCAACGATTTTGCGCCGAACTTATCTTTCTTTTTCTCCAACGGAATTGATCCGGAATATGCGGTCATCGGTCGGGTAGCACGAAGAATCTGGGCCAAGGCGATGCGCGAAAAGTATCAAGCGAATGATCGTTCCCAAAAATTAAAATACCATATTCAAACTTCTGGTCGTTCCTTACACGCGCAGGAAATTTCTTTCAATGATATCCGTACAACCTTACAGGCTTTGTACGCTATTTATGATAATTGCAATTCATTGCATACGAATGCTTACGACGAAGCGATTACTACACCGACCGAAGAATCTGTCCGCCGAGCCGTTGCCATTCAAATGATTATCAACCACGAACTGGGACTCGCCAAAAACGAAAATCCAATTCAGGGAGCTTACATTATTGAGGAATTAACGGACCTCGTAGAAGAGGCAGTATTACTGGAATTTGATCGACTCACCGAACGGGGTGGTGTCCTCGGTGCGATGGAAACGATGTACCAACGCGGAAAAATTCAGGATGAAAGTATGCACTACGAGATGCTTAAGCATACCGGAGAATTTCCGATCATCGGAGTCAATACTTATTTGTCAAAAGATGGTTCACCGACCGTGATTCCCGAAGAGGTCATCCGGGCCACCGAAGAAGAAAAACAGGATCAGATTCGTACGCTCGAACAACTACACCTTAACAAAGCATCTGTATCAGCTGACAGGCTAAAAAGATTACAGGAAAAAGCGATTGAAAATGGAAATATTTTTGAGGAGTTATTGGAGGCGGTGAAGTTTTGTTCGCTTGGGCAGATTACGAATGCGTTGTATGAAGTGGGTGGACAGTATCGGCGGAATATGTAAGGCGAATAGAATTTGCTGGTTAGCCAGTTGGTTTGTTGGCTTCCCTCAGACGTAGAATACGTTAGAAGGAAGCCAACAAGTTTTAGATAAGGAATGGCGATTAAATAGATTGAGATAAAAGGCGAAATATTTTTTCATCAAT
>Ga0114957_1003657_pt1 | contig 13697 bp, 8 predicted proteins | sample BantaG_FD_87175 | JGI IMG/M metagenome (GOLD analysis project Ga0114957, IMG submission 87175) | Marine algal microbial communities from Bantry Bay, Ireland - BantryBay_4 metaG | ecosystem: Host-associated > Algae > Red algae > Unclassified | place: Bantry Bay, Ireland | collected 2014-11-21 | reverse complement strand
TGCTTGGAAGTATTAGCTTTATGTTTTATGTAAGTGACTTTTGAGTAACAAGAATTGATATGGTCGAACTCCTTCATACCCATTGTCAAATTACAGCTTGGTACTCAAAAGCGGATAGTCATATTAAATTGAAAAGAAGGCGAAAGAGGAGCGACCAAGATTAATAAGGGTTAAATCTCTACCTCAGCAGTTTAAATCAAACAGGAATCAAAACAAAAATGGTAGGCAATTGCGAATCCCTCTACTTTTCCATACATTAGATACCAGTATAAAATCAAAATACAAATATGAACACCATCAAAGGCCCGGCGATATTCCTAGCCCAATTCATTGTAGACGAAGCCCCATACAATACATTAGAAAATCTATGTCAATGGGCAGCAGACCTTGGCTATAAAGCTATCCAAATACCCACTTGGGAATCCAGACTCATAGACCTCGAACTCGCATCGACCAGTAAAACCTACTGCGATGAACTCAAAGGAATTATAGCTACTTACGGACTAGAAATATCAGAGCTGTCTACCCACTTGCAAGGACAATTGGTAGCAGTGAATCCAGCCTATGATAGTATGTTCGATGGCTTCGCACCCGAAGAAGTGCAAGGCAATTCAGCAGCCAGGCAAAAGTGGGCGGTCAATCAAGTCATGATGGCAGCTAAGGCAACCAAGAATTTGGGATTAGATGTGCACGTTACTTTTAGTGGAGCTCTTCTATGGCATACCATGTATCCATGGCCACAGCGCCCATCGGGAGTGGTAGAGATGGGATTCAAAGAATTAGCATCAAGATGGGTGCCTATCTTGAATGAGTTTGATGAGAATGGAGTAGACCTATGTTATGAAATCCATCCAGGCGAAGACCTGCATGACGGCGTCACCTTCGAGCGATTTTTAGCAGCGACCAACAACCACACACGAGTGAAGATGCTCTACGATCCAAGTCATTTTATTTTGCAGCAGTTGGACTACCTAGCACACATTGACATCTACCATGAGTATATAAAAATGTTCCACGTCAAAGATGCCGAATTCGTACCAGACGGAAGGAGAGGCGTCTACGGTGGATACGAGAATTGGCAAGATCGTGCAGGACGTTTCCGATCTCTAGGAGATGGGCAGGTCGACTTCAAAACCATCTTCAGTAAACTAACAAAATATGGTTACGATGGTTGGGCAGTCTTAGAGTGGGAGTGTTGCTTCAAGTCTCAAGAGCAAGGCGCAAGAGAAGGTGCTCCATTTATCAAGAATCATATCATAGAAGTGGCAGGCAAAGCATTCGATGATTTCGCGGGTGTCGATGCGGATGAAGCATTCAACAAAAAGATCTTGGGGATATGAGAAAGCTGATGTTGATAACTAGTGTTTGTTTTCTGAATAACTTTCTTTTTGGTCAAAATTTTCAACAAGATGTAATCGAGCAATTGGAAGAAATCCATGTCGAACTATTCACTCCTGCAGAACAGGAGGCCTACACGATCAAGCCAGACAACAGAGATTTCTTCAAAACAAATTTCACCATCAAGCATGAGGATAAAGTGGAGATGCGCGTCGAGTATTTTTCTTGGAAGAAAGATAGCCTTGCGATCACCAATCCCAATATCAAAAATGGAATACGACTAGGACAGTTGATCGACAATAATGATGATACACAAATCAGTTTGCATCGTTTAAGCAGTCAAGACTTAAATATATACGGAGCAGACTGGGCTACGCAAGCTCTCTTCAAACCCAAACCCGAATTCTCAGATAAGTATTATTGCCAACTGATTACGATGTACAAAGAGGAGACAGGTTTAATATTTCTCTACCTCCTTTTTGATGATTTAGAAAAGTATAAAGATGAGTGGCGTTATGTGATTGGATTCTCTACACCAGAAATGAAGCTCATCAAGTAGTCTGCATCTCGATCACTTTGTCTCTCGATACCACAAATACCTGATCTTTCTTCTTAGTTCTCATGATCGCCGTCCCCGTAAATTCTCCAAAGGCAGGTAGAATGCCTTGCTTCTCCGTAAAGTGAAAACATGGAAGTTTCATGGCCTGCTTAGCAAAGCCTCTCAGATAGACTGCAGGATGGATATGCCCACATAGATTAGTCATATCTTTCTTGATGTCCTCCACTTTCATTGGATGATGTGACAAGATAAATGGTGCCATATCATATGGCTCAGGATGGATCTTCATCTTGGCGTATTCATATTGCGTTTTGTCCATGATGTCATGATTTCCCACAACCAATTCAAATTTAGTCTCCGCAAATTGTTTAGTGATATACACAAAGTCCTCCCACGCAGTATTGCAGTCGCTATGAAAGAGGTCACCTAAGATCAGTACTCGCTCTGGATTTAAGTCTAACAAAAGCGCGGTAAATTTATCAAAGTTGGATTGGCGTACTTCTTTTGGGACGGGTATTCCCGCCTTACGAAAGTGGGTCGCCTTTCCCAGATGTAAATCGGCAACAAAGAGTATAGATTGTTCTACCCAATACATTCCCTTGAAAGGATGCAGCGTCATTTTTTGACCACGGAGATAGAATTGTTGCATGGTGCGGTAAAGTTTATAGTTGCAGTAATCTTTCAATCTCTGCCTTCATTTGGATTAAGGGTGAACCTTTTTTTTGTGATAGACTGTTTAAGAAGTTTTTAAATTTTTGATTTTTGGCAACGTGTTTATTCTTGGTTATTCTCAATAGGCTTTTAAGATCATGAAAACCATATTTGGCGGTAGGGATATCAAGCTCTCTTGCTAAATTTAAAAGAAAATGCTCTAAGACAGGATCTACGACGATTAAATAATGAGCAGTATTTTTCAGATGTTGAACTTCAAATCCTGAGTAGCTCTGTATAACTTCAAATTGTTTAAAGTAATTAGGTGTAATTTTACTAGCCTTATCTTTGTCTACTACACCAACTGCTTTTTTATTATGAAAATCTTTAATCATCACTTTGGCAACATCACCTTTTGAGTTACAATGATTTACTCTCTTATATCCTAAAATATTAATCATTAAAGTATCTGCATGGCATTCGGGTAAAATATTTAAACTCATTCGCCAAAAAGATTTAGATTAAAGAAGGCATCAATACCATAGTTTGACAGTTCTGATAGTTCTTCTTTTGTCATTGGATTTATTTTAGTTTCGAATTCTTTAAAGGAAACGATATTGATTGCCAATTCATCCTCCTTAGTATCAAATAGTAGAGTGTTTAGTAAATAAGGACTATGAGTCGCAATGAAAAATTGATTGGAAGAGTTAATGATTTCAAAAGCTATATCGCGTATGTAGGGTGGAAATGAATGATTTTCGGGCTCCTCTAATAAAATAGTAGCGTCGGTGTTTGATCTAATCGCAACAATATAAAATACCATTCTTTGCAAAGTATCAGCAATAAGTGAATAGGGTATTTTGTATCCAACATTACCTATCATCTTCTGTATTTCAGCTTCGTTAGATACAAAGTCTATAATTAAGCTGTAACCATATTCCTTAAATAAATCAGAAACTTCACTTAATAAGTCTTTATCGTTTTTTAAAATTTCAAAAATATTTTCGCCATATGGAGATAGCAAACTAGAAGAATTTAACTCAATATCGTTTGATCTAAGAATAGATCTATTAAACTTATACTTTTTAATTTTTGGAATTCTGTCAACTTGCAAAATATTTGGAGTATGGAATTTTCCATCTGCAGATACTTCAGAAACTCCAACAAGGTTTAGTCTTACTAACTCTTCAATGTTGTCATAAAATTCATCATTGTAAATGAATTTGGAATCGACATCATCAAGGATTTTTTGAAATGTAGAATTAGATTTAAACGTACTACTAAATTCTGAATTTTCTAATTTGCTCTGTACGAAATCAATATCTATTAAGTAACTCTCAAATTTATTTCGGCGTGTGTTATATCTAATTATTTGATGAAACTTATCAATACTTATCGTAATTGGATCTTTTATATCTTGATCATAAAATAAGTTTCTGACATTTTCCAAACGAACATCCATTGGATTTTTATTTCCTATAATTGATAAACATTCTAAAAAGTTAGACTTACCCACATTGGGCTTACCAATAAAAAGATTTACCCGTTTCGGAGATAGGTTTAAATTTTTGATTGACTTAAAATTATTTATTTTAATATCATGTATCATTTCTAGAGAATTATAATTTTACTTTACTATAGATTGATTGACAATCTTCAATTTAGATAAAATCTGTACCATATCCCAGTTCTACACTTAAATTAATTGAAAGGTCATTTTGGGCTCACTTTTTTCACGATAGGGGTAGTAGCAGGGGCCAGCTTTGCTGGGCAGACCAAGCCCCATTTTTTCATGGGGCGCAGGGCCGAGCGACGAGCGAGCTGCGGATGGCCCGACCTCGATTTTTTGCGCTAGCTAGGCGGGCAGGCATCGAGGGATCGCCCAAAGAAAACTTAAACTAAAAATCCGTATCCAAAGTCAGTCCTTATACAATTCTATCTTCATCTTCGCGATACGATCCTCGATATTTTCGGAACTGAGCTTGATGCGTTGGAGACGGTCGACTATGATGGGGAAAGAAAATGGGGTCGCCTTTTCGGGGGTCATCTTGAGCATGGTCTGGCCTTGGATGCGTTGGAGGGCAGTCATCAGGCGCGCCTCTTCCAATTGGAAATTCATGACCTCGTCGTAGGCTTGTAGAAGGAGGAGGTTATTGGGGTCGTACTGCGTGAAGACCTCGAAGAAGAGCTGCGAGGACGACTGTAGATGGCGATCCTTTTTGTGCTTGCCCGGGAAGCCCTTGAAGATGAGACCGCTGATGCTGGCGATATCTCGAAACTTGCGGCGCGCCATCTCGGCGCTATTGATACTGGCTTCGATATCGTGCAATAAATTTTTGGGGCTGAATAAATCCTTGTTGACGACTTGCTCAAAATCTATCGGCATATCAGAGAGCAACTCAAAACCGTAGTCATTCATGGCGATGGAAAAACTGATCGGTTGCTGTTGGGAGATGCGGTATGCGATGAGTGCGGACATGCCCTCGTGTACATAGCGACCCTCGAACGGGTAAACCAAAAGATGATAGCCCTCCTTACTTTTGAAGTATTCGAGGAGAAACTGACTGTCATTGGGGACGGCGGATCGCTCCTGCTGCAGCTCGATGAGGGGGTAGATTTTTTGAAGCTCTACGTCCTCAAGGTCGCCTTTGGACAATTGATCCATCTTGTAGCGGAGCATGTCGGCGAGCTGCACGGAAAGCTGCATACGTCCACCCATCCAACTTGGGACTTTTCCCTTTTTCTTTTTGCTTTTTTTCACTGTGGCGGTCATGCCTTTGATGCGGACTAGCTCCAAGGATCGTCCTGCAAACCAAAAGGTATCTCCTGGTCTAAGCTGTGCAATAAACCACTCTTCTACTGTACCGATGCGTTTGCCTGAAACGAACTTGATGGTGAGCGAACCGTCGGCTACGATTGTCCCAATCGAGAGTCGATGCCGCATTGCGATACGCTTACTGGTAACTTTATAAATACCTCCTTCGATGATGACTTTATTGTACTCGTCGTAGGCATCTAGGGAGTCGCCACCCGTGGTGATATAGCTGAGGCACCAAGCCCACTCATCTTCCGAAACACTACTAAACGAAAATGTCTTTCTGATCTCTTGGTAGATGACCTTCGGATCGAAGCCGTCGGACACGGCGAGTGTCACGAGGTACTGCACGAGCACATCAAAAGAGCGAATGTAGGGAATGCGATCTTCGACTATATTCAGTTTAATGGCGCGACGTAACGCTGCCGATTCGATAAGCTCTAGAGAGTGCGTAGGCACAAAATATATCTTACTCGTCGCCCCTGGCTGATGACCAGATCGTCCCGCTCGCTGCACAAATCTAGAAACTCCTTTGGGGCTACCGATCTGCACGATGCTATCCACAGGACGAAAGTCAACCCCGAGATCCAAGCTCGAAGTACAGACTACGGCTTTGAGATTCTCGTGGTGTAGCGCATCCTCTACCCAGTCTCGTAGCTCGCGGCTGATGGAGCCATGGTGCATAGCGATCTGTCCCGCCAGATCAGGGTCTAGGTTGAGCAGATTCTGATACCAGATCTCGCTTTGTGCACGGGTATTGGTGAAGATGAGGGTACTCTTGCTATTATAGATGACAGGTAGCACTTTCTTGAGCATAGATAAACCCATGTGACCTGCCCATGGAAATTTTTCGATCTTATCTGGCAAAAGGGTTTCTACTTGAATCTCTTTTTTGATATCGGCTTTGATGACTTTGACTTTGCCGCTGTTCATCAGGTCGGCTAATAATATATCGAGTGCTTCGTCAAGATTTCCGATGGTAGCGGAGATGCCCCAAACTTTGAGCGTGGTATTGAATCCTCTGATACGCGAAAGTGCCAACTCCATCTGTACCCCTCTTTTGGAACCGATCAATTCGTGCCACTCATCTACTACTACGGATTTAAGATTACCAAAATAGTCCTCGTAGTTTTTGGATGCCAGTAGTAGGTGCAAACTCTCAGGCGTGGTAATCAGAATATGTGGTGGTTTTCTTTTTTGCTTTTGACGATCCTTAGGTTTGGTGTCTCCCGATCGGATAGCGATATCCCAATCCAATCCAAAATCTTCCGCGACCCGCTCTCCTGCGATTTTAATTTCTTTCGCTAGCGCACGGATCGGCGTAATCCAAATAGCTTGTAGACCCTTGGGCTTTTCTTTGGCTTGTAGATATTCTAATAGTATGGGAACAAAGAGGGAATAGGTTTTTCCAGAACCTGTAGGGGCATTGACTAGACCAGAGTGACCATCCAGATAAGCTTCCCACGTTTCGATTTGAAAATCAAACGGCTTCCATTTTTTTTTCTTGAACCAAGCGAGTCCTTTTTTAATGTCTGCCATAAGTAATGTAAAAAATAATCTAAATGTTAGGTTGAAGAATATGATAATTAATTTAAAATCCTGAGCGCAGGGACTTCACACTTCGAGATATTGGTCGCATCTCTTTCATGTTCTTTTTGGCATCAAAAAGAAATATGAATGAATAATGCGTAGCAATTTTGATTCCGTGGTACCACGGAATCAAAATAATGAATGAACCGATCCCGAGTACTCGGGAGAGGCATGACCCTTCTCCTATTAAAATCCTTCTAGCTGTCGCAAGTTTGGAACAGTTCCTTTCCAATTTTGACCCAATGTTCAAAATTACTTCGTAACGGTCAGTCTTACTAAACGCTTCAATACTGGGTGTCTTCTCCTTGGTTGAATCTTGCTTTAAAATTGATTGTTCACTTCTAACTTTAGAAATCTAAATCTACACATAGTTTTTACTCTCAACCAAGGCGTAACTGATAGTCCATAAAATCATTACGGGGTAATCCGAGCATCAGGAATCATAGCTTCGTATATGACGCTTTGAATCTTGGGTCTAAAGTCCTCTTTCCCCAGTTTATAGTTAAACATCGAAGGATAGGTTCGGTTTGATAAGAAGATATAAATTATTTGATTTTCTGGATCTGCCCAAGCAGCGATTCCCGTAAAACCAAGATGACCAAAGGTGGATCGGCTAGCGAGCTCTGAAAAATTTTGGGTTTTATCTTCATCCAATTCGAACATATCAAAGCCCATGCCTCTGCGTGTACAGTCAGGACAGCGTGTGGTAAATTTGAATACCGTCTCTGGATTAAAATACTGCACACCTCCATAGTAGCCATTATTGAGTAGCATCTGAAATAGGATAGCAACATCGTTGGCATCCGCAAAAAGACCAGCATGACCACTGACGCCTCCCCACATGGCAGCGCCCATGTCATGGACATAGCCTTGTACAGTTTGCGCTCTAAAGTAGTCGTCTTTTTCTGTGGGGGGGATGCGATCTAAGGTGAATTTTTCGGAAGGGTTGTAGCACATCGTTTGCAAACCAAGTTTGTCATAGATTCTGTCCTTTACATAATAGTTGATAGGTGTGCCGCTGACTTCTTGGATCATATCCGCTAGTAGGTAGTATCCCAAATCTGAGTACTTATATTTCTTGGTGGTTCGCATATCCGAATCATAAATTCTTTGTCGGATCGTATCTGGATAATCCTTGCGCAGGTAAAGATTTTTGGCTACATGAATTGGAAATTCAGGACTATAGGTCGTCTTGTAAAACTTGCTGCTAGGTCTAGCTTTCTTTCCTTTCCCTTTTTTAGTAATAGTCTCTTCATAAAATTTTAACCACCCCTGTAGTCCCGAATGATGACTCAAAACTTCTCCCACTGTGATACTAGACTTGTTGGTATTTTGTAATGTAGGTATATAATCAGCCATCCGATTTTCGAGAGATACTTTTCCTTGTTCATATAGATCCATGGTGCCGAGAGTGGAAGCGCAGGCTTTTGTCAAAGATGCCAGATCCCAAATATCATCCACCTCGGTTGCTCTTTGTTTGGTGTATGTATGATAACCGTATGCCTTTTCGAAGATGATTTTCTTGTCCTTTACGACCATGACCGCACAACCTGGCGTAGCCTTCATGGCAACTGCCGCATTAGCGAGAGAGTCGATGCCGTGGTGTAGAACGTAGCTATTAAGACCTACCCGTTCTGGCAGATCATAACCGAGTCTATATAGATTGGGGGTGCTAAAACCTTGACCAAATACGGCCTTGGGAGAAGCGGTGATGGGTAGTTTTCCACGCATAGATACGGCACCGAACAACGCCTGAGCAGCGACGTCTCTCGCGATGTCGTCATCCTCATAGGCACAGACCAACCATTCATTGTTGTCAAAATATTTTAGGGAATAAGGACTCCCAAAAACGACCAATACCACTTTAGTTTTTGCAGCGATTCCCTTGATTATTTTTTTTTCCGTTTCGGAGATACCATATTTTTTAGAAGAATAGCTACTCATGTCATGTAGGCTAATGATCACCTGGTCGTACTTGCTGAGCTTTTCGATCAAACTACTAGCTGATGCATTCTCCTTTTTAGCTTGGAAATGGCTGACTTGTGTATAGCTACTCAGCCTCTTTTGAAAAAGATTGTTTTTATCGGCACCTAATGCGAGGCTGGCAAATTTAGTACCCTTTAAATTTTGAAAAGGAAGTACATTTCCTTTGTTGCGGACTACAGTCATAGCCGATTCGTAGAGCTTCCTTTTGAGGATGATGGCTTCAGGAGTTTCGAGATCATGACGGACATTTTGTTCAAATATAGTCGGCGTCTTATTTAGTTTGTATTTATACTTAGCGTACAAATTTTTCTTCACAGCAGCATCTAGTATGCCCATCGGCAGTCTGCCATCTTCCACGTATTTTTTGATCGTGGTGACAGAGAGCGCAACATCTTCAGGTAGTAAGAGTACATCGTTACCTGCGATCAGTGCCATTGCTTCCAACTCTCCAGAAGGGAAGTGCTTTGTGACTCCCTTCATCCCCAAACCATCGGTGATGATCAATCCATTATAATGAAGTTCATTTTTCAAAATATCAGTCACTGTTTTCTTGGATAGGGTAGACGGCAAGTTTGCGGTAGAGTCGATAGATGGGATGTGCAAATGCGCTACCATCATGCTTTCTATACCTTGCTCCGCCAATACTTTGAAGGGGTACAATTCTAAACTGTCTATTCTACTGCGAGGATGATTGATCAATGGCAGATCGTAGTGCGAATCCACATCCGTATCACCATGCCCAGGAAAGTGCTTGGCACAAGCCATGATCCCGTTGTCCTGCATCCCCTTGGCATACATATAGGACTTGCTACTCACATTCAAAATATCCTCCCCGAACGAACGTGTATTGATCACAGGGTTGTTGGGATTATTATTCACATCTGCTACGGGCGCAAAATTTATTTGCGCACCGACTCGCTTCAGTTGACGCGCGACGTCTTTACCCATATCGTAGATGAGGCGATTTTCTTGGATTGCACCCAGCGTCAACTGATGTGGAAAACTCAGACCATCTTCCTTAAATCTCATTCCCAATCCCCACTCCGCATCGATAGAAATGAAGAGTGGTGTCTTCGCCAGCTTCTGATATCGATTGGTCAGTTCCACCTGCTTTTCTGGTGTCCCCTGAAAAAAGGTAAGCCCTCCAATATGATAATCCTTGATATAAGTCTCTACTTGTTTATAGTGCTTTTCATCCTTATTTGAGTAGGCGCGAATCCACATGAGTTGACCGATCTTTTCTTCGATACTCATTTGGTTGAAAACGCTGTTGACCCATGCATCCGCGGCAGGGTCTGCAGCGGACTGAGACCAAACTGTGGATAAATTGCCTAAAAAGAAAAAAAGAAAAATGCTTAGTGCACGCATCATAGTGTTCATTATATAATCAGTGTAGCGAAGGGTTTAGCCTCCTCTGTAAATTTGCTTCTAGCGTTGCTTCAACACATTCGGATCCAGCGCAACCGCCTTCTGTCTGAAGGACTCCGCTTTTTGAGTGTCACCCGCCTGCCCGTATGCATTCCCGAGGTTCAACCAAGCCGCCGCCGAGTTGGGCTGCAAGGTAGTCACTTTGGTGAAGTAAGAGATGGCTTTATTCGAATTTCCACTCATACCATAAACGACGCCAAGCAGGCGAATAGTCTCTAGGTCTTGTGGATTTGCTTGCTCCGCCTTGGTTAGATACGCTAAAGCCTTATTCAGATCATTCTTTTGCTCCCCATAGTAACGACCCGCGCTACGATAGGTGACGGCCAAATTACTATTGGCATCGACATAGTTGGGATCTATACTCAGCGCATGCTCATAGTAGGAGATCGACTTATCATAATCTTGTAGATAGTTGTAGGCATTCCCTAGCAGCAGATATGCATTCTTATAATTGGGATGTATTTTGATTGCCTGATTCAGATGCCCGATCGCTTTGTTGATCATCGCCTTGCGCTTGGTCTCATCTTTTTCGTCTACAGATTTAGTGACCAATTCACCACCCACCGAATTTTGCAGCTTAGCACTATTGACCGAGATATCTGCATCGTTGACGAAGAGTGTCATGTTATTATACCATATTGGATTTCTTGCCACCGTCATTACTCCAAAGACAAGAGCCACCACACCTACGATCCCAAGCGGTATACGATAATTAGAAAATGAAATCAACTTCTCTCTTTTTATCTTCACAAATAGCTGATGCAGCAAGACCGCCACCACGAAACAAAATCCTACCGAAGGCATAAATATAAATCGCTCCGCCATATTGGTACCCACAGGAAATAGCAAATTCGAAACGATAAACAAAGTCCCGATATAATACAGTATCCCAAATCCCAAGATGTTTTTCTTCGCGCTCAACATCAGTCCATAGACCAACAGTCCGAGGTGCAAGACCACACTCAAGATCGCCTGCCAATTACCAAAATTCATGATCGCAATATGACGAGGATAGTAATCGTGCGTCAGTGGATAAGGCACCACCAGCAATTGCAAATACCTCAACAGAGTATAAAATATGGTCGCCAGTCTTTCCCCTCCCGAAAAAGGAACATACCCATTCCCTTGTATCTTGATGAATGGATTATTCATCATCTCCGTCGGCGGATCTCCACCTACATCAAATCCAATCACCGCCGTCCTCACGATCATAAACAGCACCGTAGGCACCAAGAGCGGCAAAGACTTCACAATTGCCTCCCCCAGATTCGCCTTCGTAAAAACAAACAGCATCAAAGGCACCACTCCCAAAAACGTAATCGTATTTTCCTTCGAGAAGAGCGCGATCACAAATGCCAGACAAGCGATGCCGATATATTTTGTATTACTTTTTCCTTTTGACAGATACGACTTGAGCATAAAATAAGCCGCGATGACACTTCCCAGCAAGGCCATGATCTCATCCCGCCCCTTGATATTCGCCACGCACTCGGTATGCACAGGATGCGCCACGAACAGCAGCGCAGTCGCCAGCGCGATAAACCACCCATAGCCATAGGCACTTTTATTTTTCAGAAGCAGCCGAATCCACAGATACAGCATGATCCCGATCCCCGCATAGAGCAGCAGATTGATAAAGTGGCTGATCCCAGGTTTCTCTCCCCACATGCTGATCCCCGCCGCAAACATGACCAAAGTGAATGGACGATAACGCCCCCCACTGACCAGCTTATCCTTCCCCTCCACCTTAAAAAATCCACGAAACGTATCGTAGCGCATGATATCCCCGATCCCCGAGACCCCTTCTAGCGTAAAGTCATTATCGGTAATCACGATACTATCATCCAGCGCATATTGATGCCCCAGCGTATTGACGTACAGGACCGCCGCAAACACCGCGATGATGATCATATGCAATTTCGCATTCGTAAACCATGCAGGCGCATCCAGCTTCACCTTGGGCGTTTTATCCGACTTCTGTTTCGATTTTGCCATACTCCCTTTTATGTATTTTTCTGCAATTGTATACAGTCCCCTTCACATTCTAAGATGCCACTGCAATAGAAGTATAAATTTAAGAAAAAAGATGGATTGTATAATGGTGATTTGGGGGCTCCCCATTGCGCATGAGATGCGCAGTGGGTCGGGCTGTTCAGGGGTACACTTCGTTTCCGTGCTGCGCACCTGCCTCTGAGGAGGCAGCCCTTACCATCCCTAGCCTGGGTGGGCTCGCTGGCGCATCGCGAGGATTTTTTTTAATGTCATTTTTTTTGAATCCGAAGTGAAATAGATGGAATTGGCGCGTAAATTATTTGGTGTTTTTACTTATACACATCAATTAATGAAGCTTGTCTATTCAGGACTTAAATTTGCTAAACCTATTATCTTCCTTTCAATATTTCTTTACGATGAAAGTTTAGATATTCTTCCCTTCCATCTGTAGGCAAATGAGTAATTATTTTATTGTCTGAAATTCCCAGTTTTGCGTAAGTCATTTTTGATAAAAATGGAGATAGAATTGTTTTCTTATCATTTGTAAATGAAAGAAATCCCCTGTCAAATAAACGATCAAATGTAGGAGTAAACATAAATCCATTTAATGGATCTGTTTTTTCTTGAGTATTAGACATAGCCCACGGCTTAATATGGCTTGCAGTTAATATTCTTTCATCCGTAATCAATGTAATAGGGCAAAGAGGACAAAGTTTTAATAAATCATCTCGATATTTACCTTGCCCTATTCTACTTTTATACACCTGTTTTCTTTCAGTTTCATCAACTATTTCACTTATTTCTTTTGATTGTGCTCTAACTAAATATGGATGGTCAATATCTCCAAAATAATCTGCAAAAAGTTTAAAGTAATACACTTCATCACCAGCATTAATTTGCAGTTTCACGATTGATATATAAGTAATATTAGGCAATGATAATTCTCTAATTAGATTATACCCTAAATCATCAGACTTGATATAAATACGAGGTCCTGCAATTTGAGTCTGTTCTTCTATTTCAAATTCAATTATGTTGTCAAGAGCTTGAACTTTTTCTTGTCTTTCATTCCATAGACTAGGTAATCTATCTTTATTGATGTAAGGCTGCTCTGGATTAAGATATTCTACTTTTGTTTCATTTAAATATTTAATTAAATCAGACTTAAGAAGAAAGCATTTTTTTGTAAAGCCTTTATTGCCAAAGAAGACTCTTGTTTCAGCATTTTCGTTTCCTACGTATAGCTTTGCTTCTCCGTTTCCGCCACCAATTTTATTTTGTCTTAATACAAATGAATCTGCAATTGTTATTTTTTCTTTGGTGTCAAGAACAGTATAT
>Ga0114957_1003656_pt1 | contig 13699 bp, 10 predicted proteins | sample BantaG_FD_87175 | JGI IMG/M metagenome (GOLD analysis project Ga0114957, IMG submission 87175) | Marine algal microbial communities from Bantry Bay, Ireland - BantryBay_4 metaG | ecosystem: Host-associated > Algae > Red algae > Unclassified | place: Bantry Bay, Ireland | collected 2014-11-21 | reverse complement strand
TTTTTGCCGCTAGTCTCGTTAAAAAGCCTCGTGATAGCGCGGCTATCCCTACTTTTTTTGCCTTACTAGCAACAAAAATCTCTAACCCAAAATTCTTAATTTATTAATACCTCATTCCTTAGACTTTATTCACCAACTTACGGTGTTAAAAATTAGCCCTTAATTGGCATAAATAAACAAACAACTAGATGAACATCCCAGACAAACACCAAAAATTTCCGTTACCCAATTACGATCGACTTTGTTTTTTGAAAAACGTGGTTAAAAATCCTAACATCATCATCGGAGATTATACGTATTATGATGACTTTGAAAAGGTCGAGAATTTTGAAAAAAATGTAAAATATCTTTTTGATTTTGTTGGCGATAAGTTGATCATTGGCAAGTTTTGTATGATTGCCTCCGATGTCACTTTTATTATGAACGGTGCGAATCATTTAAGTGAGGCAATTTCAAGCTATCCATTTGCCATTTTTGGTGGTGACTGGTCTACGGCAATGGATGGTAAATCTTACCCAACCAAAGGAAATACAGAAATCGGAAATGATGTATGGATCGGTTACGGTGCTACAATTATGCCAGGCGTCATAGTAGGAGATGGTGCCATCATCGCCACCAAGTCGGTGGTGACCAGTGACGTGGCTCCCTACACCATTGTCGGTGGTAATCCAGCTAAAGAAATTCGGAAGCGATTTTCAAAAGAGCAAATTCAACAACTGTTGGATCTTGCCTGGTGGGATTGGCCGGTGGAAAAAATAACAAAACAAGTACATAATTTGACAGGAAAAGAAATGAGGGTTTTGAAAAAGGAATAGCAAAAAAAGGTGGCCTTGCTTTTTAACCTAAAAAAAATAGTCTCCACAGTTTTCTGAAATAATTCAATTCAAAATAATGATCAACCCACTCACCTAATTTTTTTGAAAAAACTTTGTATCCTTGTCTATCCACTAATCCACCCCAAAATAATACCCAACCCCCCTCAACGTCGTCAACTTAATCGCCGGATCTTTTTCAAAATAAACCCTCAGTTTTCGAATGTACACATCCAGATTTCTCGAATTAAAAAGTGAGTCATCTCCCCACAATTCTTTTAAAATTACGCGTCGGTCGATTTTTTGATTGATATGTTTGGACAATAAAAGAATCAATTCATTTTCTCGGTGGGACAACTGGATCTTTTCTTTTCTGTATCTTAGTTCAAAACGCTTGGGGGAAAATTCGTAATTACCAATCTGGATATTTTTGATCGGAACGTTCGGGGTGTCGGCAGACTGAAGCAACATTATATTCTCAATCCGAACAATCAATTCTTCCATACTAAACGGTTTTTTGATATAATCGTTACCACCAGATTGAAAACCTTCCAGTACATCTTTCGTTTGATTTTTGGCCGTCAGATAAATAATGGGTTGTTTCGAGTTTCTTTCTTTAATGGCCTTGCCAAGCGTAAAACCATCGATGTTAGGCACCATAACATCCAGTACACAAATATCTGGATCAAATTGTTCAAATTGTCGCAGCAATTTTGCGCCGTCCGTGACCAGGCGAATATCAAAGCCTCGACTAGCCAGGCTTTCTTTGACGATTCGACCGAGGGAATGTTCGTCTTCGAGGTATAATATTTTTATCATAGTGTGCTAATTAACGAGATTTTGGTTTTTGGGCATTTTAATGGTGAAGGTAGTACCGCTTCCGAAAGTACTGTCCACCGCAATGGTTCCCCCCATATTTTTAATTACTTCGGCGACGTAGCTCAAGCCCAATCCGTGTCCTTTCACATTGTGTTCGTTGCCTTGTGGTACTCTAAAAAATTTGTCAAAAATCCTGGGAAGATATTCCTTTGGAATCCCCGGACCATTGTCTTTGACTGTGATCAAAATAGACTGGATTTCTTCTTTTAGCGTTAACTGAATTTTTGTGGGCGGAGTTGCGTATTTGATCGCATTTTCTATCAGGTTGTGAATGACATTTACCATATGTGTCCGGTCCGCGTACACCTGAAAATCGGTTCCTTCTTTTAGAAAAATAAAATCAATTTCACGGCTTTCGATTTGTAGTTGTAAGGTTTTTTTAATCCAGTTGATTTCGGGTACCAAATTGACAAGTTGGATGTCATAATTAAATTTTCCTTTTTCAAAAAGACTAATATTTAACGCCTTATCAATTAAAAGCCCCAGACGGCCAACCTCGGATTTGGTAATGTCAATATATTCTTTTCGCTTGGCGGGATCATCGCCCGCAGCAAAACTATCAAGTGCTTCCAGGGCTACACTGATCGTACTTACGGGCGTTTTTAATTCATGGGTGATATTACTAACAAAATCATTACGTAAATTAGCTAGTTGTCGTTGTCGAATCATATTTCGCCAGATTATCCAAAAGGCCATCCCGACACTTACGAGTAAAAAAAGCGAAAACAGGATTTGTGGTAAAATATTTTTTAAAATAATTTCGGATTCAATCTCTGATTCGTCGGTTCCTTCTGAATCGATTTTGACAAATCTAATGTCACTTTTCTTGATCGTGGAATCTGCATAAACCATAATCATGGGAGTCGTATCTCTTTTAACAACAGATGCTATACCATCGAGTAAATTGGATACTGATTTTTTTGAACCATTGTCACCATTGTCAAAGGAGGAGTTCTTGGAACTAAGCGTATCTACTATGATATCAATGTTTGTGTTCGAATTCTTTGGGAGCGAATTTATTTCTGTAGATAAATTAAGGCTATCAACAATTTGCCGTTGTTTAACAAAGTTTTGAAGCGCTTCAAATGAACGTTCCGAAGCAATCCTGCTACGCTCCCTTTTGTATTCTTCGTGGATCCAAAATCCCAAAAACCCAGCTAACAAAATCAGACTGACTATCATTGGCCAAAAGTGTAATCGAGAAGGAATATTAGATTTCATATTCTAAAAGTACAAGTATTTTCTACTCCTCTCCAAATTCATTAACCTTAATTAACCTTCCTTCTACTTTGATTAACCCGAAACATCAAAAACCTCCCTTAATTTTGTCAGCAGATAATTTTAGTTAACATTCAACCAAACAAATTCACCCAAGCAAAACTAAACGACTAAACGATTAAACAATTCAACAAGCGAAGCGCCTCAACAAGCGAAGCGCCTCAACAAGCGAAGCGCCTCAACATTTCAACATTTAAATAAAAAATCATGAAAAAATCAATCCTAACCTTCTTTACCCTCTGCCTCTTCACCATCACCTACGCCCAAAAATCCGGAATAATCACTTACACGGAAAAAGTAGTTTTCGAAATTAAGTCTGTTACCGAAAAGGACGGAGAAGAACAAACCCCCGAACAAAAGAAAAGATCCGAAGATTTTAGAGCGATGATGCCGAAAGATCAATCCTTCCAAAAAGAATTACGCTTTATTGGTAACCTGTCCTTATACCAGGATAAAAAGGGAGACGAACGCGAAAATCTAAACATGGAAACCGACGACGGTAGTTTCAGAATCGTATTTCTGACCGATGAAACCGAAGATATCCTGTACTGTGATTTTGCGGAAAAAACAAAAACCTACCAGACCGGAATCATGGGAAAATCTTTTACGATTGAAGACGAGTTGAATCCCATCAAATGGAAATTGACCGGAGAAAAAATAAAATACCTGGACTACGAATGTATGAAAGCGGTTTACGAAGATACCGAAAAGGAAAAATTTATTGTCGCCTGGTTTGCGCCACAGATTCCCGTACAAGCCGGTCCGGATAAATATCATTCGCTTCCCGGAGCCGTTTTAATGGTCAATGAAAACGATGGAAAGAAAGAAATCCGCGCTACAAAAATAGAATTGCTGGACGCAGCGGAAGTGGAATTGACAAAACCCAGCAAAGGAAAAAAAGTAAGCCAGAAAGAATTTAATCAGATTGAAGAAGAGAAAATAAAAGAAATGATAGAAAATTCCCAGAATGCTCGCCGGAAACAAAGAAGGGATAATTAACGGGACGGTTCCGTATGAAAGTTAGCTTTTTTAAACGCAAAAATCTTTTTGTCCCTAGACCTTTAACCCTAAACATACTTTGTGCCTTTGTGGCAAAACAAGATATGACTTATGTCAAGTAATTTTCTTTTGTAAAATGCTTTTCCAAAAATAGATGCCTATGAAAAAGCCCTTCACTATCCTGCTATTGCTCTGTCTTTTATCAATCCCAATCTTGGCCCAACACCAATTGTCAGGAACGGTCCTGGGTGAAGAAAAACAACCTTTACCAAATGCTACGATTGTATTGTTAAACGGACTTGATTCCACCATGATTTCTTTCGCATTGTCCAATCAGAAAGGACAATATCAACTGGACGTAGACAAGCTCGGAAGCTATATTTTGCAAATTACTTACGTCGGTTACGCAAATTATAGTCAGCCGATTGAAAATGACTGGCGCGAAAAAAAGATTGATCTGGGTGTTTTTCAAATGGTAACATCGACCGCCATCGTACAGGAAATAACCGTAAAAGCGGAACATATTCCGATGGGGATACGGGGCGATACCATTAGTTATAATGCCGCCGCTTTTCAAACGAGACCAAACGCCACCGTAGAAGATCTGTTAAAACAATTGCCCGGAGTTGAAGTAGCTCGGGATGGTACGATCAAAGCGCAAGGAGAAGAGGTAGAGAATGTATTGGTAGATGGAAAAGAATTTTATGGTAGTGATCCCAGAATGGCTACCCAAAATCTGGAGGCAGAGGCGGTGGACAAAGTGGAAGTTTTTGACAAGCAATCCGAGATCGCGGAATTTACTGGTGTAGACGATGGGGAAGAAGAAAAAACCATCAACCTTAAACTGAAAGAAGACTATAAAAAAGGGGGTTTTGGGAACGTAACTGCCTCCGTAGGAACCGAGCAACGCTACGAAGGGAAGTTGAATTATTTTCGTTACAACGAGCGGCTACAAAGTTCCGTCATTTTATCCGGAAACAATCTCAATAAATCTTCTTTTAGTTTGAATGACCGGATGGATTTTTTGGGAGGTCTTGGTGGATTGATGGCGTCTGGTGGAACCATCATGGTTGGACCAAATAAAATGGGAGACGGAATCACACGCTCGCTGGTCGGTGGATTAAATTTAAATTATGAACTTTCTGAAAAATGGGATTGGCGAAGCCATTATCTTTTTGATCATACAAATAATTTGCTTTCCTCCCAAACGAAAGCAACCAATTTTAATGATGCGTTTGAGTATCAAAGTTTTGAAAATAGAGACCGGGAACAGAAAAATTTTGCCCATACGGTTCATACCAAATTGACGCATAAAGTAAATCCATTTTTGGAAGTGGTTTCCAAAAATTCGTTTGAATGGAATGAAGGGCAAAGTTTTAGTACCACCGCTACTAATTATTTGGAAAACAGTATTGATTTGGGAAATACCCTTTCTACCCTCAATAATGACCACCGCCAGTTTAAAATTGAATCAAAAAATATTATAAAAAAGAAATTCAAAACCAAAGGTCGTTCCTTGATTAGCTCCGTAAATTTCGCGTGGACCAACCAAAATCAGCAGGATAGTGTTTTAAATAGCAACAAGATCGTAGGCCAGGATTTATTCTTAAACCAACAACAGCTGTTTAATAATAATCGTAATAGTTTCGAAATTCAAACCAGTTATACCGAGCCGCTTACCAAAGGATTTTATGGTGTTGTGAATTACAATATTAATTTTGTGAACGAAAGCCCCCAAAGAAATTTTTTTGATCTACTACCGGACGGCGCAGAACCCAACGAAGAATTAACTACCAATTTTAAAAATACCTATACGACTCATCGACCTGGTTTAAGCGTCAAACGGAATACCAAAAAAATTAAAATGACCGCCGCTTTGGCCTATCAATTAACCGAGCTAAATGGCGAATTGTCTGGTAACCCAACAACGATTCACACAAATTTTAAAGCCTGGCTACCGAGCCTCAATTTGGATTTTGATATTGGTAGTGGTCAAACGGTTGGCCTTAATTATTTTACCAGGGTGGAGGGTCCTCGCTTGTCACAACTTAGCCCCATTCCTGACAATACGAATCCTACGGTTAGATACATCGGTAATCCTGAATTACAACCGGAGCTGAATAGAAAAATATCCATCAGCTTTAATCATTTTGATAATTTTACGTTTGTCAACTTGTTCTCCAATTTTGAATTGACCTTTTCAAAAAATCGAATCGTTAATCAAACCACTATTTCGGATGACCTCTTTCGGGTAGTTACGCCCATCAATACCGATCGTTACATCGGAGCGAGATCTTTTATCAGTTTTTCTTCTCCCATCAAAAAATTGGGAATTAAAACCCGGATTAGTGGAAACTATAATTATGCTAATTACGAAAGTTTTATCAACGGCTTATTGAATGTGGTCAAAGAAAATACTTTTTCCACGCGCTTAAGTATCATGAATCGGAAAACAAAAAAACTGTTGTTAGAAGGCGGCGTAAAGTTGGAGTACAATCTACGAAAATACGACCGCTTCGAATCTTTCAATCAAAATTATTTCCGAACTGATTTATTTTTGGAAACAAATTTTTTCTTACCCAAATCCTGGATCTTGTATTCAACCATAGATTACAATCGGTATTCCACCGAAAATTTTGCGGGTCCCCAGGCGTTTTGGCTTTGGAATGCCGGTGTCGAGAAATTTTTTTTTCAGGACCGCCTGACCATAAAGCTACAAGCCAGAGACCTATTAAATCAAAACATCGGTTATCGTAGATCCACGACCGCTTTGTCACTCAGCGAAACCGAGTTTAAGGCACTTGGTCGTTATGTGATGTTCGGAATTAGTTATAAGCTTGGAAAAGGAAAGAAAAAAAGGGGAGGATGATTGGGTGAGATATAATATTAAAGTCGAGTTTAAAAAAAGAAAATTTGCTCCGCATGAAAAAAATCCTGCTTTTATTCAGAAAACGAAGACGGTGGTGTCTATTATCCGCCAGCATAAGCTTGTGACCGCATAGTGGACGGGATGCCTAGACGATGCTGTATTAACCATTATTTAGCCAATCATTTTAAAAGAAGTCGATTTAACACAAGTAAGGAATGAGGGTTTGAAATGAATTTTTTTAATAGAGCAAGCGGCAAATTTCACTTATTTCTTCTTTATGCCATTTTTTAATTAAAAAAACAACCACTCCAACTTGAACATTTAAGACCCGCCAAGCGTATTAATATCATGTCAAAAATAAAGGAAGTACCTAACCCGCTCTATCTAAAAATTTCTGGTGTCCTGTGTATACTGACCTTGAGCCTTTTCCCCAAGTCCACTCAAGCACAGGAATTTATCGAAAAAATCACCAATATCTTTGAATTTAATCTTGGTCAGGAGCGGCAAGACTCTACTTTTAAGCAAACGAAAATGGTATTTGCGCCCATTATGAGTTTTGAGCCAACGACCAGTTGGGGATTTGGAGTTGGTATAAAATTCCTGTTCAAACCATTTGGGGCTGGAGCGGATACTCGAACTTCCAATATTCCCTTATCTGTAAAATACACTTTAAATAATCAGTTTATCGCTTCTTCGGAGTACACTATTTTCTTTCCCCACGAGAAATTTTTGCTCAAGGGAAATCTCGGTTTTTCAAAGTTTCCACTCGGTTATTTTGGGATTGGAAGTGGGGCGGCCGATGAAAATCAGGTAGATATTTCTTTTGATAATTTCCTCTTTGAACCTTTGCTTTTACGGCGAGTCGCGCCCAATTTTTTTATTGGTGGAGGTTGGCGTTATAATTCTTATAAAAACCTCCGGCTTTTGGAAGACGATATCACGGAAGAAGTTGAAGAATTCTTCCGTGATTCCCTGGGTTCTGTTTCTTCAGGTTTAGAAATCGCCGCTACCTTTGATAGTCGAGACAATGTTCTTAATGCAGGAAAAGGAATTTTTGCAGAATTTACCCATGGTTTTTATAACAAATCTTTTGGGAGTTCTGGTAGTTTTATGTTGACCAAACTGGATTTTAGGAAATACTGGACGGTATCCGCCCGTCGACCTCATGATGTTGTGGCCGTAGAATTTTTTACGCGGTTGAGTTGGGATGACACGCCGGTATTAGAACTCTCTGCCTTGGGTGGTCCCCAATTTTTGCGGGGATTTAGAGAAGATAGATTTAGAGATCGCTATTCCTTTTTTACCCAGGTTGAATATCGTTGGCAAGCGTTGGGACAAATCGGTTTTGTATTCTTTGGAGGAGTAGGGGACGTAACGGATAAGCTATCCAATCTGAAACTGGAAAACGCAAAGTTTTCGCTCGGTACTGGATTACGACTTAAAATTGTCAAATCAGAAAACCTGAACATCCGAATTGATTACGCGCTAGGCCTGGGAAATATCCGGGATCAAAATTTCTACCTGGGGATTGCCGAGGCGTTTTAAACAACTTCCTTTTTTAACTTGTCTGAGAAATTGAACAAATAACAAATAATTGAAGTTACAACGTTATGCGAATGATCCTGATTTTTTCACTCTTAATTACCGCTTGTATGTCCAGCCCTAATAAAAATATTGATTCCAGTAATACCTCTCAGAAGGATGTACATCCTGATTCGACCAAAGTGACTCTTTATAGTTTTCCCGAACAGGGTAAAGGTGAATGGCGTGTGCAGGATGATGTAGTCATGGGTGGCCGTTCCGAGAGCGGACTCCAAATGACCGACGAGCAACATGCCCATTTTTATGGTCGCGTTTCCTTGAAAAACAATGGTGGGTTTTGTTCGATCCATCGAATCTCGGAAAAGAATCCGTACGAAATTTCCGGAAAATCGGTGGCCTATGTTTTACTTTTAAAAGGGGACGGCAAAGACTACAACTTCAGGGTCAGAACCCCGAACGGGCGTCATTCTTACGGCTTTACTTTTACGACCAAAGGAGGCGGTGAATGGGAAACCATTTCCATTCCTTTTGAGGCGATGGAAGCGAATTTTCGTGGTAGATCCGTGCCAGTTCCTAATTATGCCGGAGAAGATGTCCTGGAAATGCAATTGTTAATCGGTAACAAAAAAGAGGAATCCTTCGAAATATTTTTAGATACAATAGGTGTTATCTAGTCTGGAATTTCAGGACAGATAAAATATGTTAATCCAGTCACAAAAGATTATGTAACCGAGAAATTTTCTGGCAATGTGAATGGATCAATTTAAATTGTCCATCAACCCACAAATCAGATTGATCAACAGATCATCCTTACCGACCCATCAAGGCCAAATAAATTTAGCCATCCGAATCATAACGGTAAAGCGGGAAGAGACGATAATGAAGTGAACTGGAAATTTTTATGCAGTTTTTAACGCGTATTTTCAGAATGATCCCAGAGGGATCATATTAATACCTCATTCCTTAGGAAGCATACGAGGATATTGGATTAAGCTATAAGGATGTTTGTCAGCAAATCAGCATAGATCATCAGCATAAAATGGAAAACAAAATATTTGAATATTTTATCCAAAAAAAAGAACGAACTATGCCTGAACTACCAGAAGTGGAGACTTTTAAGAAATATTTTGATGGAACCAGCCTGAATCAACAAATCGAAAGGGTAGAGGTGAGCGATGATAAAATTATGCGTAACTTAGACGGTGATGAATTTATCAGCAAACTGACCGGACGGACTTTCCTGGATTCTTACCGAAGAGGAAAATACCTGTTTGCCCGACTGGACAACAACGAACACCTGCTCTTTCATTTCGGAATGACGGGGGATTTAAATTATTATGAATTAGATGCCGATCAGACCAAATATGAACGCTTTGTTTTTTATTTTACCAATCACCAAAGACTGGGTTTTGATTGTCCCAGAAAATTTGCCCGGATCAATTACGTAGAAAATCTGGAAGTATACATCGCCAAAGTCGGATTGGGCCCGGATGCCCTGGAAATTTCGTGGAAAGAATTTCTCGCCGCTACCAAAAATAAAAAAGGAACCATCAAAGGATTTTTGTTAAATCAAAAAATTCTGGCTGGTGTCGGAAACTTATACGCAGACGAAGTTTGTTATCAAACCCGTATTCATCCGGCTTCGCAAGTAAGTGCGATTCCCAATAAAAAAATAAAAGCCGCTTTCGAAGCAATGAAAAACATTCTAAAAACCGCCATCGAACGTTCTGCTTATTATAAAGAATATCCCGAAAACTGGTTTTGGGAATGGCGTAAAGAAGGTACAAAATCCCCAGACGGAAAAGTCACCGTCGCCTGGAAAAAAATAGGAGGCCGAACCACTTACTTTTTTCCAACCTATCAACGCCTTTATTTGTTGAAGAAGGGAGAGTGAAAAGCTTATTGCCACAAAGCCACAAAGAAATTTAAGGCTGATAAATGCGCTAGAAGAGCGCCGATTGTCCGCCTGTCGAAAGCCAGTTGTCCGCCAAAAAAAGAAATGCTATGAAAAATAAATCTACCGAAAAACCCGTAAACACCGAAAAGTTCGAGTTCCAAAAAATAACCATAGACCCGGGACAATCCCCTATGCGTCTAGACAAATTTCTTTTCGACAAACTCTTCCAGGTTTCCCGCAATAAAATCCAGAATTCCATCAAAAAAGGGATGATTACTTTAGACGGTAAACAGGTAAAACCCAACGTAAAAATCAAACCCAATCAGGAAATAATCATCTATCTCGACGAACCACGCGAATCCAATCCCGAAGTAATTCCACAGGATATTCCACTTGATGTGGTCTACGAAGATGAGGACGTAATGATCATCAATAAGCCCGCCGGATTGACCGTACATCCCGGCGTAGGACAGCGCGATGGAACTCTGGTTAATGCTCTGATGTATTATTTTAAGCAAAAAAGCCTGCCCATCAAAGAAGGCAATGAACCTGATCGACCCGGACTGGTTCACCGCATTGATAAAAATACAACGGGATTGATGGTTATTGCAAAAACATCCGAGGCCATGACCCACCTGGCCAAACAATTTGCCGATCATACCGTCGAAAGAAAATACGTGGCCCTGGCCTGGGGAAATTTTGACGATACCGAAGGAACCATTACGGGCAATCTCGGACGGCACCCCGCCAATCGAACTAAACAAACCGTTTACGAAGAAGGAGAAGGCGGAAAACACGCCGTAACGCATTATAAGGTTTTACTGGATATGTACTACGTTAGTTTGATTCAATGTCAATTGGAAACGGGCCGTACCCATCAGATTCGGGTACACATGCAACATACTGGACATCCCCTTTTTAATGATGCAAAATATGGTGGCGATAAAGTGATTAAAGGTACGGTCTTTGATAAATACCGCCAATTTGTGGAGAATTGTTTTAAGATGATTCCGCGGCACGTTTTACACGCCAAATCTATTGGTTTTATTCATCCCCGAACTGGAAAAAAGATGTTTTTTGAATCCGAATTGCCAGCGGATTTTCAGGCGGTGCTGGACAAATGGGAACGATATTTAAAAGGCAGGAAAAAGTAGTTCCCATAGCCGTCAGACTATTTTTATTTTTTAACCTGAGGGCTATGAGGTAGTCCCAGATTCATCACTGAAAAACGGCATTCGATCCCTTGCCGGACTGCGTCACCTGTAAAATATTTGGAAAATAATCTTTCACTGTCTCTACGTGCGTGATAATATAAATTTGTCGATACTGTTCTTTTAAATGCTCCAGGGCCAGCAAGATTTCCATCCGACGATCTTCGTCCTGACTCCCGAAAATCTCGTCAAAACCCAGAAAACTTAGCGCCTCCGTACTCCCCGATAATTCCGCGATGGCCTTACTAATTCCAATCCGCAAACAAAGATTAGCCAGATCTACTTCTCCACCGGAAAAACGGGAAATAGGGTAGGCGATACCATTTTCATAAATTTGAAAATCAAAATTATCATCTACGTGAATACTTTCGTAACGACCTTTGGTAATTCGTTCAAACAAAGCACCTGCGTAATCTGTAATTGTGGGTTTAATCTTGTCGAGAATAAAGGTTTTGAAGGCGCTAAAAAGACCGTCAAGGGTTTCCAGTTCTTCAAACTCGATTAGGTTTTCGGCGATCGTGCTGCGGTTGGCTTCGTCGGTTTGGAGTCGTTGTTGACGCGTAGCGATTTTATTTTCGAGGACTCGTTGTTGGCGGGTTAATTCTTGTACAGTACTTTGCAATTGTTCCCGTTCCGTATCTAGTTCGTCCTGTTTGGTTTTTGCCTCCTGGAATTTTTCTTGAACGTAACCAGTTGCTTTGATAGCCGCTTTGACGGACGTAATTTTAGCCTGACCATCTTTGATTCGGAGTTTGTTTTTGGCTAATTGTTCCTGAACAACGGCGGTATTTTTTAATTTACTTTCGTTAATTTTATATTCCAGATAGGTTGGGTTAAAGGCTTCGTTCTTTTTCTTTAAGTCATCGTATTTTTTGGGATCAAATTTTAAGTCATCGTATTTTTTTATTTCTTTTTCTTGCTCCTGAAGCATTTTTTCTCCTTTCGCCAGTCGTTCTTTTTCTCCGGTGAGGCGCTTTAAATTTCCGGCCGCATCGTTTAGCTCAAGTGAAGTTTTCTGTTTTTCTTCCGTTAGTTCATTTAGCGATTTGGTTTGTTGCTCTATCGCTTTTTGGAGTTTTTTAATTTGCTGGTCGAGTTCTTTTAATTCTGTTTTTTCGTAGGCAGCAATCTCCGTGTTTAGTTTGGTAATCGTTTTTTGATAAGCTTTTACGAGCGGCTGTAAACAGGTTGGACATTCGGCGTCTTCGCCCAGTGCGACAATGGTGGACAACTGTTTTTTTCGGTCAGCGATACTTCCGAGAATTCTACCGCGGGATTCGGTGACCTTTTGCAATGCGCTAGTTTGATCTTCCTGAAGTTCTTGTTGTGCCTTAATTTTTGGCTCCAGCTCCACCAGTTTTTTGTTTAGTATTTTATGAAGGTCTTTGGAGTCACTCAGTTTTTCAATTTCAGTCTTGATTTGAGAAATAGTAGAAAGGTAGTTTTCTTTTTGAGTCATTAAATTTTTTAGCTCCTGGAATTTATTTTTTTCTACTTCCAGAATAGCCATCGTTTCTATGTCTTTTAGAAAACTTGCGACGGGTTTTGATAATTTCTGCTGCTCTTTTTTTAATAATTTGAGATCGGCCAATTCCTTTTGGAGACGGGTGTTGTCCGCCTGAACACCATCAAGTACAGAAAGAAAACGGGTCTGTTCGGTAATTTTTAAATTATAAGCGTCGGAAGCTTTGAGTTGTACGGTAAAAGCTTTTTTAGCATCCTGGTAGGCTTTATTTTTTTTATCCAGTTTTTTCTGATCCCTATTCAAACGCTCTTCTAGCGTTTTATTTTCCTTTGCCAGTTCTTTAATTTCTGCCTTAATAGATTTCAAATCATCGGGTGCAAGCAGTAAAGCTTGTTGTCCTTTGACACTATTTTTCAGGATGTTTCGATCCTCCCGGATCAATTTTTGAATCTGATCCAGATTGTCCAGTCCGATCATTTTTCGCACCATCCTCTTGCGTTCCTCACCACGCGTATTTGACAAGATACCCAATTCTTTTTGGCCACTAAAAATCGAACGGGTAAAAGCGTCTTTATCCATACCGATTAATTGGCCGACCACCTCGTTGACCGCCGTGGCACCCGTGGCAAGTTGTACGTCATTTTGATCGTAAATCCCCGCGTACGGGGCGAGCGCCTTCCCCCTGAATTCCCGTAAAATTCGGTATTGTTTTCCAGCCACTTCCAGCCAAAGTTCCAACCGGACATT
>Ga0114957_1003654_pt1 | contig 13699 bp, 13 predicted proteins | sample BantaG_FD_87175 | JGI IMG/M metagenome (GOLD analysis project Ga0114957, IMG submission 87175) | Marine algal microbial communities from Bantry Bay, Ireland - BantryBay_4 metaG | ecosystem: Host-associated > Algae > Red algae > Unclassified | place: Bantry Bay, Ireland | collected 2014-11-21 | reverse complement strand
AGAGCACTAAATTATTAAGAATATCAGATATCTCTGCGTTATTAGCTGAATTTTCACTTTCTGAAATATAGGTAACATTTGTTTTTTGCGAACCAACTGCTTGAGGAATTTTTGTTTCCCCTGCTTGTGCAAAAGCACCGAAGCGATTTTCAACCTCTAAAACTAATTTATTAAAGCTTGCCTTTACTCTTGATCTTGCATTATCCCTTAACTGAACAACAAACCTGATATCATTTGGATTCGCCTTATTCGGAAAGGCTGATATATAAGTCATACTTCCTGAAAACTCTGATGTATTTATAGCTCTTAAAACTCTAGGACTTGCACTCACATTTTTTACATCTAGAATTACTTGCTTTTGTTGTGCTAGCTGATTTTTCTCATAGGTCACTTCCCCCGAGTGAGTAATTACTAACTGACTTACTTCACCTTGTTGCACAAAGTTTACAGAAGTTATCTGAGCGGCGAAAAGAGGAATAGTAAAAAGAAAAATAAATATAATTTTCATAATTGACCTCATCCTTAAGGACTTAATTTGATAACTTTAATTCTATGAAAGTTATTCTGAAATAGGAATAACAGTTTCAAGATATTCTGGCTGTCCGTAAATATTAATTATTTTCTCCACAAATATTGCTGCCCTTGGCAAGATTGCTTTTAAAATAACTCTTCCGTTTGAAATACTTGAGCCCTCCAGTAAGAGAAAACCTGAGGCTCCTTCCCTTCCTTGAAAAATTGCTCTGTGCTGGTCGCCGTTGAGGATAACACCTTTTAAGATCAAGCCATCCAGTCTTAAAGTATCTGGGTTTGGGCTATTGTTAAATATTCCTTTTTCGATTAAATCTTTCTCTCTTCTCGTTTTTTGTGGTTTTATTTCCGGAGATTCAAAAGGATCTCTCATCTGAAAAGGGTTTTTAATCGATGTCGCTGTTTCAAACCCTTCTGATTGAGAATACGCCCATGTACTAAGAAAAAGAAAGCACAATACTAGTCTCATTTCTCTTTCACCCTCTCAACTTTTTTCACATCGCTGTAGTGAAATGATTCTATCGTCGCTTTTATATTTACAATGTTATACCTTCCCAAGCCTTTATTTCGACTGTTTTGAATATACAATGACGCCACATTTAAAATTCTTTGTGCCCTAGTTATTCTTTCAAACATAATAACAAATTGAAGGTAAGTTCCTGTCGCTTCAAACTCAATACCGTTACTCAAATAAACTCCGTTGGCATTTTCTTTTACATACTTCGGTCTAAATATTGGGTTTTTAATATTTAGAGATTTTGCCGTTTCAGAGAACTCATCGAGAATTTTCGTCTTTTGCTCAATTGGTGGAATTTGGATTTTAATATCTTCAATTTGACGATTATAATCTGCAATTCGACTTTCATATTCAACAATATTTCTCTTAACCTCATCTATTTCTGCAATATCACTTTTAACTTTATTAATTTTCGTTAAAATCGGTGGGATTTTTGAATTCTCAAGAGCCATCGTACGCTCATGTTCTTCAAACTGACTGTAGGTTCCAGAGAGAAACCAAAGCATCATGATGAAAGGAAGTCCCTTTATTATAGTATCAAAGAGGTTCATTCGTACCTCTCTATATCTGCTTTTAAAGTAAACTCCTCTACTCGTCGCCCCATGCCATTTAGTTGTTTTGTTACATAATTCTCAAGTCTTGCTGACTGTTCAAAAAATAATGATTGATTTAAAACCACTAAGAACCTATCAATGCTTTTGAAGTTTAAGGAAAACCCTTCCAAGGTTAACACTCCTCCATCAAGCCTTAGCCCTGACAACCAAACATCTTTAGGTATGTTTTCAGCAATATAAGTAAGTATCCTCATGGGGTTATTTTTTTGCTTTAACACTTCACCAACAACGCTCAATCCTTCTTCTATTAAAGCTTCTTCTTCTTTTAATCTATCTCTTGTTTTTTTATACTGCGCAAGTTCTTTCATTTTTTCTTGATAATCTTTTAACTCTGCTTGTTTTTCACTTATTTTTTTTTGGATTATACTTTGCTCTTCCTTCCAATCACTTTCAAAAATAAATCCAGGAGCAAGACCCACAACTAGGCAGAAAATCCAAATAACGGGGTTAAACGTTTCTAGAGTAAGAGAAGACGCAAGTTTGTTTGATGATTTTCCTGAACCATAACTTTGCGTACTACTGGGATTTAAATTAATCTTTATCAAACGTTTTTTCCTCTAATCAAAACTTCTCAACGATAGACCTAATGAAACAGCTCCCGAGTAAGTAATATATTCGACAAGTCCTTCATTAAAACTTCCTTTTAATTTAATTTTACGTAATGGGTCTAATGTCTCAACTGAAAGATCCAGATTATCAATAAGACCTTCAATAATTCCTGGAAGTCTCATATTGCCACCAGTCACAAAGCAGTGATAAATTCGATCCTTTGCTGATGAAGTATTATAAAAGGTCACCGAGTCATATATCCTACGAACAATATCTGAAACAATTCTTTTGACAACAATCACAACCTCATCAGGATAAGCACGCCCATCGACATTCGACTTCTTAAGTTCTTCTGCATTGTTAAAATCTAAGCCTATCTCTTTTTGGATTTCTTCTGTTGCATTTACCCCTCCCACCATCATACTTTTAACCATTAATGGTAAGCCTGCTTTGTACATCACAACTTTAGTTGTTTGTGCACCAAGGTCAATGAGCAAAGTCCCTTTTTGATATTCTTGTAGATTATCACTATAGCTATACTCAAAAAGATTAATCAAAGCCAAGGTTTGGATATCTACAGTTTTAACTTTTAGCCCTGCATTATTAATTATTTCGGTGTAGCTATTAATAACAGAAGTCTTGGCAGCTGCCATCACAACTTCTCTTGCATTATTGATAACAGAGTCTGAGATATGCAAAGAGACCTCTGCATTATCTACTCCAAAAGGAATATACTGCTCAGACTCCCACATCGCATTATCTTCAACGTCAGCAAGATCTCCATCAGGGACTTGCATTGTCTTAACGACACACCCAGATCCCGACAATCCGATACAAGAATCCTTAGTTCCAAATTTACTATTTTTATGAACATAGGAGATTGCTTGAATTATTTCGGCGGCTTCATTGAGCTCTCCCTCCATAATTGCAGACTCACTCAAGTGCGAATAGGCAAACTTTTTAAGTGCAAATTCACCTTTTTTCATTTGAACTAGCTGAGAAATTTTCACAGCATTTTGGCCTATATCTATACCTAATTGCTGCTTGCCTCCAAGTAAGCCTAAAATCAAGATTCCTTCCTTTTTTAAACTCGCAGTCTACTAAGAGAACTACTAATATAACCTAACTAAAATTATAGCTTTTAAATACGCACTACAGCAAATATTGAGTAAAGACTGACTTTTTTACTGGCCTATTAGACCCATCAAAACATTAAAATATCTAGGAAAGTAAATTTGAAAAACACCCACTAGAATAATTGAGGGGCCGAAAGCAACTGGTTGTGATGACTTCATTTTTTTAAGGCCAATCATTGATAAGATAACAACGGTTCCCAACATACAGCTCAGAAAAATGTTTTGAAAAATACCTATTGGACCAAGCATAATGCCAAGAATTCCATATAGTTTTATATCTCCCCCTCCCAGGCCAACCTTCCCACGAAATTTATAAAATAAATACGTTATAAGGAATGTACTTCCAAAGCCTAAAAGTCCCCCGTAAATCCAATAATAATACTGCGTTCTCGGAACCATAATCAGTAGTGCAAGAGCCAATAATATGAGGTTTAAAGAGTCTGGTAAAATTTGATGATCAATATCAATGAAGAAGTGGCAAATTAAAATATAAAAGAAAAGGCACAAAAAAATGAATAAGCTCCAAGTTAAAATATCTCCCGATGGAGTAAACCTAGAATAAATATAGAGAGTTCCTAATCCAGAGAGCAGCTCAACAAACGGGTAGCGCATACTGATACCTGTTTTGCACCCAGAGCACTTTCCTCTCAGAAATAGGTAGCTAATAACTGGAATATTTTCATACCAATAAATTTTCTTATTACATTTAGGGCAATGTGATCGCTCCATTACAAGGTCTTGTTTACCAGGGAGTCTCAAAATAACGACATTCAGAAAGCTTCCGATTAATAATCCATAGAAGAGAACAACAAAAAAATCTAACTCCATTAATTTAACTCTTTTTTATTAAAAATTAAATAGGATGAGAAGTTTAGAACAAAGACATAACCCACACCATAAAGAAAAATATACCAAAGGTCTTGAGTTTTAACTGTATTCATAGATAGTAAATAATCGGTGAAGTTAAGCTTATTAAAATCGGGTAAAATATACTTTAGAACAATCAAAAAATCTTCAACTATTGGGGTTCTTTTTACATAAGTAGTATTTAACGTTGAAGCCACAATTGAGCTCGTTATATAGACTGAAGCAGTTAAAATAGAAGCAAGGTAACCATTCATGAAAAACGAGAAAAACGTAGCCAGACCGCTAAGAATCAGCGCCGCTAAATAAAAGCCCCACAGACAGTGGATTATATTCATTTCAAATTGCCCACCAAATAGCCAGTACAAGGAAAGGACAAAAACAGAAAGAATGCTCAGGTTGAGAAGAATTATTCCTAGCAATGAAATAAATTTTCCAAAAAAGAAGTTCAACCTCCTGATCCCCCTGCTCAAAATGGTATGAACAGTCTTTTTCTCAATTTCATCTGTAATTAAATTTTGTCCCCAAAATATTGAAGATAAGTAAATAAAAAATGCAGTTAACCCAAAGCCGATATCGATAATAACCTTATCAACCGTCTTATATGTTATCTGAGAAGAAACGAAAGTAACTAAAAATAAAAAAAACGAAATAATAAGAACGGCAAATAGAGACTTACTTTTTAAGTAATCGATTATTGTGTACTTAGCGATTAGTAAACTAGAGCTCATTTCTAATATCCTTAATATAATCTTTAAAACTTTTTCTTTTTCTTACGATTGAAACAATCTTATGGGAACTGCCTTCGATTTCTTTTATTTTTTCTTGGAGCTTATCCTCTGGGCAGCTGATCCTTAAAACCTCTGGAGTAGAATATTTTAATTCAAACTCTCCAACTTCAAAACTCTGGAAAAATTCTAAAGAAGATCCATTGTAGCGCACTTCCTTAGAGTCTATCAGTACTATTTTGTCAGCAACTTCCTCTAAGTCACTAACAATATGACTACTAATGAAAACACTCCCACCTCTCGCAGAGTATTCTTTTAAGATTTTTTTATATTCTTCACGTGAAATCAAATCTAACCCCGAAAGAGGCTCATCTAAAATTAACAATTTACATTCAGAAACAAGGTTTGAAATAAAACCAATTTTTTGCAACATTCCCTTTGAATACTGGCTTAACTTTCGATCAAGAGCATCATCTACGCTTAGGCGCTTTGCATACTTCATACACTCATTAAGAACCTCTTTGCTCCAATCTCTTGAAAGAGCGATTGTAAAAGCGAGGAACTCCTTTCCTGTAAGATTGCTATAGTAATATGGTCTTTCAGGAAGATAGCCTATCGACTGATAGCCCCCTTTCCCGTCAGAGAGATCACCTGTGTAGGTAACCTTTCCTTTATTATAAGATATAAACTGCAAGATAGTTTTAATTAGAGTTGTCTTACCACTTCCATTAACCCCTAGGAACCCAGTAATTTTCCCTGATTCAATTTCAAAGTTAATTCCTCGTAAGACTTCTTTCGATTCATTATTTGTTTTAAAAGTTTTGCCAATGTTTTCAAGTTTAATCATAATGTTCTACATGCGAAAAGTTATTCAATTGATTGTTATTTTCTCTTCCCTGTTTGGGCTACATATATTGAACAACAAAATCAATCTTCCTGTAAAGAATCATCAAACAAAAATTTATCTCTCTCCCCACTTTAAACATCTCACAATGGGGTTTAATAAGTTTTTCAGCTCTGCTATGTGGATTAATACACTCTTAGATACAGATCTTTCTCATTATGAAGGATCAGATTTAAAATCTTGGATGTATTTACGCTTCAATGCGATGACAGACCTTGATCCTCACTTTTTAGAGGCATATAGGTTTGGTTCATTGTACCTATCGGTTGTGAAAGATGACATTTTAGGAGCTACTAAACTATTCCAAAAAGGTTTAGGTTACTTCCCTAATGATTACAAACTAAATCTTTACGGTGCCTATCATTCTCTGTATGAAAATAAAGATGAAAAAACAGCTATTAATAGGCTTTCTCGAATTAGGACTAAACTAACGCGATCTCCTTTTGTGTTGGCGATCCTTTATAGTTTAAGAGCAAAAGAAGTTTCTTCAAGTGAAGAGCTAGAGAGTACTGTTGTTAAGAAAATTCAAGAAGATCCATTGATCGAAGATGTTTTAAAAGAAAGATTGATCGAAAAAATAAGGGAGAGGTTTCTTGTCCCCTCCCCCAGTAAATAACTTATAAACTTTTAGCTAATCTTAGATTGCAAAGTTAAGATTCGTAAGAACTTTACTTTCATTGATTGTCCAGATATCAATTCCATCATTGTTACCTGGGTTTAAAGCGTCAGCATCTCTTGAAATTCTTCCACCTGCTGCAGCAGTAAACGCTTGGTTATCAGCACCAGTTGCTTGATCAGAACCAATTAAAGCATCATCTGGATCAACAACAGCTCCACCAATAGCTTTTCCACCTACGAACTGGTGTCCACCAGTTGCTGAAAGAATTGCACAAGAACTTGATACACCTGCTGGTAAAGTTGTATTTACTTCACCATCTTGAAAACCAACTGTGTAATACATACTTGAAAGTTCTGCTGCGTTTGGCTCATACCCCATAAAGTCTAGACAAGTGTGGTACTGACCAAACTCACCTTGAAACGACTGCTCTGATGCATAAACTGCTGACAACTGAAGTTTTGCTTCTGACTGTCTCGCTTTAGCCTGATACTTTCTGTAGTTTGGAATTGCTACCGCAGATAGAATCCCGATGATCGCAACAACAACTAGTAGCTCGATCAATGTAAAACCACTTTCATTTTTAAACTTTTTCATTTAACTCTCCTTAGAATACGTTCAACTCGTTAATGAGTTTATATAATAATACTAATTGTAAATTTTTAAAGAAAAATTTACAATACGCTGACAAATTACCTTTATCATTAGGTTTTTGAGAACTGATAAAATCAGTTTATTTCTCACCCTAAATGCCTCCACCGGCAACAAAAACTGGCATATACATGGCTATAAGAACTGTTCCCACAACGATGGCCAAACCAACAATCATGATTGGCTCAATCAAGTTAGTCATGTTGTTAATGCTTCCATCAACCTCTACTTCAAAAACATCTGCGACCTTCCTGAGCATACTATCTAGACTACCAGTACTTTCTCCAACGTTAATCATTTGAATGATGATATCTGGAAAGTATTCAATTCTCTTTAAGGGTTCGGACATTGTTTTCCCAGAAAGGACAGCAAGCCTAACTCTTCGTATGTCTTTAGCAATGACTCCGTTATCCATAACACCTGCACATACTTCCAGGCATTCAGTTAACGGAATTCCCGAAGCTAGCATTGTTGAAAGAGTTTGGGCAAAGGCACTTAAGTTTCCTTTGATCACAATATGTTTAAACACAGGAGCCTTCATAAGTGCTTTGTCCCATTGATCCCGGCCTTTCTCATTTTCAAAAAAATACTTTTTAAAAGCAAAAACAGCTGCTCCACCACATACAATTAAATGGAGAATATAGTTTTGAAAGAACTCTGAAACATCAATTACAAGCTGAGTGATTGCAGGAACTTCCTGCCCACTTCCTTCAAGCATAGAAACAAACTGTGGGACAACAAAAGTAAGTAATCCCGCGACGACGCCAATCCCCACAAGCAAAACAATTGCAGGATAAGTCATTGCCCCTTTAATTTTTGCTTTTAATGCAATTCTTTTTTCTAAAAAAATATCAAGCTTTGCAATAATTTCGTCAAGAATACCTGCTGACTCTCCAGCTTTAATAAGTTGAGCGTATAAATTGCTAATTCCACGCTCTCCATCAATGGCGTCGAACAAGGTTTTCCCCTCACTAATTCCTCTTTGAATTCTAAGAAGTGCTTGTTTTAGACCTACATTTTTTTCTTGTTTATAAAGAATATCCAAAGATTGCAGTATTGGGACCCCTGCATCAAGTAAGGTACTAAACTGTTTTGTAAAGCGTGATAAATCTTTGTCACCGAAACCAACTGAGCCAGTCATTTGTTGAACAAGTACCATAAGGTCTAATTCAGCAATTTTATTTGGCTTGTTTATATTTTTAGCTCGAATTCCTTTTCGACGAAGTAATGACTTAGCTTCTTGCGCACTTGTGGCGTCGATCTCTCCTGAAACCTTCTTACCCTCTCTGGTTGTTCCTTCGTACTTAAAAGCACCCATTAATCTTTCTTACCTTGTGGTCTTCTTTTATTTCCCGCATCTGCGATCATCTTTACCATCTCTTCGGGTTTATTTGTAAAATCTAAACAAGTATTTCTATCTATGTTACCTTTCTCAAAAGCTTTAATAAGCTCTTGGTTCATTGTGGACATATTTGTTTCGTCTTGACCGACTTGCATTTGTGAATAAATTTGATGGATTTTATCTTCTCTTATCAGGTTTCTAATCGCCATCGTTGGAACTAGAACCTCTTGTATCAATTGCCTACCTCCTCCGATTTTAGGCGCTAGTTGTTGCGCGACAACTCCTTGTAATACAAAGGAGAGAAGATTTCTGATTTGATTTTGTTTGTCTGCAGGAAAAACATTCACAATTCTATTGATTGTTTGAACCGTTGAATTTGTATGAAGTGTCCCAAAAACAAGGTGTCCTGTCTCTGCAATAGTAAGTGCAGCTTCAATTGTCTCTTGATCTCTAAGCTCCCCAATTAAGATAATATCAGGGTCTTGTCTTAATAAACTTTTTAATCCTCTAGCAAAAGAGGTTGAATCCATCCCGATTTCTCTTTGGTTCACAATACACTTCTTGTGCTGATGAACAAACTCGATAGGGTCTTCAAGTGTGATGATATGCCCAGACTCTGTTTGATTTAGTCGATCAAGCAAAGAAGCAAGAGTAGTTGATTTTCCTGAACCTGTGGGTCCTGTAATTAAAACGAGTCCATTAATGTTAGCTGTCATATCAAGGAGTACATTCGGAAGTCCCAAGGCTTCAAAGTCTGGGATGATAGAAGGAATCAGCCTGAAGGCCCCTGATAAGTGGCCTTGTTGGTAATAAACATTTCCCCTGAAACGTGCTAACCCTTTAACCCCAAATGAAAAATCTAGCTCTAAGTTCTTTTCAAGTTCGGCTTTTTGCTTGTCGCTTAAAACTTGATATATCATTTCTCTAGCTTGTTTAGGTGTTAACCCCGAAGTTTTAATTCGAACAACTTCTCCATGTAATCTTAATGCGGGAGGTGACCCTACACTTAAATGAAGGTCTGAAGCTCCTTGATCAACCATTAGTTTAAATAGTTGTTGTATCCGTACGGAACCACCATCTGTCACTTTGGATTTTTCGAGTGTTTTTGTACTGCCTACCTGAACAGAATCTTCACTTACATTTAATGTCTTAGTAGGCTCTGATTTTCCGCTCATCTTTTATCCCTAAAAATTATCACTAGCAGAGTTCATTACTGCTTCTTCTAATGTGGTTATGCCCTGAGTAACTTTGACTAAAGCACTCATTCTTAGTGTTCTCATTCCTTCAAAAACAGCTCTCTTTTTAATATGCTCAGTTGGAGCATCATCCAAAATCAAATCTCTGATAGCAGGAGAAACTGGTAAAACTTCGTGAATAGCAACCCTTCCTTTATATCCAGTGTGGTTGCAATGTGCACAGCCTTCACCTTTGTAAACTTTCACCTTATTAATTGAACGAGGTGAAACACCAAGTGAGAGAAGTTCTTTTTCATGCCCAAAAGCTTCAGCTTTACAGTGAGTACAGATCCTTTTACAAAGTCTCTGTGCAATCACAACAGTAAGAGCAGTAACAACAAGGAAAGGCTCTATACCGAGATTAATCAATCTTGTTATCGTGGAAGCCGCGTCATTTGTGTGAAGAGTTGAGAAAACAAAGTGACCAGTCAGAGCAGCTTCGACCGCCATTTCACCAACCTCTTGATCTCTAATTTCCCCCACCATTATGATATCAGGATCTTGTCTTAAGAAAGACTTAAGTGCTGCCGCAAAAGTAAGACCAATATCTTTCTTAACGTTAACTTGGTTAATTCCTTCTAGGTTGAATTCACATGGATCTTCTGCTGTAGAAATATTCGTATTTGGTTTATTTAACTCAGAAAGTGCAGAGTAAAGAGTCGTTGTCTTACCTGAACCCGTTGGCCCTGTAACTAAGCACATACCAAAGGGACGTTTAATTGAGTCTTGAAATATATCCAACTGTTTTTGCATAAACCCAAGTTTGGTCATATCAAGCTGGAGATTACTTGAATCTAAAAGCCTCATAACAACCTTCTCTCCAAAGAGAGTTGGTAAGCACGAAACCCGATAATCAATTTGCTTTGTTCCCATGATCAGCTTCATTCTTCCATCTTGAGGACGACGTCTTTCTGCAATATCTAGTTTTGATAGAATTTTAAATCTAGAAATAATGGCAGCTGCCATACTTCGAGGAGGAGATGCTGCTTCAATTAAACTTCCATCAACTCTGTAGCGAACTCTAAATTTTTTCTCGTAAGTTTCAACATGGATATCAGAAGCACCTTTATAATAAGACTCTGCTAATATTCTATTTACAATAGAAACGACATCACTTGTGTTTGCATCTTCACTTGAGACCTCATCTTCCATTGAATCTTCTAATGGATCTAGCTCTCTCACAGACTCAACTAGCTCTTGTATTGAGATTTTAACTCCTGCAAAGAGTTTCTCCCAAACAGAGATTGAGCAAACCTGCATTTCAATTGGCTTCCCCAACATACTCATGCAGTCTTGTAGGTTGTTTTTTGCTAAAGGGTCAAAGGCGCAAACAATCACTTTCTCTTTAAGTTCTTTGACAGGTAGCAACCTATACTTGATAACAAGTTTTTTTTGTAGCATTGATAAAGCTTTAGGATCGACGCTATCCACATCACCCTTAAATATGGCCTTACCTGAGTCTTCATGAACTTTTTGTAATAACTTTAGTTCATCAAAACCATCGACATCAGGAAGTTTAAACTCTGCGAAATCATCGGCGCGATTATTAAGATCTACTTTTCTTAATTGCTTTTGGGTTAATAACCCATAACTTGCAATTAGATTTGAAAAACCTCTATCAAACATTTCAATAACTCCTTAGGTTTAATTAATCGGAGTAGTTTGAAAAAAGGTTGAGATGAAACTCTTTGGTGACAGATGTGCCTAGTAGGCTAAGTTACTGATATCTTTGTTTATTTGAGCAACAAGGTTGGCTATTGAGTCAAACTTTCGCTCGTCTCTAACCCTTTTTTCAAACCGAACCTCAAGCTCTTCACCATAAATATCTTGCTCAAAATTAAGAATATGGGTTTCGATATGAACCTCATTACTGTCTTGCGAGAATGTAGGTTTCATACCCACGTTTGTAATCGACTTATAAGCTCCCGACTTTAAAAAAGTTCGCGTTTGATAAACTCCTTTCTTAGGGAAGATATTGATTGATGGGAGTAAAATATTTGCTGTGGCAAAACCAATTTCTTTCCCACGGCCATCCCCTTTAACAACTGGACCTCTTAGTGAAAAACTTCTTCCAAGTAGCTTGTTTGCGCTTTGAACATTTCCTGCTTGAAGAGACTCTCGAATAATAGAAGAACTAATAACCTTCTTGTCTAGTTCGTATGCTTTTGCTTGAAAAGCCTTAACAGAGAGCCCTTGTTGATCAATTAATCCTTTAAGAAAAGTATAATCACCTTCTTTTTTGTTTCCAAAATGAAAGTCATGCCCAAATTGAAGAAGCTTAATCTTTGATTTGTACAAAAGATGGTTAAACAAAAAATCATAAGGAGAAAGTGTTGAAAACTCTCTATTAAAATCAATTTCGATAACCTCATCGACTCCTGTTTCGACTAGTCTTTTCTTACGATCTTTATAACTAGAGAGAAGTTTCAGTTCAGATTTTGCAAAGATTTCTTTGGGATGAGGAGTAAATGTCAAAATGAGAGATTTCAATCCATGCTCTTTGCAGCGCTCAACAAGCTCATCGACTAAAAACTTATGGCCTAAATGTACTCCATCAAAGTTTCCAATAGTTGCTCCCCAAGAGCAAGATGTTGACTCAATAAAAGACTTTAGTGAGTTAGTATCACTCACTCGTCTCTCTCACCAATTCTTTAAAAAACTTCTTTTTAAACTTCAAATTACTCTTCCCTTCTTTATTCCCATATTTTTTTTGAGACAAGTACCCAACCAATCCAGAGAAATAGCTTTTAGCTCCGTCACTTAACTTAGACTCATTAATCTTGCTATGAATACTTTTATTAGCATTTGAATCTAACTTTGTAAGCATATTATAAATAAAAGCATAGTCATGGTAATTCTTTCGCGCTTCATTCCAACTCCCTTCTCTGAAAAAATCAAAAAAGGCTCCGAGCGTATCAGGAAAAATGAAGAAAAATAAAGAAAACACTAAGAGTGCAAGTAAAGCCCCATTCACATACTTGTGAATTTTATCACTTATTTTCAACCCATTGGCACTATAAGGTGCAAGCGTTGATAGTTCCGCAAGATTATTATTGCCTGAAAAACTCTTTTTACTTTGAGGTGAATTTACCTGACTTAAGCCTTGAGCTCGAATTATCTTCAACTCTGGGATATTAATTACTTCTTGTTCATAAGACTTAGTTTCCGGATTAAAGGTTGAAACCTTTAATTCATGGGCCCCTTTATAATTTTCGTTTTTCGCAATATATGTATAGTTATAGGTTTTAATGGCGTTAATAGTTTTAAATATTCTGAGATCTGCATTTTTTTCAAATTCTTCAAAATAGGCAGGATCAAATATTTGGGGGCCATCATAGGCCTCTAAGTTTCCAGTACCCTCTACTTCTAAACGAACCTCAAGAGGCTCGTTCACTATAAGCTTATCCTTCACAACCTTTAAGCTAAACTTGTGCTTTCCAACAAGTCCTGTGAAGTTCGCAGGCTTACCCTCAGCAGGAAGCTTTAATACTTGAAAGTCTACAGGCTTACTTGAGAGTTTCTTTTTTACTTGTTTGCCAAAACCAAAGCCTAATCGACCTAGGTTTCCAAAATGTCCAAAGATACTATTGTCTACCTTGCCCGAAGGGTAAGATACTTCGATTATCATAGGGTCTATTTTCAGTTCTTCTGGTTTTTCAGGAAAAACAACCGCAGAATATAGATGGATCCGATTATAACGTTCTCCATTGTACTGAACCACTTCCTTATAATCTCTTTCCTTAAAAAACCTCTTCATGAAGCCCTTAAGTTTAGGAAAACCCAAAATATTATAGTTAGAGATATCCACTTTATAATAAAGAAAGTACTTAAGCATAACTCCTTCTCCAACATAACCTGAAGTTTGACTTGGCTGTGCCTTCACAAAAATATTTTTGTCTTCAACTCTTGGAGCTCCTTTTCCCACGGAGAAACTAAGGTCTCCAGTACTCGTCACACTATTTCCTTGTTTTGCAGTGATTGCTCTTAAGTGTGCACTTCCTTTATTTAACGCCTT
>Ga0114957_1003653_pt1 | contig 13700 bp, 6 predicted proteins | sample BantaG_FD_87175 | JGI IMG/M metagenome (GOLD analysis project Ga0114957, IMG submission 87175) | Marine algal microbial communities from Bantry Bay, Ireland - BantryBay_4 metaG | ecosystem: Host-associated > Algae > Red algae > Unclassified | place: Bantry Bay, Ireland | collected 2014-11-21 | reverse complement strand
CCTGAATAACAGGAACCTCCATTTCTTGCAAACGAAGTCCCAGATGGTTGGCCAATCGACCAGCACCAATCAATACGACTTTAGGCAATAGCTTCTTCCTGGACTTCATTGGTTACAATGCTTTCTAATTTTTCACGTCTTCGGTATACCATACTAAGCGCTAAACCACCTAACATCATCAGGGAGCCCAACCAGAAGAAATTAATACCTGGGAAAAGGATGGCTTCCAAAACAATAAAGTCCGTTCGGGGCACCTCATCTGCAATTTCAAAAGGCAACTGCATCGCGGTGATTTCTTTTCTGGCCACCATCAGCTTGATCGTTTCATCTTTTGGATTGATCCCCGCAAATCTAAATTGCAAACCTAAGGGACCCACCTCTGATTTCAGATGGTAAGGCTGATTGCCGCGGATCAGATAAACCGGTTCTGCCCGATGCACATCACCAGTTTTTCCGACTACCCTTAACTGCGCGCTTACCGCAATGTCATCTTTTTCTGCTACATAATCAGGGTGATTCACTTTTGGGTTAAAGCCATCAAACAGGACCTTGTTGCCATTGTAATTAAATGAGCCGCCTTTCTTTAATGTAAATGTGTTGAAGTCCAATTGGCTGTCATCACCTAAGAGGCGCGTAATCGTTTCACCCGTCAAACGAACTTTGGCATTCATGTCAGAAATTTCTTCTGCAAATCCAAAAAGTACGTTATCCCGAACCACCACCATAGGCATGGCATCATAGGACAAATCCCTTTTCGTACTTTGAAAATGAAGATTCAAACCAATGGCCAAATCCTTGGTTTCCGCCTGATATTCCGGATGGGAAGGAGAGCGATCTACCCCCGCTAACACCACATAGTAATCTTTCATAAAAACGGTGTCCCCAACGAAGGCGGCATAGCCCTGATAATTCAAACTATCTTCCTGTGCTTTCGCAAATTCGATATCCATCTCAGCTTGTGGAAGGGAGGAAATATGGGTAAAAATATCTTTGTTTAAATAGCGCTTAGTAGAAGGGTTGGAAGCCGCAATTTTTGTAAAGGACTTATCGTATAAGACATTTGGATAGAGATCAAACTCTTCCGTTACAACACCCGCCTTATCGCGCTTTTTATAGTTGACTTTGAAGGTTCGGTTGAACTTTATAATCGTATCACTAGTGTAAGTCACTTCATAGCCACTCATAAAAAGCGGCGTGTCTTTCATCAACAAAACGTTCCTTTTATGCTGCTCTTCTGAAAAACCTTCGATCAGTCCTCGCTGTGCGAATGGGTTGGTGGAGATGAATTCTTTATTCAGTCCGGAGGCTAAAATTCCGACTACCATCAATCCAAAACCAATGTGCGCAAAGGAGGAACCTGCTGACTTTAAATTCGTTTTGGTGTAAAACAACAATATATCTAAATTGGCAACCGCTGTAAACAAACCACAGAACAGCAATAATTGATACTGCCAGGCATTGGCTTCAATCCACTGCACAGCAAGAACAGTCAACAACAATGCCATCACAGAACTAATACCAACTCGCTTGAAAAACTTTGGTGCATGTTTTTTCCAATTGAATTCGCGAAAGCGCAGGTACTGACTTAGTCCTGAAAGCAAACCAATGAATACACCAATCCACAATTGGTATTTGTTGTAATGCGTAACCGGGTCCGTGATGACATACCCATCAAGCTGCGGATCAAAACCTGCATCAAAGAATGCTCGAATTTTATTGAATACCGGCAAACTAGTTGACCAGGAAATCAAAATCGCAGAAAAGAACAACACCAGACTTCCCATAAAAATCCAAAACTCCTTGGAGCTACTGGCTTCCTCTTTTTTAGGTGCCGGAATATCTCTGTAATTTTTGAAAAACAAAAACAGGGAACCTAAGAAATAGAACAATACAAATGCCACCAACTGTACTTCCAGACCCATTTCTGTAAAGGCGTGTACCGACGTTTCACCGAGTACACCAGATCGGGTTAGGAAAGTAGAGTAGACGATCATAACAAAGGTCAACATATAAAACAGGTAAGCTGTTCGTACAGAATAGCCCGTACTCCGTGCCACTAAATTCGAATGAATGCCGGCAATCAAAACAATCCATGGAACCAATGACATATTTTCCACCGGATCCCAGGCCCAGTATCCACCAAAACTCAAAGCCTCATATGCCCAGGCACCTCCCATCAAAATTCCCAAGCCAAGGATCGCTCCTGAAAACAAAGCCCAGGGCATAGCCGGTTTCAACCAACCCTTGTGATCTTTGGTCCAAAGCCCCGCTATGGCAAATGCAAAAGGAACAACAGTAGAGGCAAAACCAAGAAACAAAGTAGGAGGATGGATCGTCATCCAATAATTTTGAAGCAGAGGATTCAGACCTTTTCCTTTTATCATGCCCACATAATCTGCCTGCGCAAAAAGCGGTATATCCATCACATCCCGCAACAACAAAAGCGGATTCACTCCAACTCTAAACTCATCTAGAAATGGCACATACAATCCCAGTATCATCGATCCGCAAAACACCTGTACCGAAGCCACTACAGCCAGTACGGGGGCTTCCCATTTGCCCGCCGACTTGATCAATACAAACCCCAAAACTACGTGCCAGAACATCCACAACAAAAAACTACCTTCCTGACCTTCCCAGAAAGAAGAGAAGATATACTTAAAATCTAAGTCTGCGGAAACGTGTGCCTGAACGTATTGGTATTCGTAAAATTGGTTGGTCATAATGTAGAAGATCGTAGCAATGACCCAAAACACACAAATTCCGTGTGTGATAAAGGCAAAACGACCAATCTTTCGCCAGCCTGCATGTTCTGCAGTGTTGCGCTTTTGAGTCGCAAAATAGTAGGCCACCACAGCCAATAGACTAGCTACAAAACTGAGAACGATTGCAAATCGCCCTATCTGGCCGGGAAGTAAGTGTTCGCCTATGTATTCCATTCTTTATTCAATTGCAATGGCAATCGCAATTTCAACCGCAATATGGCTCAATTTTAAGGAACCTGAGATTGAAGATAATGAAACCGCCATTTATCGTGTTGTTTTCAGTTTTCTTAGGATAGTTGCCTTCTACAACTTTACCTTTAAATCATTGCCAAGATACGACATGCTGAGGGAAAGAAGGGTAGTAGAGATGGGAATGTTGGGAAAGGCGTGGGAATATTGCAGTGGATTGACAGTTTTGGAAGTTACAATCAAAGTTGCAGTGGCAATTTCAGTTTTCCCTTACTGCGCTTGGTATAGACCTGCAAAGTAACCTGATACATTTCGCCTAAGTCTATATCTTATTTCAAACTACAATAGTTAATCTAACTTCTAAGCCTTAGATTTGATGTAAACCTCTTCGTCCTTGTACTTGGAAGGGCACTTCATCAGCATACTGGATGCAATGAACTCGCCATTTTGCATCTTGCCGGTCAGGACAATTTCTTCGGACTTTTCAAAGTCTTGTGGCTTGGCCGCTAAAAGCACTACTTTGCGCTCATCACCAGCGTTATCTTTGATGTGAAAGCTAAAATAATTAGGATCAACTTCAGGATCGTAACTCATCGTTTTATCTTTTGATAGTTGACCGGAGACCGTTACTTTATCGCCTGTTTGTTCAGCTTCTGCAAAAGAGACATAGTTATCAATATCGCCATTGAGGCTAATCAATAATCCTATGGCCACTGCAATCATTCCTATAGCTATAATGTGTGATTTTTTCATGTTGAAATTTTTTAATCTAGTTTAAGTTTTCAGTGAAGCTGTTTAAAGTTATCGCCTAAAGGCGAACACAAGTGCTTAATGTTCTGTAGGGGTCTCGCATTGCCCGTTATTCAAAAATACGAGAATACATTGGGTAGCTATGTTAATAACAGTTAGAAAAAGCAAATCCCTCACATTGTTTTACAATGCGCTGACAAAATAAAATTTACTGCGTACAACCACCCACCGGAGCTTTCGAAAAATCCAGCTCAACATTCCCACACAAATCATCCACAACAGTCCCCGTTCCATAATCTAATAACATGCCCGTTCTGTAATAGTTTAGATAATTTCCGGTTCCGTAAATGGTCGCTTTGCTATCGCCATTCAACCAAAGCATTTGATCATCACCATTAGATATTATTTCTGCTTCCCCAAGTACGTAAGCCATATTGTCATTTCCATTTAGCTCCAGCAATCCACCTTTACTTACCAACACCGTGTTAAATGAACCAGACAGTGTCAACACAGCTTCGTCACAGATCCAAAAGGTGCCATTGCTCCCATCATTTACTGTAAAGGTGTCAACGACCACCGCATTCGCTGGAACCTCAAAAATACCCGCTTCTGAGCAAGACGGGGAAGGATCGTCATCTGCCACGCAGGCTGAGAAGAACAGGATGCTTAGGCTTAGTACTATTAGTTGGTATCGTTTAATCATTTTATTTTATTATGTAATTGTTCATCCGTCGCTTAATACTTGAATAATGCGACACCCTACGGGGCAATGTCATGGACATAAGGAGTATTCCCAATTTTGAATTTTGAATCGTTGAATTTCGAATTTTGATTGGCGCTCAAACGCAGGAAATGCGATTGGAGGCAAACTCAATATTCAACGATTCATTATTCGTTATTCAATATTTCTTTTTCAATTTCGATTTCATCTAAGCCTTCCGCCTCTCTAAAACCGAGCCGTAACCCCACCCATCACATTAAATCCATAAGTAGGGTAGCGGAACCACCGTTGGCGTTTATTAGAAGCTATATTATTGAGATCCAAAAAGATCCCTATATTCTTTCCGATGCTGTATTCTGCTCCCACATTAAGATCAAAAAGGCCATTTAGATTGCCGACATTGCCTTGGTTATCTCTGTATGGTACACCATTTTCGATAAATAGTTCCCCTTTTAGGGTCAGCTTATCTCCTAAGGTAGTGTATCTGGCGGAGAAATTGGTGTTAAAAATGGGCAAATGCCATGCTTTTTCTTCATTCTCAGGATTAAAGATACTTTGTCCAAGCGTAACGGTCAATTCCAGATTTTTCACCGGTGTAGCGGTCAACGATCCATTTAGCGTTACAATATTGACGGTATCATATAGTACGGCAAAACGGAGGGTATCGGTTGGGTCAGTCAGGTACAATGCTAAATCATTCGCTCTTTTAAAACCACCTTCTATCTGATAATCCACCACTTGGAGGTTCCCTTTCACACCTCCGTAATAGTGATAAAAGCTGGTATTTTTAGCCGTCAGTCTGTCTCGGGTATGGATATAGGGGTTGACATTCGAAAGTGTTTGTATCGTATTCTTTTTCAGATCACCTCCAGCACCTACATAAGCAGCTAGTTTATTTCCAATAATATTCACCGCCACCTCAGCATCCGGGTAGATGTAAAAGTCAGTATCACTGAAGGCCAGGTTAACACCCGCTTTTATTCGGAACTTATCTGCATGAAATGCGAAGTTTGGTTGAATATAAAAGTTATTTAGGTCATTGGACAAAATCTGATCCGGATTGGTAAAATCTGCTATCACATCCACGTTGAATGCATGCTTTTCCATAAACCACTTTGTCGCTCCTGCGGAAAGGTTTATGCCAAGTTCAGAAACAGTGTAATTATCTGTCAGTCTGTAAAACCCGGCATTTGCGCGATAATTGATGTCACCCTGTGTTCGATGCGCATTAAAAATATTAACGTTTCCGTAAATGGTATTGAATTTCTGTTTCACTTCGCTTCGTATCAGGTCAGTCACCTCATGATCGTACCCATAAAAGTGCACCTGTTCTGCATGATACCCAATCCTTGCACCAACGGCCAAACCTGATTCAAAATAGTAAAGACCGTTTAGATTTACATCCGTATCACTAAAACGCTGATGTTCCAGCTTTTTAGAGTTGGCAGAATGATGTCTTGCATTAAGTCCAATGATGTATTTTTCCGGATTGGAATAGCTGTAAAACAGTTCTCCAAGAGGAGAGTTAGGCGAGCCATAGCCTGCCTTCAGATAACCATTAAAACCGGGCGCTTCCTTTTTTGCAGGGATGGCCAATGGACGAATTTTTGGAGCCGGGTAATCCACCTGCAAACTCTTTACCGGCACCTGGTAAGTAAGGTGCTTTGAAGTCGTGTCAGCAAGAGGCAACTCCGGACTTAATTCCAATTTTTCAGAATCAGCCAAACGGGCTTCAAAGTCTTTAATTACTTCGACCTCATCGTCGGGAAGATCGGGTTGTGCCATTGCGGTCTGAGAACAAAATAAAGCGAGTACCAGGAAAACTAATTTATGAAAGCTATTCATTTTTAATTATTTAAAGGGATCAGTCAAAAAGGTTACGAACCAAAATAAATATACGCCGTGGATTAATTGTCTCCGGGATCCTCTTCCAGGTCGAGGTTTTCGGACCCACCCGGTGGTTCATTGATCAAGCGGGAGTTGGCAGCTTCCTGATCTTGTAGTTTCTTCAATTTTGCTTTCGCAATATTAACCAGTTCCTGGTCTTCGTCATAAAATTCTATCAATCCTTCCAATGCTGCCTGCGCATTAAACATATCGCCTTTTTCCGCCAGTACATCTGCTAAAAGAATCACAGATTTTGCTACCCAGTAAGGATATTCCGAACTCTCCTGGTTGGCGTTCATGCAAAGCTGCTGAGCGATGTCAAGGTCGCGTCGCATGTAGTACATGTAAGCGATGAGGTAGCGTGCTTCCGCAGCTTGCTCGTTATCCGCATTTTTGGTCACTTCATTGAAAGCAGGTAGGGCCGAGTCATAGTCTTTTTTGTCGAAAGCTATTTTACCAATATAGAAGTTAGCCACTGCTTTTTGTTCGGCAGAAGCCTGCGGATTTCCAGCGACCTTTTCTGCATAAACTGCCACCGACTGCATATTGTTGGTTCGGTAAGCAGATCGCATGGCGCCCAGTTGTGCTTCGAAGCGATCAGAGTCGTTTTGAGCAGCCTGTTCCCATTGCGTGTATATGGTGTAAGCTTTCGCAAAATCCTCTTCAAAGTTGTAAGCGATAAGCGCTGCTTTTCGCAATGATTTTTCGTAATATTTACTAGGTCCTTTTTTGCTGACAAATTCATAGTCGGTTACCGCTTTAGAATATTGCTTCAGCATAAAGTAAGATTCTGCTCTGCGGAAATGTGCCACCAAATTATTTCGTCCGTTCGGATATTTGTTGATATAAGTGGTGAATGCCTGAACTGCCTGCTGATAATTACCAGAAGAATACTGAGATTCAGCAGCGTTGTAATTCAGGTTCTCCTTTTCATCATCCTGCACTTCCAGGTTAGGAACACTTTCAATGAAAGCAACAAATTCCTCTGCTTTCCCCATATCTTCAATATATATTTCCTCCAGGGCGCTGTATGCTGACTGGGCTTCTCCAGCTTCCGGATTGTGATAAAAAACCTGTTTGTAATATTCAATGGCTCCGGGCAAATTACCCTGGTTGTAAGTAATTAACCCCAGTCGCAGCAAGGCCTGGTTGTACAAAGTAGATTTGGGATAATTGACGGTTAGTTTTTTCAGTTCGATCGACGCTTCATTTAGTTTACCAATTTCGAGATAGGTTGCGCCCAATTGTAGCAATGCATCGTCTGCATATTCAGAATTTGGATGCCGGTCAATCAGGTCTTCCAGCGCAATAATCTTATTGGTTGTTTTACCACGCAAACCTTCTATCATGGCCTTTTGAAACATGGCGTATTCAAATCCATCATATTGATTCTGAATCGCATCATCATAATAAGCGATGGCAACTGCGTAGTCGTTTTGTTTGAACAAACAATCACCAGCTCTTAGTGTCGCGTCACCCAGCATAACATCACGGACGTAGTCATTTTCGATAAAGGCAGCATCCTTTTTAATTTCGGACACGCATCTTTCAAAATAACCGAGTGCTGAACCATAGTTCTTTTGCTTCAGGTAATTATATCCCTGTGTATAATTTGCGGTGTACGTTGATGCTTCATCCGGTAAGTTGTTCAATGTTTTGCTTAAAGCTAAAAACTTATTTAGCTCAGAGATACTGCCGTTGTATTTCTTCTCGCGGTGCGCCAGTTCTCCCAACCAAAAAAGCGCCAATGCCTTGGTACGTGTATCTAAGGGGCTATCAAGTGAATTGCGAAGCATTTGCTTGCCTTCCGGATGATTGCCGTCCCGGATTAACTGTAAGCCACGATAGTAAGCCACTTTTTGAAAGGTCTCTTTTAACGCTGGAGTTTTGTTGGGAATTTCTTCCAATGCTTTTAGGGCGCTTTCATAATCTCTTGAACTCAAAAACAGGCCACTTAGAATACTTTGTGCCTCCGAATAATATTTTGAATCCCGGTTGATTTCCTGCAAGGACACAATAGCCTCTTTGTTGTAATTGAGTTCGTAGGATAACTTGGCGTAATTGTAGGTCGCTTCCGTTTGAATTTCCAGGTCATAGTCCCATTTACTAGCCGTTTTAAAGGCATTTCGGGCAGCGGCTTTATCATTCATTTTGAGGTAACAATCGGCCAATGTGTACATAGCGTTTTGTCCCATTTTGCTATCGACCTTGCTGAGTTGTTCGAGATTTTTTGAAGCTTTTTCATATTGCCCGGCGCCGTGTTGTACGAATCCCAGTTGATACAAATCTTCTGCCCGCAATTGACTGGAATTGGCTGCAAAATATTCCAGATAAGGTTGGGCGTTTTCAAACTCACCCATTTCAAAATAGGCTTGTCCGATAAGTTGGTTTAACTCTGCCTTTTTTTTGAGGCCTTTTAATTGCAATTTTTTATCAACGTATTCGATCACTTTATCGTATTCGGCTTGTGCGAAATAAATAGTGGCGATGTAGTAGGGGACATGGGGAGCGTATTTTTTAGATCGTTCTACTTTCGTAAAACTTCTGACTGCTGCTTCGTATTTATTGTTATAAAAATCACAAAGCCCCATATAGTAATTAGAAGGGTAGATATACTTATTGTCCTCTCCACTGGCAGCCGCCTGAAAGTGAGGCCTGGCATTGTTAAATTTCTTCTTTACAAAATTGGAGTAGCCCAGGCGGAAGGAAACTTCAGGTCTCTGAGATCTGGGCAAATCATACAGGTCTATAGTTTGATAAAGCTCAATAGATTTAGCATAATCTTTCAGATTGAAGTAGTAATCAGCCATTTCCAATACAGCCTCGTTGGCGAGTGGATCAGGATCGTGCGTTCGTGCAAAGTCCAGGATAAGTTTTTCTCCATCCGGGCGTCCCATCCTTACGGCGCTTTTTGCGAAGTGCAGCTCAGCCTGCGTGCTCAATAGGCGATACTCCGGGTCATTTACTTCACGTAGCGTTTCGATCACTTTTACAAACTCTTGCTGAGCCAAAGGATAAATCCGTTGATTGTAAAAATCCATACCGCGTTTGTAAGCGAGGTTAGCTTCAGAATAAAGGGTTGTTTTTTGGGCAAAAACAAACAAGGAGCTGGTCATAAAGACCAGGAAAAGGGCTGTTTTTTTGATACTCATAGGTGATAAGATTGGCATTTTTCGGTTAATCTTAACGAACAAAATTTCTGATCCAGAAATTTGAACCAAAGAAGAAGTCAACATTGATCTGCTTAAGAACCTCTAACTACTTGCGTTAGCTGGTTATTGCAGCGAATTTATAAAAATTTTCATCATTTATCCTTGATCGTTGGTGTACGATTGAAAAGCTGACTTGTTAGACTTTATTCCAACCTTGATGAATAAATTTAATATAGAAGCTGAGTCCGTCTATCAAAACAATTAAATATCCACAAATTAAAGACATTTTTCCTACACTAAGAAATTATAACCCATTGTATTTCAACGTTTAAAGTCCTTTCTAATCTTATATATATCAGTTTTACGAAAGGAATAATTTGGATAACGAATAAGGGCATGACGTTTGAATATAAATAGTTGATGATTTGCTTAAACACATTTCGTTAACTCACCTACAGAAATCATTACAAAATTTGTGAAATAATGAATCATATTAGTTCTAACATTCAACAAGTTGACCCATCAATCAAGCTTAATACGCTATTTGACAATAACTTAGTGGCCATAGCCCTAATTGATCAATCCGGCCTATTACTTAAGATGTCCGGCCTTTTTTCCGATATCTCCAATATCAAATCAAATTCGATTGCTCAAAATATTCTCCATTTCAATTTATTTGACCATACTTCCTTCAAAACACAGTTTGACAATCTAAAGGCAAATTCAATAAGTGAATTTGCAATAAGCCATTTTGTAGAAAACGAAAAGGGTAAGAGTAACATAAATATTAAGGTTTTCAAGGTCAACAAAGCTGTTCCTGAAGAAGGGGCTTTGATGATACTTGAAGAAACAAATAACGAATGTGGTATCGAAGAAGTCATACAGATTATTGGCAATAGCCTCGAAAAATCCAAAGATGATTTCTTTTTTGACACCATGTGTCTCAGTCTATCCAAGTCACTTGGCATTGGGATGATATTTATTGGTGAGTACATCAAAAAAGAAGATAGCATCCAGTGCATTAGTTTTTGGAATCAGGATAACTATATTTCGAATATAAGCTACCTGATAGCAGATACTCCTACGGAGGTGGTTATGAAAACAAACAGCATTCGAATGTACCAGGATGATATTCGGCAACAATTTCCGAATGATTCCAGTTTGTCACATTGGAATGTAAAGAGTTATATTGGGTGCCCTTTACTAAATTCACAAGGGGAGTTTGTCGGATATATTGGATTGATGGATAGCAAACCCATCCGCAATATTTCTATGGTTAAATCGGTCTTGCACATTTATTCTCATAGCCTTGGCCGTGAATTGGAACGAATGACTCAAAAGAAGAAGATTGAAAGTGGCGAAAGAAGATACAAGGCCATTTATGATCAAAGTCCTTTTGGAATTGTAGGATCCTCTACGGATGGTAAACTAGAGCCTAACCCTCGGTTTTGTCAAATGCTTGGCTACTCAAAAGAGGAGTTGTCCTTGAAAACAAGAAACGACATTATCCATCCTGATGACCTGTATGTGCATAGAGAAAACTTAGCCAGTGATGCTTTCCAAAAAGATTATCAACGAACCTTCAACAAAAGATATATCAGAAAAAATGGCAGCATATGCCATGCAAAGGTTACTATTTCAAACTTATTAAAAAAAGCACAGGATCTATCTGGAAGTTTTGAGCTGGTAGAAGATATTACCGATACCATCGACAGCAAAAACAAACTCCGCGATAATCAAATATTGATGCAAAGCATCATTGAAACAGCTCAGGATGCGGTGATTACCTTCAACCACAACGATAAAGTGATTGAATGGAATAATCAGGCGACAGTAATGTTTGGGTACGAAAAAAAGGAGGCGACGAACATGAATTTTAGTCAGTTCATTGAGATTAAATTAGGTGGCAACAATAAAAGTCCGTCTCTAAAAGAACTTGTAAAATCATACGGCGGCAAAGTGATTATTGAACGAATGGAAGTCGTTGCGAAAGGGAAAGACGACATAGAATTCCCAGCAGAAATTAGTCTTTCACCTATCAAGGTAAATGATTGTTATGTGTACAGCACTTTCATACGTGACATTACAACGCACAAAAAATACGAAAGCATTCTCAATCAAAACTTAAAGGAACTCAACGGAAAAAATAAAGAACTTAGAAAATATATTGATTCAAATTTGCAGCTGGAAAATTTTGCACATATTGCTTCGCATGATTTGAAAGAGCCTTTGCGATCAATAGGTAATTTCTCTCAGTTGCTCAGCAAACGACTTGAAAACAGGCTGGATGAAACGGAGCAGGAGTTCTTCAACTTCATCCTCAATGGTGTTCAAAACATGAATCAGCTAATTGAAGATTTGCTCATGTACTCCTCCGTAAATTCTCAAAAAGCACCGGTTAAAAACCTGAATTTAAATGATGTGCTATTCGTTGTTTCCCGAAACCTGGACAAAACGATACTGGACAGTAAGGCCGAACTAATCATAAATAAGCTACCAGAGTCTTTTGTTTCATCTGACACTAAAATGAAGCAACTTTTTCAGAATCTAATTGCAAATGCCATTAAGTTTAAAAAGAAAGATGTGGACCCAAGAGTTGAAATTAGCTGTGAAGATGCCGGAGAGTTTTGGAAATTTAAAATTGAAGACAACGGAATCGGCATTAAAGAAGAATTCAAGGACAAAATCTTCATGATCTTCAAAAAGCTACATACCAAAACAGAGTATCAGGGAACTGGTATTGGATTGGCTGTTTGTAAAAAAATTGTGGATCACCATTGTGGTGAGATATGGGTGGAGTCGGAAATTGGGGTTGGTACTATTTTCTATTTTACGATGCTGAAAGAGAGTGGTGCGGCTTAGGAGCTCGTTCATTAATTTGAAAATGACGGTTTAGCTCTTCTTTTATGGACGCCCGAACTCATCTATTGAGCCACTGAATAGTTACTGAAAAACTTAAAACCGCAAAATGTAAAATGTAAAATTTTTCCCACTAAGGTAGAACCTACGGTATTCGGCCACTTTTACATTTTGAATGTTACATTTTGCAGTTTTACATTTAAATACTAGCTTTCCTATTTTCCTATACCTTAAACTCCAAAATAGTTTTCTCAATAATATCACAGCATTCCTGAATCTGCGTTTCAGACATTACGAGGGGAGGAGCGAAGCGGATAATGTTACCATGCGTCGGTTTTGCCAAAAGACCGTTCTCTTTTAAGGCAACACATATATTCCAGGCCGTCTTACTGTCTTCTGTATCATTGATGACAATCGCGTTCAACAATCCTCTTCCACGAACCAAATTCACCAAATCAGATTTCGCTACCAATTCCTCCATTCTGGCTCTAAACAAATTACCGAGCACCATCGCATTTTCTGCCAAAGCTTCCTCTTTAACTACTTCTAAAGCTTCAATTGCCACAGCACATGCCAATGGGTTTCCACCAAATGTAGAACCGTGTTCACCTGGCTTTATAGTCAACATAATTTCATCATTCGCTAATACAGCAGATACCGGGAATACACCTCCTGAAAGTGCTTTTCCGAGGATCAAAATATCTGGCTTCACTTCAGGGTTGTGCCCACAACTTTTCTCGCAAGCGCAATTACCACAAGTGGCCAATAAACGACCTGTTCGTGCAATACCCGTTTGAACCTCATCCGCAATGAACAATACATTTTTACCTTTACAAAGTGCTTTTGCTCCTTTTAAATAACCGTCGTCCGGTACAAAAACGCCCGCTTCTCCCTGAATAGGTTCTACGAGAAAACCAGCGACATTAGGATCTTCCAAAGCTGCTTCCAAAGCCTTTAAATCATTGTATGGAATAATCTGAATACCCGGCATGTATGGGCCAAAACCTTTGGTACTATCCGGATCCACTGAACCAGAAATAACGGCCATCGTTCTTCCGTGGAAATTGCCCCCTACAAAAATTATCTTTGCCTGATTCTTTGGAATTCCTTTTACTTCGTAAGCCCATTTTCGACATAGCTTCAAAGCTGTTTCAACGGCTTCAACTCCAGTGTTCATGGGCAATACCTTGTCGTACTTGAAGTATTCAGTCATATACTTTTCATATGGCCCAAGCAAGTCATTGTGAAATGCTCTTGAAGTCAAGGTCAGTACAGCAGCCTGCTCTGTCAATGCCTTGATGATACGTGGGTGACAGTGTCCCTGGTTAACAGCAGAGTATGCCGATAAAAAGTCATAGTACTTCTTGCCTTCCACAT
>Ga0114957_1003644_pt1 | contig 13715 bp, 9 predicted proteins | sample BantaG_FD_87175 | JGI IMG/M metagenome (GOLD analysis project Ga0114957, IMG submission 87175) | Marine algal microbial communities from Bantry Bay, Ireland - BantryBay_4 metaG | ecosystem: Host-associated > Algae > Red algae > Unclassified | place: Bantry Bay, Ireland | collected 2014-11-21 | reverse complement strand
TCAATCCCAATCAGGTTTCGAATCGAGGTGTAATTATCCAGCTGACTTTCCTCCAAGGAGGCGAGTAACTTCGTAAGCGCCGCATCACTTAAGGAGTGAATATTTAAAATGTCTTCACGATACACCAAAGCTTTATTGGTGTTGTCCCAAATTAAGTCGTCTACAGGGTAGACCTCCGAGTAACCAGGAACCAAAATGCGGCAAGCGGTGAATCCCAAGTGATCAAATATCGCGACATATGCCTCTTTGCCCAGCGTCTTTAATAGAGAAAATAAGTAGTCGCATTCTTCGGACGTCGTTCCGGAGAAATCCCACTCGCAGAAGGGATCCTTGGATTGTGAACTAAAGAATCGCCAGGAAACCACGCCAGTCGAATCAATGAAATGCTCAATGAAGTTGTTTGGCTCCGTGACCGCCAGGGTGTCAAAGCTGGGCTGGGGTACATCGTTCAACCCTTCAAAGCTACGCCCCTGCAGCAGCTCGGTAAGACTTCGTTCCAACGCAATCTCAAAGCGAGGGTGGGCCCCAAAGGATGCAAATACGCCCCCGGTTCGTGGATTCATTAGGGTCACACACATGACGGGGAATTGCCCACCCAGTGAGGCATCTTTGACCAAGACCGGAAAGCCTCGAGCTTCCAACTCCTCAATTCCTTTCAGCAGATCCGGGTATTTCGCCAGCACCTCTTGAGGGACATCTGGCAACGCAATTTCTTCTTCAATAATCTGTCGCTTAACCGCCCGTTCGAAGATCTCAGATAAACATTGAACTTGGGCTTCCTCCAAATTGTTACCCGCGCTCATTCCATTGCTTAAAAATAGATTCTCAATCAGGTTGGATGGGAAATAGACCGTCTCTCCATCCGATTGACGCGTGTAGGGAATGGAACAAATGCCCCGCTCTACGTTTCCGGAATTTGTATCAATCAGGTGAGAACCACGAAGTTCGCGGTCGGGATCAAATTGCTTCAGACAATAGGCATCCAAAAGTCCGGCAGGTAGCTTGTCATCAGACTCCAACCCGAACCATTTCTCATTGGGGTAATGAACAAACTCTCGCGCACTGATCTCAGGCCCAAAATACTGGTCGTTGTAAAAAAAGTTACAATTAAGGCGTTCGATAAACTCACCTAAGGCCGAGCAGAGAGCGCTTTCTTTGGTGGCTCCCTTGCCATTGGTAAAACACATCTGCGAAGCGGCATCCCGAATATGTAGCGACCACACATTGGGGACAATATTACGCCAAGACGACACTTCGATTTTCATCCCAATGTCTGCCAAAATACGCGTGATGGTCGAGATGGTTTCTTCTGCCGGAACATCCTTCCCTAGGATCGGCGCACTGGACGATCCTTCAGCTCGGGCCATGAGCATCGCCTCTGCGTCTTCTTCAATCTTCTCCACCGTTTCGATCGTGAACTCAGGTCCCTGCTGAACCACCTTCTTCACCGTGCAGCGCTCAATCGATCGGATGATGCCTTCATGATCCTTTTCGGAAATATTCTCGGGAAGTTCTACTTTGATTTGAAACGTCTGATTATAGCGATTTTCCGGATCCACAATATTGTTTTGCGCCAAGCGAATATCCTCACAGGGAATATCGCGAGATAAACAATAGACCCGTACAAAATAGGCTGCGCAAAGCGCCGATGAAGCCAAGAAGTAATCAAACGGGTTCGGCGCGGACCCATCTCCTTTGTAGCGAATTGGTTGATCCGTAATCACGGTGAAGTCGTCAAACTTGGCTTCGAGCCTAAGGTTCTCCAGAAAGTTTACTTTGATTTCCATGTGATGAATTCTTCGGTTGTAGCTTTGGTTTTAGCTCTGATTATAGCTTCGGTCTGAAGCGAGTGAGTGAAGGGAGGCTTCCTCAAGGTGAGTTGCTAAAAGGCGTCTCGCGCTGTTCTTTAAGCATAGCATACTTCCCCATCAAGCGGGCAGTACAGGTTTGGATCTGGAAAATGCAGCTACGTTGAGGAGACCGGCGCTTAAGCCTGAGCCGCGCGAAGCTCTTTGAGCATGCTGATCATGGTTCGGCGCACCGCACTGCTGTCTGCGACCGGTTCGGGGAAGGGGATTCGGATCACGCGTTCGTCCTGCCGCAAATCCATCCCGTCCGTGTCGACATCGACCATCTGCCACTCAATGGCAGGATTTTTTTCACCGCTGCCACTCAATGGCGAACTATTTGCGAAGAGCTGAATCGCGTCGAGGTGGTCTTCATTCATGTGTTCGCAGATTCCCGTCGCGTCAGCCGCCAGTGCGAGGCTCTCTGTTTCGTCTGCCAGGATTCGTGCGTCGGTCCAAAAGGATTGAGCGAAGCCGCCGACGTAGTGCAGTTCTTCGGGCTCGAGGCGGTAGAAGGAAAAGTCTCCAAAATCGGCATAGAGGGCCGCGGCTGCATGTCGAGTGAGGTAGCGCTGTCGCACCTCTGGATCGTCGCAGGGGGTAAGCTGCCCCATGATGCTTACCCGCGCCATGGTTTGCGGGTTGTCGGTCAGCTGCGTTTGGGTGATCAGAACGCTGGCGCGTGGATCGACTTCGAGAGCTTGGGTGTGAGCCGAAAGGGTGGAGAAAAGAAAGAGGGGCCGCCCCAAGCGGTCACTCGCGGTGGCGCAGAGCGAGACATAGGGCTGTCCTGTCTGAGCTGTCTGTCTTGTCTGAGCTGTGTTTTGCGTCGGTTCTCGCGTCACCCCGAGGCTTGCGTACGAGGCCTCACGAATGAGTTTTCGAATGATAAATGGGTCTGGCATGGGGTTCTCTCTACAAATGTGACCCCAGTTAATCGAGGTTTTGTCTTTAAGATTAACGAAATTTCCTCCTTGCGTCGTACGGATTCCGGCTGAATGTTGGGGGAAACAACAAGGAACAATATGCGCTGGAAACAAGCAAGACGTAGCCAAAACGTGGAAGATCGCCGAGGCAAATCAACTGGAGCCAAAATTGGTGGCGGTCTCGGGATTGGAACCATTATCCTCTTTTTGATCGTTCTCTTTCTTGGCGGTGATCCGTCCGCTTTACTTTCTGGTGGCGGAAGTGGCGGTGGCGCGACCTCTGGCGTTGCGGCTGGCAGTAGTAATTACACCCCGAGTCCTGAAGAACAAGAGCGGGCCGAGATGGCGTCTGCGGTGTTGGCCTACACCGAAGACGTGTGGGGCGAGTTGTTTGCTCAGCACGGCAAGCGCTACCGTCCACCAAAGATGGTCTTGTACTCTGGCCAAACCACGAGTGCCTGTGGCGTGGGTAAAGCGCAGATGGGACCCTTTTACTGCCCTGGTGATGAGAAAGTGTATCTCGACCTCAGTTTCTTTACCGATTTGAAAAAGCGCCATGGCGCGCCGGGCGACTTCGCTCAGGCCTATGTGATTGCGCACGAAGTCGGGCATCACATTCAGAAGTTACTTGGGTATTCGGACAAGGTACAAGCCATGCGTCGCAAGGTGAGCGAAAAAGAAGGCAATCAGTTGTCGGTTCGCCTCGAGCTTCAGGCGGATTACTTGGCTGGTGTCTGGGCGCATCATGGTCACAAAAGGTTTAACTTCTTGGATCGTGGCGATCCGGAAGAAGCGCTTAACGCGGCCAGTGCAATTGGGGACGATCGCCTGCAGAAGCAGGGGCGTGGCTATGTGACACCGGATTCGTTCACCCACGGGAGTTCTGAGCAACGCGTGCGTTGGTTCCGCAAGGGACTTGAAACGGGCGACCTGTCTATGATCGAACATTTTTTTACGGCTCAACAGCTCTAGCCTCTAGCCAAAGCGGCATTGGTCCCCTTTGAACGACGATCCAAACGCCGAGAACAACGGCTCAAGCTTATAGCCACTCCGGCCACGCCATTGAACAAGTTGCAGAGGGTTTGCAGAAGTTGTATAGGACTCGCACAAGTTGCAGAGGGTTTGTGGAAGCCTTTCAGGCTTCAAAGGCTGGAGCAATTCCCGATGGGCGTTGCCCATCGCTACGCTCTGCAAGCCTTTCAGGCTTGGGACTCACTGCGTACAGCTTTGGCCGCAACGTACATCTTAGAATTAAACGGATGAGCTACCGTCTTTGCACCCCAAAATCTGCTGTGATACGGCCCCTTATGCAGAGCCGAAAGATAACGACCCGCTTCGGGTTCGATGAAAAGTCGGCCATGTAACCCAGGGTTGCAAGGAACCTACACTGATTGCCGAGTCCACGTTGGGGGCTTTTTATCTCAGTAGCAACAAGCCGTTTCCTTGGACATGAAAGCCGTTTCCTTAGACTTGAAAGTCGTTTCTAAGACATGAAATCTATTGTCCTTGGAGGTGAAAACTATTGTAGGAGGCGACTTTCCAGAGGCCGCTTTCATCTAACTTTAAAATGAGGCGTTCGCGCATCGCTTGCTCTTCGTAAGTGGTTCGATAATTAAGGATCGCGTATTTCCCCTCCGGCGCACCAGTAATTCGGGTCGAAATCTCTGCGGTTTCAAGCTCTCGAGTTTGCTTTTTTCCAAACTTATCGCGATGGGTCTCCATCTTCGTGGTCCAGTCTTGAAGCGAGGTATTCATTTTTACCAATTCCTCGGTTTTTTCCCAGCTGCGCTCGAAATCATTCCGATCGATCATGGCTAGCCAAGCCGCTGCAGTGGCCGATGCGCGCTTGGTGTCCTTTTTGAGAGAGCTGCCGATGCCCAAGCATCCTGTCATCCCGAAAAGCGGGATGATGAGCAAAATCATAATATAGGTTTTTAGGAAATATCGCAAACTGGCTATACGGTAAGGTAAGTTTTCTTAAGGTCAAGAAATGGTGATCTTTCGGCCATTAGTTTAAATGTATCTCCTGATCACTATGGCCGGATTGGTCGAAATGTCATTAGGCTGCCCGTTGACGTTGGTTTCGTTTTGCTTCGGTAGGGTCGCCGGTTTGGAGAGAAGCTATCACGAAGGCTTGGAATCGATCGCAGAGGCTTGGGAATCGATCGCAGAGGCTTAGAATTGATTGCGGAATTGAGCTGCCATGACGGCGTGTCCGGCGTCGTTCGCATGAAGCCCGTCGTCTTGCATGAGGCCAATGCCTTCTCCAAACGCTTCAGAAATTCGTGCGATTCGTGCGCCTCGTCCCGAAAGGCTGGAGATTTGTTGGTCAATCGATAGTCGAATGGATTGTAAGGTGACGTCGTCGGCAAGAATTGGGGGCAGGCTGCCGACAATAACGGTCGCGCCAGCTGCTCGCGAGAGGTCGACCATTCCGCCAACATTTGCGATTGCGACGGCTGGGTCGAGTTGCTGAATGGCATCGTTTGTGCCGTATAAAATGCAAACATGGGTTGGATTTAGCTCTGCTAAAAGGCCGGGAAGACGAGCGAGGCCCTGTGAGGAGTTTTGTCCACCAATGCCACGACGGTAGACTTCGGATCCGATGCTGAGTTCTAGTTTGTCGGGCCAGGGTTCTGCGACGCCTTTTCCAGCCGTGTTACTGTCACCAATGGCAAGAATTCGGCGTGAGGTGTCAAAGCCTGTGGTGGTGTCAAAGCTTGTGGTGGGGGCGACCCCGGTATCGGTTTCTGTGGTTGGGGCGGAGTCGTTAGCGCCATCACTGCTTGTATCGGTTGATCCGTCGGTGATCCCGACCCCGGAAGATTCCATCGCACCGACCGTGGTATCTGCCGTATCTGTCATGACGTCATCCATGGAGGAGCCGGAATCATCATCGCTACACGCAATGAAGGTAAGGAGGCCAAGCCCGCATATAAGAAGACTGAGAAATTTTAGCGTTACCTGAAATGAATTTTTCATCTCATAAAAATAACCATTCATGTCTAATTGTCGAAACGTCTTTTCAACTTTTTTGAATTGAAGGGTGTTTTTGGCACGATTCGAATTACTTTGGGGTGATTTCGAGGAGGGATGCCTCGGAGCGAGCGACTTCATCTGAGGCGTTGGTTTCCTGAACGCTGGCGGGTGGAAGATTGAAGATGCCTGAATATTCGGCCCATGCCTTATATTCAAATCGGTGCAGTCCAGCCTTGAGGCTTGCGGTGCGGAAGGTCATATCGCCATCTCCATAGGAGCGGTAGATGGTCGATTTGCCAGGGCGTTCGATCCATTCGCCCGCTTTTTTTACCGGGATTAATCCAGCTGGAATCGGATCTTTGGCTAGAATACTTCCGCGATTTTTCAGGTTACCAATGGAGAGTTGAACGGTTACAATTTGTCCTCGTGCGAGGTTTTCTCCTGCTTGCATAACGGAACCGTCGGAGCGAATATAGCGCCGGGTAATTCGGAGTTGGCGGCCACTTGGTTCGCTCAGCTTTTCGTCGATCTCTCCGAGTAAGAGAGAGGCTTGAGCCCAGCCGTCGGAACTGTGCAGACTCAGCTGATGTGCGTCGCCTTGGTTAGCCGTTTGTTTAGGAATGTCGCCCTGCCAATTGAAGTTGGTCATCGCGCCCTCATAGAGGAGGGTTTGATCCAGTTGGATGCGAACCTGGCTCGGTGGCTTGCCGAAGAAGTCGGGATACGCTTTCCAGATCGGGAATATCGCGGCAAGGCATCGTGCCGTAATCTCGGAGCTGCCCCAAAGGCCGCTTCCATCACGCCGTTCCAGGAGCATACGAACCGTTTCGGTGATCATCGAGTCGGTATCTGCTTCCTGCTCGGGCGTGAGTTGGCCTGAGACCCGTCGGGCCTGCCAAAAGCCGAGGAGCTGGCTGGCGGTTTCAGCATCCATGTTTTCGGGAAAAGGGGCTTCTGGATCGAGGCGGTTTTCAACATCGAGTTTTAGCAGGATCTGAAGTGAGCCGACGTCTATTTCTCGTCCCGCAAGGAACAGGTTGATGTGAGCGATTAGGGATGCCGTGCTATCTTTTGCTGCCAACAGGGTTTCAAATTGTGCGGCTTGTAGCTTTTTTGCCTTGGCCAAAACGGCGATGACGAGGCACTCGTCGTTACTGAGACGAGCGCCCGAATCTCGGTTTTTGAGTTGCTGGTCGAGCCAAGTGTATCCAAGCCGGAGCGCTTTGGTAATGGCTTCATTGTCTTCCTTACCAGCGGATTGGACCTCGTTCAATGCATCCACTACCAGCGCGGTGCTACGGAGGTCACCCGCTCCATTTGGTAAGTAGGCCCAGCTTCCGTCGGGGTTTTGTTTCTCGATTAAATCACGAAGCAGAGCGTTCACAGAAGTCGTCAGGACCTTGGCTTCGATCCTGTCACTTGGAAGGCTGCTGAACACCTTGAGACGCAGCGCGGTGAGGTGAATGGTTCCGTTATCGCTCAAGTTTTTTGCCGTAGCAATCAATTGGTCTTGAATGGCTGGGCGCAAGGTCACGGTGATCGTCGAGTCACCTTGCGTTGCACTATTGGATGGTAGGAAATTCATAGATGCATCCTTGCCGGGCCGGGCCACGAGTTGGTGTTGAACCTTTACCTGGTTCGGCCGGGGTAAAATTTGCATTGGAATTTCCGCGCTATCCGCGTGCGAGGCGGTGGCGGCTGCGATGCGAATTTTGGTGGCACCAGCTTGGCGTGCGGTGACACGCCAGCGGGCTTCATTCTGTTGGCCCGGGGTCAGCGTCAGGGTTTGCATCGCTTGGCTGTAGCTCGGTTCAAGGTAGTTTTGATCCGCATCGATTTGCACCACCGCCTCCTCTGGACTCCGGTAGCCATTTCGAATGCCGGCTACGAGATCAACCTGATCACCTGCATAGAGGCGGGAGGGGACCCGCGCTTGCAACACCACCGCCAAAAAGCTTTCGAGCTGGATACGAGTCTCCGCTTTTGCGGCAGGGTTGAGCGAACGAACTCGAAGTGTCCACACCCCGTTGCGGTCGGGGAGGGGGACATCCAGAAAATTACCTTCCGTGGATACCGTCGATTGAGCCGACCAAAGCGAAGGGCGTTGCTTGATGCTGGGACCCATGTTTTCAGCGGGGAAGTCCTCATGAAATCGGGCAGGTGATTGCCACGCTGCATTCTCCTGCCCGCGAGAAATCGATTGTTTGTCGACGTGTGGAACCCGGTAGTCTCCGAGCGCTTGCTGTACTACCATCGGGTGGGTTGCATCGGATCGAGGTGCCTGCATGGCCAAGGGGAAACGCCGTTCGCGCGTTTCGGCTGCATCCGAATCCATTGCGGGGGCCCATTCATCAAGTAAATCGAGGCGAAGCATGCCTGCGACCGCAGTGTTGGTTTCGCTTCCTGCCTCGTTGCGAAATAAACGGATACGCACTTTGGCTGTATCTCCTGGTTCCAAAATCGTGCGCGCAGCCGATACCTCAACGTGGTGCGTTTCATTCGCGTCTTTAATCGGAATCGCGGCCTGGGCTCGCACGACGCGAGCGCTACATACCGAGGTGATCCAAACCCCAACTTGTGACTGGCCGGGCGGAGCTTTTAGGCCGATTTTTAGATTTGGCTGAGTTACGTTCACCCATTGGCTGGTGATTGGTGCGGTGTCGCCTGAAAGAAGCAAAACCTGTTGGCAGCCTGCAGGAAGTTGAAGGTCAAATACGGCAAGTTCGCCCTCAGCGATTTGGTCGACTTCTGGGGTCAGGGTTGCCATCGGCCCTGGATCGCCTTCATGCCAGCCTGCGGTGTCGACCAAACTTAGGTTGCCCTCTGTGGTCCGCGCGGCGGCAAGAATCGCTCCCTTCGCAGCATGCTTGGTTTTTTGCATGGGAAAAATGACGCGTCCGCTGTCGTCGGTTTGGTCCCGGATCATGAGCAGGTCCCAATCCGAATCCGAAGCGGTTGCTTCAGCACCAAAGATGTAAATTTTTGCGCGCGGCACGGGGGTCCCGCTAGCATCTACCAGCATAATTTGAATCCCTGCCTCACCAGCTGCACTCACCGCCTGCTCGCGGAGGAGGAAGAGGTCGCGAACTTCTAACAAAGCGTGGCTGACATTTCCGTCGTCCACCTTCGCTTTCACCCAATACAATCCGGGCTCTTGAATCGGTGTCTTGAGTCGAATCGTTTTTTCTCTTGGAGCGGCTGGGTTGAGCGGTAAGGGCTCGGACCAGCTCAGTTTTGTTTCATCCAGGAGGTCTTCATCTTCTCCAGCCGCAAAGCGTTTGAGCAAGTGGGAAAAAAGAAAGTGGGAACGCAGCAGGGGGGCTTGTCCTTTCGAGGCTTGGTCGGCTCCGGTCAAACTGCGGCGCATATGGCGATCCAGATCAACCCGGCGGGCTTCGAGGCGAACCCAATCGCCTTGGCGGAATTGAAAATCGAGGTGGATGCCTCCGGGTTCTTGCCCCGCTCCATGTACAGACATCTGGGGGAGGGGATCCAGCAGGCGTCCCGAGGGGCGATTCAGTGCGGCCGCCGTTTCGGTCCAGCATTCATCTAAAAGGGGGGCAAGGCGATCGTGTTGCCGGCGCATCGCGTATTCTATCGCGAGTTCTTCCTTGTGAAAGGCGGCCTCGAGCCGAGGGATGTACTGCAAGATATTGGGAAGCTCTACTTTGATCGGTTGCTTGCCTCGCTCCGCATACAGCGTCTCGTAGTCTGCCAAACCAAAGTCAGGCGCGGTTACGATTGAATCTTCAAGGGCCGGGTCTCGGCTTTCTAACCCAGGGCGCCCGAGCAGATGGTATAACATTAGACTTACTTGCCGGTCTCGCTCGATGATTAATTCTGGGTCATCTTCTGCCGCCCGTTTCAGGAGCTCGACGCGCCAATGGAGGTCTGACTTGGCTTCGGCAAAGGTGCTGACACGCGTGCCGAAGACCTCCAATAAGTCACTCTTAAAGGTGTACCAGTTTGGCGAAGCGCGGTTTTTGAAGGACTCGTAATAGGATATCGGTCCATAGCGAGGCACTTGATCCAGCCGAGTCCGTTCCAAGAAATAATCCGGATGCTCTTGCCGGTCTTCCGCGATCAGGTCTGCACATGCGAGGTATTGGATGGCGCGATCCACTCCCTCTGGTTGGGAAGCAAGCTGGTCCGCGGCTTGCGTGACCCAACGGAAAATCTGATAGCGATCGCGAGCTTCGAAGGCTTGGTTGTTGGCTTGGTTGTTGGCTTGGTTGTTGGCTTGATTGTTGGATTGATTGTTGGTTTGATAGTTAGATTGGTTGTTGGAAAGGTTACTCGCAGAAAAGGTAGGCCGAGCGCGTTTAATACTTCCGTCCGCCGCCGGCTTCCCGTGCTTCCAAGCCCCTTGCAAGTATTGGGCCGCGATGATGAGAATCGCTGGGTCCGAACCGTGCAAGGCAACGTACTGCCGCAACATATCATCGAGTAATTCTTCCTGATTCAGGATGGCCAAGCAACGAAAGCAGGCTTCCAAATGCTCGGGCGACCCCGTGGTCATCAACAAGTCATAGCTTTGCTTGAAGCTGGTACGGCAATCTTCTTCCGCTCCACCGCTCTTTGGCACCGAGGGTTGAGCTTGAGTCAAAACGCTTGTCCCGAAGCTGGCTAGGATGATCGCTACGATGACCACAGGCATGAGCCTGAGAGTTCGAAAAGATCGAAAGCGGTAGCTCGAGAGGGCCCGTTGCTGTTGTTGCTGTTTTTGTTGCTGTTGTTGAGTTGAATGCATCTAGGTTTGAATTTCGGGGCTTGGCTCCCATTGTCGGAGACTCAGACACCATACCAAGCATAATCGGCTACTGGAAAAAACAAAGGGGATTTCTTCGGAATTCCATCCTTTTGGCCGGCTCAAGCCAGCTAAGAATATGGCTGGTAGCAGGCATCTCTCCTGCTTCGCACTTGCCAATGGGGCCTGCCTCATACAGCGTGCTCGCATGTCGACTCCCAACGTGTACTGCATGGACCATCCGCTTATCTTGCATCATTTAACTGAACTGCGAGACGAAACCACCACTCCACGGATTTTTCGCGCCAACGTGAATCGCCTGGCCACCTTGCTCGCCTATGAAGCAACCCAAGACCTGCAGATCAGCGAACGCCCGGTCAAAACTCCGGTTACGCACGCCACGGGTCACGCGCTATCTGAACGCATTGGACTCATCCCGATCCTTCGGGCCGGGCTCGGCATGGTCGATCCGGTTCTCGAACTGATTCCCGATGCCGAAGTCTGGCACCTCGGTATGTACCGCGATGAGAAGACATTCCAAACCGTGGAGTACTATCAAAAGCTTCCCGAAGACCGCCCGGTCGATGTGGGGATGATTGTCGACCCGATGCTCGCCACCGGTGGCTCCGCCATTGCCGCGCTCGAAGCGGTCACCGCCTGGGGCGCAGGCCGGACCAAGTTGCTCGCCATCATCGCCTCGCCCGAAGGCATCGCTGCCATCCAAGAGAAATTTCCCGACACTCAGATTTATGTCTGCGCCATCGACGAAAAATTAAATGCAAATAAATACATCGTTCCGGGGTTAGGCGACGCTGGGGATCGTATCTTCAATACGTAGTTAATCTTTTGATATTTTTGACATCCTGACCAACCTCCTCGTGACTCTTATGCGTGTGCTACCTCTCCTTTCCTGCCTCGTCCTATTTGCACGCTGTTTGGCCTTTTCGGCGGAACCGATATTGATTTGGCCTGGAGAGGCCCCGGGTGAAAAGGGCGGGTTGCCCGAGCAGTCCGCTGAAGTCGATGACAAGCAAGTCGAACGGACCAAGAATGTAAGCGTTCCTAGCTTCACTGTCTACGAGCCGGCAGCGGATAAGAAGAATGGCACCGCAGTCATCATCCTTCCCGGCGGTGGTTACAATATCCTCGCAAGCAGCCATGAAGGAACCGACGTCGCCACGTGGCTCAATGGCCTTGGGGTCACTGCCTTCATGCTCAAGTACCGGGTTCCGCGCCGCGAAGGCCGCCTCAAGCACGAAGCTCCGTTGCAAGATGCACAACGTTGCCTGAGCATCATCCGCAGTCGCGCTTCCGAATGGGGTATCTCGTCCGACAAAATTGGTTTGCTCGGTTTTTCCGCCGGGGGACATCTGTGTTGCGCCACCGGAACCAATCATGATAAGCGCAGCTATGAAGCGATCGACGACATGGACCAGCAGAGCTGCCGCCCTGATTTTCTCATCCCAATTTACCCCGCGTATTTAATGAACAAAGAAGCCACCGAATTAGCCCCCGAAATTCGCGTGACCAAAACGACGCCACCTACTTTCTTGTGTGTCACTAACGACGACTCGGATCGCGGCATTGGCGCCGCACGGTTTTACATCGCCTGTCGTCAAAACAAGGTTCCCGCCGAATGCCATGTCTTCTTAAAAGGCGGGCACGGCTACGGCATGCACGATCGCGGCTTCCCTGTGAACAAATGGTACGATGTCTGCGGAGTTTGGATGCAGCAGCAAGGGTTGATTCCCGACGACAAAAAATAGAGTTGGCGCAGCCCAAGGAGCGGCGGTTTCCAACCACCGGAAAACGGGATTTTCCCCGTGAGCAGAGTCACCCAATCTCTGAGGCCTGCATGTCAAGGTAGCGTACCGTACCACGCCCTTCCAGGCCGTCGTAACGTGCTACATTCGGCCGAAGTCAAAGACGCAGCGGTTCCAAACCGCCGACAGTAACCGTTTATCCTTCTCAGGGTTTCAAGTGCAGTAGAACCCGGCGTTGACGGGGCAGGGTGTCGAAGGTCTCAAAGCTTTTGACATCCGTCACAGACGCGCCTTCTACAATCGCCCTCGCGGTATGCTCCTCCACCTGCGCGCTCTCTCCGACGACAAAGCAAGAGCGCGATTGATAGTTCGACAGCTCGGTTTCAATCTTGATCGTACCGGTTGCCTCGCCCGTTTTAAAACCCGCTTCTTTGGGCCAGAGAAAGACCTGTTGCAAATCACATAGCAGGCAACGTTTGCCGTCCGCGCCTTTGAGGATGGTTGTATTCCAACTCACGGTACGCGAGCTTAGAGCCAGCCCCGTCTCCAAAAATAAATAATACTGCTCCGAGCTCGAGCTGGCCAAAAAGCGACGGCATTCGGCTTCGCTCAAACTTCCGTCTTTGTCGGCGTCGATCGCCTCCCGCTTTGGACTCTTCTTCATCGCCTCCGGCAGGGCTCCGATTTTGACCTTGAGAAGCCCTTCAAGCGTGCGTTGGGTAGTGTTGATATCGGGGCTCGCTTCATCGCCAAAAGCCGAATTCACTCCGCTATCGATTCCGCCATCTATTGCTCTACCTATTCCGCCATCGATGCCTCGTCCCGCACCCCCGCCTTCGCCTGAAATCGCCTTCGCTTCCTCGCTCAGCCATTTCTCGGTAATCACCGAATCGCATAAAAGTTGATAGCGAAGCACCAGGCCATCCTCTGTCACGGTGGCGGTAATCTGTTGAAAAGTCCGCCCTTCATCGGCAAAGTGCCCTAAAAGAAGGGGGTTCGTGGCAAAAAAGAGCAAAAAACTGCAGGGAAGGAAAGCACGTCGCATAGAATGGCATTCTACGCCAACTCGCGCCACGAATCGAGGCGAACCTTCAGGATTACCGCTGGATTTTCCCTGAATAATGCACCAGCTTTACTCGTCAATACCAGGTGGACATAGCCATGAACCCAAAAACCCTTTTTCAAACCAAACCCAATCTTCAATTCATGCCGAGCTCGATGCAGCCCATGCCCAGCTTGATTCAACTTAAGCCTAGCGCGTACTGCCTGCTCGGGTTTCTCGCTATGATGGGCTTAGGGACCTCCTGCGCGCATCATCCGTCGAGCTCCGTCCTCGGAAGCAGCGCGGCGATTTCTCCGATGACGGTTTCTCCGATAACCGTTGCCCCCATGACGGTTGCATCGCCCTCTTTCTTTTCTTCTTCTGCTGCCTCTTCTGTTTCCTCTTCTGCTG
>Ga0114957_1003643_pt1 | contig 13719 bp, 10 predicted proteins | sample BantaG_FD_87175 | JGI IMG/M metagenome (GOLD analysis project Ga0114957, IMG submission 87175) | Marine algal microbial communities from Bantry Bay, Ireland - BantryBay_4 metaG | ecosystem: Host-associated > Algae > Red algae > Unclassified | place: Bantry Bay, Ireland | collected 2014-11-21 | reverse complement strand
TTTCAGTGCTTTGGGGTTGGTAATATTTGCTAAAAAATATTTTAGATCCGACCAAAATCCGCCAGGCGTCAACTCTGAAAAGTTGGGATTAAAAGCCCACACGACGCCAATCAATACACAGAATAAAAGCAAGGTGATCGTTCCGATCATTCCAATAAAAGAAATCAACCAGCTGCTGACACCTTCTCCAAAAGCACCTCCCCAGGGGAAAGAAGAATTCTGAAATGTAAATTCAAATAGAATGGATAAAAAGATGAGTCCTAAGAAACTGTACCAAAGCGTAAGTCGGTGATTGGCTAGTGGTTCTTCTTTGATAAACGACAAGCCGATCACACTCATCATAAAGACAAGAATATAAGAAGGCAATCCAAAACCCCAAAAGAAGAAAATATTTGAAAAGATAGCACCGAGCCGTCCCAGCCAGTTGGACATCTCTACGTCGCTTTGTAATAATAGTCCCCACGAAAACTGAAGTACCCGATCCTGGTCTGCTTCCCAGGTAAAGAGGTAAGAACTAAAAGCCACAAATAAGTAGAAAGCGAAGAGCAAGCATAGAAAACCCAGGAGTTTGGGTACTCTGGCATCCAATTTAAATTTCTCAAAATTGAAGGATAGCTGGCTTAAGAGGCCTTTTGATTTTTTTTTCGCTGCCATGAGCAAGAGTATGTTTTCGAATCGTCCGCAAACTTTAGCGTTTGTCTAAACTTTCATTAATTGGTTACAATTAGTAAGTTTAGACAAATACTATTCAGCGCACACGATGAGCATCGGTACGCAAAACTAAGGTCGTTAAATTCAGTGTTTCATAAAAAAATAACAGCGGAGATCTCTAGTGGAGAAACAACGGGGAAGACCAATAATATAAGCTTTCAAATTGGTTTCCTGCCTTTGTTTACTCCTTGTAGTCTGGATACTAAAGGATATTCATAGTTTTCTCAACGGTTACCCTACAAATTTAGGGATATTTCGGGGCATTTACAATGATTTGGGTAAAAGGGGCAGATTGGAGATAAGGAAGGAATTATTATCATATTTAAACAGAGAAGCAATTCTAGTAGGTTGTTAAATACTGATAGTTAAATGAATATTTCGATAATGGTAAATTATTTTAGAAACCTGACTTATTTTCAGGATGCTGACTTTTAAGAAAAAAAGGTTTTTTTATTATTTGATTATTGTTTTTCTTTGTTAGAACGTTTAACATAATTTTATCACCTCTAAATTTTTTTATGAAAAAGCTTGTACTAAGATCTCATAAATCATGAAAAATCAACTCCTCTTATTTTTAAGTCTCTGCTCGCTCATTGCGACCGCCCAGCAAGAATTAAACTCTGAGATCTTCAAACCCCTCGAAACCTACGATGGTGCCTCGGCCCTATACTTTCACGAGGTAATTGACATTATTGAAATTGACGATGGATTTATTTATATCAATAATGTTCATGGTCCAGATTTTCAACCCCAACCAGCCTTCCTGGAATCTTACATTAAAAAAACCGATCCATTTCTTAATATTATAGATTCGGTAGATACACAAACATTAGGTTTAGATATACCTGGTTTGGTCTTATGGGGTTTGACACAAGATGCTCAAAATGATAGCTTATTACATATCTGGGGAGGTGCCGAAGATAACACACTTCCTAATGGACGGATGAAAGATTTCTTTGTATTGCACCTAGATTTAGATTTAGAAATAATTTCTATTGATTCTTTTTTGTATCAAGAAAGTTTTCGAATTAGTCCGCCTACGGTTAATCGTCAGGGAAATGTTACAACTTCGTTACGATCTTACGTAGAAAGTGATAGTTTACCTTATTCTCTATCTTATTTAGAACTTAATACACAGGGTGAAATAATTAATGAAAATATAATTTCTAATACTATTTCTGGTTCTAGAGTAGCTCCTCAAATAACACAGCTACCCAATGATGCTTACCTGTCTATTGGCGGAAATAACGTAATTTCATTCTTTGATCATATGTTTAATCGTACAGGTAGTGAACAATATACGGAATTACCATACTTTAATTGTAATTCTTTTCTTAATACAGTAACGATTGACTCTACGATTTACCTCGGGACTGCTTGTCAAAAAAATATTACTGAAAACCCAAATATTCCTTGGTCTCCCATTATTGGGTCCCAACACGTTGAAAAGATTTTTAGTTACCAGGACGGAGAAATTACGGAGACATTTGAACAAGCTCCTTACTCCTCACTGGAAGATTTGAATGGAGTTTCATCTAGCTACTATATAGATTTTAATGCGCTGAAATTTAATTTTGATGCACTATATACTGATCGTTTTTATACGAGTGCTTTTTATGATAATTATTTCGTAAGTCAAATAACTCACCGTTTAAGTCTGCACGCCTCAGATGAAGTAGGCACTCTAAGATGGTCCAAACATTTTTCCCATCCAACTAAATCTTACGAAACCTATCGTGTCAAAGCACTCAAAGATGGTGGTGTATTACTTTTGGCAACTTTCAATAATCGTAATCCAAATTTCTCCATCGAAACAGACGTCGTATTTATGCGTTTTGACGAAAATGGTAACGAATATACTGGAGAAACGACGAGTGTGACTGACCTAGATATTAATAGCTTAACTTTATATCCCAATCCAGCACAGGAACGGTTGTATATTCAGGTAGAATCGAGTCGTCCTATCAAGGAATTGGCAGTGTACAGCTTGGATGGTAAACGGTTAATCCAGCAAGTTGGTCAGATTAACTCCGTTGATCTTTCTGCGATAACAAAAGGGATGTATATTTTGGTAGCGATTTTTTCTGATGAGACGGTAGTTCGGAGGAAGTTTGTTAAGGGTTTATAGAAGAACAGCTTATAACATTTAACTGTTTTTTTATTGAGTATTAGACCCGTTACCGTGGCATTCAATATTCGAAATTGGACATTTATTATTCAATATTCCCTACAATCTCCGCGTACGCACTTTTACCTCCGCACATTTAGGCGTTGTGTTGCTCACCCGACAAGCTGGATTATTGCGATAAACAATCTCAGACATTCCAGCGGCAATTGCCTGCATAGACGCAATATATGGCAGGTAAATTTGTGCTTTTCCGTCGGTATGAATCTGGGCAGTTTGTGCGTTTAGTTCCAGTGTATTAACTGAGCCACGGCCCGCAAAATGTATTTCTTCGTGATCAACTTTACCGGTTAAAGCTGCGTTAATTTGTCCCGTAAATGTGGCATCAAGATTTTTCACTTCCAGTGGTAAACGCAAATCAATATTTCCGGTTGCAGTGATAGAGAAGTTTTCAGTTGAGACAGGTTGAATGCCATCCACGCGGATTTTTCCGTTCAGTTCCAGATGCGTTAATTCGGGATAGTAAAGATAAACATCTACCCGCTGGTGATCGAAAGGTCCGTTGTTAGCAGTTTTAAAATCATACCAAACGTAGAGTATTTCGTCGCGAACTTCCGTACGGACATGTTCGGAGGTATACTCGGCCGATGACTGTACTTTAATTGCCGGATTATCCGATGGTTCTAAAAAAATACTACCGTACCCTTCGTAGCTTATTTTATTAAAAAAAGGAAGCGAGCGAGTTTGTACATCCTGCGCAAAAGTTTCTGAGGAAAAGAGGATGGAAAAGAGCAAAAATAGTAGTTGAGTTTTCATAACTTTTTTTTAGAGCGGATTGAAAAATTGTCGAATCGTTGAACTGTTGAATCGTTGAGCATAATAGAAGGACGATTAAAAATAGGAGTTAGTTACGTAAGTAATTTGTTTTTTAGACAGATGCCTTTTTTTAGGGATGTCCCCTCAAGTTTGTCTGTGCGTTTTGGCTTCCTTGAGGACCGAAATGCAGGCAGCCAGAGACACATAAACGCTATTAAACAGCTGCCTCTTTTTTAACTGGCTTGTCGGATTTTATAAAGCCGTCCAGGATACGAATGGTACGCGAACCGTACGCTGCATTTTTTTCTGAATGCGTTACCTGAACGATCGTAATTCCTTCTTGATTTAATTCTTGAAATAGTTCCATGATCTGGGCTGCTTGCTCGGAATGTAAATTTCCGGTAGGCTCGTCCGCCAGTAATAATCGGGGTTTGTGCACAATGGCCCGTGCGACTCCGACGAGTTGTTGCTGACCACCGGAAAGCTGCGCTGGAAACAAATCTTTTTTAGCGACCATATTAAAACGATCCAGTACATCCGCTACCATGCTTTTACGATCGGCCGATTTGATGTCGCGATAGAGTAGTGGCGTTTCGATATTTTCGTAAACCGTCAGTTCGTCGATCAGATGATACGCCTGAAAAATAAAACCCATGTACTGCTTGTGCAATTCCTGGCGTCGGCGTTCTTTGAGTTTAAAAACAGATTCCCCAAAAAAATCGTACGTTCCATTTTCTGGCTTTTCCAGCATACCGATCGTATTGAGTAGCGTTGACTTCCCCGCTCCGCTTGGTCCCATGATGGTGACAAATTCGCCCTCTTTGATATCGAGAGAGATATCGCGCAGGATATACGTTTTGCGTAAGCCAGCACGAAAATATTTTTCTAAGTTTCTAAGTTGAATCATTGGTTACGTTTTGCGGGTACACCTTCAATGGGCGTGCCAGATGTAATAATAAACTGTTCATCAACTGTTTACGTATGTAAACTAACTATTTTAACATTTGTGATTCGTCCGATATTGAACGGTAGGTGTTCGGAAATGAACGATTTTTGGAATGAATGTCGAATATTGATTACGTGAATATTTATTTTTTCAGACAATGTGCAAACCCTATTATGTCGGTTAACACTATTTAAAAAACTGGTGAGCTTACAAAAACTATTTCTCCAAAAATTTCTTTAACGCTTTTGTCGTCCGTTCTTGGTCTGTATACCAAGCGGTGTAAGGAAGGGTAAAAGTATAAATTCCGATTCGACTCATCAATTTTATTCGGTTGATGGGCCAGCTATCTTCAAAGTCGCCGGGATAACCCACCAGATCAATACAGAAAGTTTTTTCTTTATAAATAATAACCAGATCTACCTCAATTCCTGCAATGGAATAATTTGGGAAAATCTCTTCTATTTTCCATTCTTTTAATACGCGGATCACCTCGTTCATAAAATTGTCTTCTTCGGTCTGCCGGGGGAGTTCTACTATTTTGACCGCTTTGGTAAGTTGTAAATACTGAGTTAGTAAATAATTTTGAGGTAACTCGAATGGAGTAACCGAGAAAAAAAGATGCTGTGCACGCCTGGCACGGGTAATACTCACGTTAAAAACATCTGATCTGTTTAAATATAAATAGGTGGAAGGATGTGTGTCGCGATCTACCGCAAAGGATAAGAACATCAAGTCCCTTTCTTCTCCCTGAAATTGGTGGGGCGTACCAATTAGAATCTGATGTCTTCGAATATCTTTAGCCGCAATGGATTTACTAATCATACTACGTAACAGGGTGACCTGTGTCCGAAAAGGAGATAGAATTCCAATTGACTGAGATAGATTTTTTGATAAGGTTTGTTCTTTTTCAATAACTGTTTTTATATAAGCAAGAATGGCGGATGCTTCAACGTAATTTTGTCCTTTTTTATCACGAGTGCCTTCTAGTTGGTATTGAAAAACTGCTTTTGCTCTTTTTGAAATAGGATTGGCAGTCATTATCTTTAGTCGGTTTTCGTAAAAATGTTGATTGCTAAAATTTATTATATCTGGCATACTACGGTAATGTTCGTCCAAGAAATGTACCTGTTCCTGACTCCGTAAAGTACTGGAAACCAAGTCGAGTAGACTGGAGTTTCGATAATCAATTTTATTTGCTGGAAGGTGACCTACCTTAAATTGTTGCGCAAATTTGTGTTGCTGATCTCTGGATAGAAAAGACAAGTGACGAAGCTGTTTTGGATCACCAACAACGATGGCTTTTTTAGCTCGTTGTAATAATGGAATGGAACTAGCGATATCACACTGTGTCGCTTCGTCAATAATTACGACGTCAAAAAGTTCTGGAATCATCGGCAGTGACTTGTGTACATCCACTGCATTAACAACCCATGCGGGTAAAGCCCGGATAATTACATTAAAATTAATTTTTGTAAACTCCTCATCCATTAAGTTACCACTTTCCATTTGTAAACCACTAATCATTTTCTCCAATATTTTTCGATCTTTGACGACCGCTTCGTAGAGATAATGTTCCGTACTCTTTTTTAAAAGCAGTCGGGTAGCCTTATTTTTTTTCGGGGTAAGTTTTTTCAACTGGTCCAATAGTTCCCATAACTGAAACTGTGTATTATGGACTTTACGTTCAATAAACTTCTTTTTAATATTCTGTAAAATACTTTTCCTGAAATTAGCGAAAAAACGACCTCTTTTAATTTCCATTTTGGCCTGCGCATGAATTTGCTCCTCTAACCTTTCCTGTTCTTCGAAGAGGTTGAGTGTTTTTTTCGCTAGCGAATCCAGTTGGTCACGGGAGACACGTTGCACGCTATATCCGTGGTGAATATTGGTCAGCCTAGTTTTTAAAGAATTGGAAAAATGCCCGCTAGCTGTTTTGATGACCATGTTTTTCAAGCCGAAGTCCTGTTCAATTTTTTTGCTAATTACTTTTCCTGCCTGATCGTTTCTCGAAGCGATTAAAACAGATTTTCCATGACTGATAAGATCAGCCGTAAGCGCCGCAATGGTAAACGATTTTCCGGTACCCGGCGGGCCGATAACCAGAGAGGTTTGATATTTGTCAAGGCTACTGAAAATACCCAATTGGTGATCGCTGAGCGTGACGGGTGTGAAGATTCTACGTGGTTTAACGGAAGCAGGTACTGGTGGCGATTTTTCCAGAAATAGCTCATTTAAAACAGGAGAAAAATAAGTAGTTTCGGTCAGTTCAGTTAAGGCGTTCAGGATACCACGGGAGCCGGATGGTTTGTTGAATAGTCCGATTGCAAGGGCAGAAATTAAATATTGATTTTGAATTTTTTTGCGACTTCCGGCTAATAATTTCAAACTATCTTCAGCGGGAAGTTTTGGAAAATCAGGAAACGTTGCCAGTCCCGATATATCCAAGCTTGGGATTAATTTGGCGAGCGCCGTCTCGAGTTGGTGAATTTCATCAAATTGCAAATGTCCTTTTGGCAGTGCTTCCGAAAGTTCACTTTGAGTGATAGAAAGTTCCGGATTAATTGTTTTTAAATAAGTTAGAAAAGCTGGGTTTACGATTGTATTATCTGGTTCAACATTGATGAAGTAAGTCCGATTTTCGATCATGAGGTTGACTGGATAGATGAAGAGTGGAGCAAAAACGCTACGACTTTTGCCCAATTGCTGCATCCGGCCTTTTACAAAAAAGGCGCCCGCATACAACGCTTTTTCCTGCGAATGGACGGAAAGTAACTGTTCCATTTCTTTTCCCCAAACCGAATCTACTGGAATATCGGGCCATTTCCCGGTTAGCAAATCCCCCCGTTGTAATTGAAGTTGATGTATGACTTGCTTGCCATAGAAATCAGGGATATTGATGGCTTTAAAATCTACCTGGTAGCAAGCCCGAAAATATCCGGCAATTCGTTGCAGTTCATTCATATGGTAAAAATAAAAAAAAAGATAAGGATTAATTAATATGTAAAATATTAAGGTTGGGTTGAATATCCTGGAAAGGAGGAGTAGACGTAAATAAAAAAGGTAAATGTCATAAGTTAATATTCTAAGGATCCTTAATTTACGGTGCACTTCCTCTATTTTACCCATCTCTACTCAACAAAACATTATCTTTACCGTATATTAGACTTTATTTTAAAGACATTTTATGGACTAGAATATGACCATCAAAGAAATACTGGAATTTAATTTTATTGACATTGGCGACATCAGCCTGAATGCAATTACGCTCATTAAGTTTACCCTGGTGATCATCATTGGGCGAGTTCTTTTGTGGATTATACTCAAACAAATCCTTCGACGATTTTTTGAAAAGGTAGACGATCCGGGACGGCAATTTGCCATTCGACAATTTGTAAAATATATTATTTATCTCCTTACATTTTTGTTTGCTTTACAAATGCTGGGTATCAGTCTTTCGGTACTCTGGGCTGGATCAGCAGCGCTTCTGGTCGGTTTCGGATTGGGAATGCAGCAAAATTTTAATGATCTGGTTTCTGGAATTATCCTGCTGATCGAAAGTAGTGTAGCGGTCGGAGACGTCGTGACGGTAGATGGAATCGTAGGAAAGGTAAAACGGATTGGTTTGAGAACTTCGGAGGTAGAGTCAATGGACGAAATTACGATTGTGATTCCCAACTCTAAACTAGTAGTAGACAATGTGATCAACTGGAGTTATAATGGCAAACATTCTCGGTTTCACGTGGACATTGGCGTGGCCTATGATTCTGATCCCGAGGAGGTAAGAAAAATTTTACTCAGAGTCGCTGATTCACAAATGGAGTTGGCAACTCAACCCAAACCCAACGTACAATTTGTCGGCTTTGGAGATTCTTCACTGGATTTTAAATTACATTTTTTTACCCATAATTTTTGGCAGATCGAACGAATTAAAAGTGATTTAAGGTTTAAAATATTTGCAGCACTGAAGAAAGCGGATATAGAAATTCCTTTTCCACAAACGGATCTTTGGGTTCGTAATGCGAAGGATTTGACAGGGGAGAAAGCGGCACCGTCGGAAAATTAAGAACAGATGATTAGTGATTCGTTAATCGGTCCTTCCAACGCATAGGTATCGCACGCTAAAGTATTTGAAAAATTCAAAAAAGACGGTAGAGAAATTTAAGTTAACAGATCAACGCAGGAACAAGGCAATGCCTTGTTCCTGCGTTGATCATGTTCCTACGTTAATCAATATACCCAGTAACTTAGTGCCGAAGGCACTAGATTTTTAATTCAGCTTTTTCAATTTTCTCAATACCTTGGGAGCTTTCTGAAAACCTACGATCCGTTCTATGATTTCCACCTGTGGATTGTAAATAATTAAAGTAGGATATCCTCGCAGGCCAGTCGTTCGGGTATATTCGTGAACACCATTGCGTTGGCGTGGAGATTTGGTCGGATTAAAACCTGGGTTGCTGTATAATTTTCCATTAAAAGTTACCGGAGCCTGACTTTCAGCGTTGAACTTAACAGCGTAAAAATTTTGGTTGATATAGTTGATCAATTGTGGATCGGTAAAAGTCTGGCGCATCATCATTTTACAGGGACCACACCATTCGGTATACAGATCTACCATGATTTTCTTTGGATTGGTTTTGTTTAATTCCTGCGCCTCTTCGAGTGTCAACCAGTTAATTTTTGTGGCTTTCGCTGTTTTAGTAGCCGATTGTGCGGGTAGCGTCATACTACCGAGTAGGAAAATTGTTAAAAAGATAAGGTGTTTCATGGATAGAATTTTAAATTAATTTTAATAAAAAAGGTATTGCTTTAAATCGGGAACACAATTGAGATAACCGCTCTCCGATACTTTAGACCTGGAAAACTGAATAAAGGTTTAAATAAACCATCATTATAACGTTTTTTACCTCCAAATATTTAATTACCTTTGAAATTCTTTTGTTCGAAATTTTAAAAAAAGCACACTTGCAGCCACTGACTACTTCGATTGACACGGACCTGAAAACCGTACTATCCTCATTAAGCGCCACCCCTTTACAACGAGTTCTTGCGGCTGTAGCATTGGTGAACGATGATTCGGAAGAAGCAATGCACACGTTGCGGGAAATTTTAAAGTCCGCTACTGCTACCCCGGCCAATGACGAATCTCTGGTTCCGCTATTTTTTAGTATTATCAATTTTTGTCGAATCGTAACGACCAATCCAGAAATAGAGATATCCGAAGCGGACAAAATAGAGACCTTACAGTGCTGCCTGGCGCAATATAATTTTATTTTTGATCATTATACATCTGATGATGGATTATTACAAGCCAAAGCCTGGCCTTCAATTCTTACGCCGGAAGATCCCTTACTTGAGATTGCAGCGCAACAAAACGGGTTACCTGATTTATTGACCAATACGCTATTCATTCGTGCGACTGCCGAATTGATCAAGGCTGGAGGAATTTATAAATTGAATATTGCACAGCTGATTGAAGGCAACGAGTTGATGATCTATTGTTTTAACGAAAAATACTGGAACGAAAATACCGGCAACTACCAGCGAGATAGTTGGTTGACGGCTTCCTCAAAACAATTTTTTCATCTGACCGGCCTGTTACCGCTTTACGCAAAAATTCCTACGCAGGATAAAGCCGAAGCCATGTTACAACATTTGTTACATCCTCGTTATCTTGAAAATGATGGGATGTCCGCTTATTTTTGCGCTGCCTGGTTGCAGACGGATCAGCCGCATTCTACAGGACCTATTCAACCTTTACTCAACTGGTTATTGGCGATCGGATTAAGAAATTATGATTTTGTAGTTACGGCAGATCAGGTTAAATCCGAAACCCTCGCGTTGATTCAAAAACATGGATATTATAACGCTTTTACCAATACAGGTGAAATCTGGTCTGGTAAAAATAACGAACCCTGTGCGGAAACTGTCGCGGTGGAAGTATTATTCGAACAGTATTTACGACATTAAAGGTAAGGTCTGTTAAATCCAGGGAGTCTTTAATAACCTGCGTCCTTTCCCTTTCTTTCACATTAGACTTGTTACCCTTTAAGAATTAAGATCTATAAATAAGGACAAAAGGCTATTTATAGAGCCAATTTGTTAAAGGGTAACAAGTCTATTGTCCAGACACCGTTAAATGAAAACGCAAAGCTTTATTTTTTTCAACATTCCTAAAACGCCTCCTTTACATATTTCTCCACGCCATCTTCTAAGCTGGTAAAAGCTTTTTTATAACCAGCCTTTCGCAATTTGCCCATCTCTGCCTGTGTAAAATACTGATAGGTTTTTCGTAAATCCTTAGGCATATCGATGTATTCGATATTAGGTTTTACTTTTAATGCTTTAAAAGTAGCAAGTGCCAGTTCCTCGAAACTACGCGCCTGACCCGTACCCAAATTATAAATACCATTGTTGGTTGCTTTAGGATTTTTATAAAAATGTAATAAGACATCTATTATATCTTTTACAAAAATAAAATCACGTTGTTGTTGACCATCCGCGATACCTTTTTTATGCGATTTAAATAATTTTAGGGAGTTGTTTTTTCTGATCTGTGGTACCGCGTGAAAAATCACGGAAGCCATACGGCCTTTCATTGTTTCGCGGGGACCGTAAACATTAAAAAATTTCATCCCCACCCAGAATGGAGGGGTTTCTTTTTGAGCAAGGGCCCATACGTCAAAGTCTTGTTTTGATTGGCCGTAAGGGTTGAGCGGTTTTAATTTTTTAATGCCAGCGTGGTGATCTTTATAACCCTGATCGCCGTTGCCGTAAGTGGCGGCACTAGAGGCATAGATCAGTGGTATTTTATGTTGAGTACAAACATTCCAAATGTCTTTGGAATAATCCAGATTTAACTTTTTAAAAATTTTTTTATCCTTCTCGGTGGTGTCGGTACGAGCACCAAGGTGAAAAACGAAATCTATCTGCGAAGTCATTTCTCGAAAAATTTGCATAAAAATATCCCGGTGTATCCATTCCTGAATATATTGACCTTTGAGGTTTATTTCTTTTTCCTCTTTATAAAAGTCATCGACGGCGATAATTTTTTTACCCAGGCCAAGTTGGTTGAGTTGTTCAATTAAGTTACTGCCAATAAAACCAAGGGCACCAGTTACTACGATCATGATTTTTTATTTAAGGATACAGCGTGAATGGAAGGTAGATTTTGACTCGGTACTTACCATGGATTAAAGTTAACGATTTTTTATTACTACACTTCTTTTTTTACTAATAAATATTTCCTTGCATTGCCTGTAATTTCCTTAATCAGACAGCGGTTTTGAGCGTGAAGTAGAATATAACCTACGAATTTTATTTTTCGGAATATTAAGAAATTTTTATATTGACTGAACCTATCCTTACCTTCCTCGTTATACCTGCACAAATAACAAAATATTATTGCTGATTAATTAGATGAAATTGGTGGTTTATAACCACTTGTTCATCGGTGTTATCATATAGTAGATATACAGTAGAATTTGGCCAATTCTATCAACGCAATTTATTGTATCAATAATATATAGTTGTTTATTAAAATTAAATATAATTAACCTTAAAAAATTTATTATGGCAGAGATTAGAATTGAAGAAAAAAAGAACAATTGGATGTATTGGTTACTCGGAGTCATCGGCTTGTTATTAATTGGATGGCTTGCTGTGGATTTTTTCGACAGTGATGGCGAACCAGAATTACTAACAGCAGATGAAGTGAACTTTCCAGACGGACACCTTACGGATCGAACGGACAATGATGTTGTAAACGCACGAGTTCAGGGAACGCATTCACATAATATGGACGATAAATTTGCGCATGATACGGACGGAGATTTCGATCGCGACTGGGATGGTGAGCAAGAAGATTTTCGTAGCAATGTCGTCTACTATCTAAGTAGTATTGACCGTATCAGTGAAGATATGAATGTACATCATGATTATAGCAATGTTGCGTTGCGTGCTCTTTCCAATAGTATTATGGCATTGGCTACTGAAACAAATATGAAAGATGAAACCAACGTGGCAGCTAAATGTAAAATGATTAAAGAGAACGCCAAGGAGATTACCGAAGATTGGCAGGATACAAATCACGCAGATTTGATTCGGGAGGCAGCAATTGCTTCAACCAATGTTTTAAAAGAGATTCAGGAAGAGAAGTTTCCAAATTTGCAAGGGGAAGTATTAGAGGTAGAAAAGTTCGCTAAAAATATTAAAAAGGGAACATTGACCCTCGATCAAAAGAAGAGTGTAAAAGCGTTCTTTAGATCAGCAGCCAACCTTCTGCAAAAAATGAATCCACAGGCCTAACTAACTAAGGTCAATTTGTCAAAAATTTCAAAGCAGTGATTAGAAACTGTACATAAATAAATAAATAAAAAAAAATGGAAAATAATAAAAATTATAATAAAGAATATCAGTTGAAAAAACTTGAAAACCTGGATGATTGGAAAGTACACGAAAATGATACAGATATCAGAGGTTGGAAATTATTCGCTAATGGAGTTGAAATTGGAGAAGTAGAAAATCTTATCGCCAATACTCAAACGGAAAAAGTACAGTACATTGAGGTGGAACTGGATAATCGATTGGAAAAGTATCGGGACCAATCTTTCCGCAATCGACTGGGAGCCGAGTTTTACGACCTTTTTGGACAAGACGACGATCGGAAAACAATTATACCAATCGGTCTAATTGAAATAGACAATGAGCAAAAAAAAGTATTAGCTTCCCGTAATCTAATGGCTGCTCATTTTGCCAACAGTCCTCGTTATCGTGATTTTGATACTACTCCTGTTCGCCCTGTTAACGAGCTAATGGTCGCTAAATATTATACCAGCGATGATGAAAATTATATGAACGACTACAATAACAAGGAATATGATCTGGAGCAGTATCGTACGTACCCAAGTGTTCCGAATAGTAGCTTTTATAATTCCGATATATTTAGCAGAAACCGATATGTCAGCCGATATCGAGATGTAACGCCCTCTATGTCTGCTTTTAAGACTGGTGCTTAGGATCAATAAAAGAATAACTTATATCATTTGGCTGCTTAATTGGCTCCTACTCTTCGTTGGTGAAAAACTCATTATGCTACGGCATAAATCGTATTTCACCGCCTCGA
>Ga0114957_1003636_pt1 | contig 13736 bp, 14 predicted proteins | sample BantaG_FD_87175 | JGI IMG/M metagenome (GOLD analysis project Ga0114957, IMG submission 87175) | Marine algal microbial communities from Bantry Bay, Ireland - BantryBay_4 metaG | ecosystem: Host-associated > Algae > Red algae > Unclassified | place: Bantry Bay, Ireland | collected 2014-11-21 | reverse complement strand
CCTGTGCCACCGTGGCGGTGTCAGTGCTAGGGGCGCCCAGTGTGGCAGGAACCCGTAAAGCGGGCGCTGTCTGAGGAGGGGGGCAAGGTGGGGGCGGGGGGGCGCGCTCTCTGTACGTTCCGTCGTCGGGGGTTGGTGCCCACCAGACGAACGCCAGACGGATTGCACGAACACCAAACGAACGCTTTCGTAAGCTTCTCGTCTGGCAGTCGTCTGGCAATCGTTTGGCTTACGACTGCGTTACGAATGCCGTTTTCGTAAGATGAGTGAACGAAGGGGCCCACAAGCGGGATACGAATGAGCGGCTGTGAGAGCACGACAGAGCAGACGGACAGCGTGACTGGGCTTCGGCCGCACGCACCGCGAGGTCGCCATTTGGAGTGTTGTCCCTAGCCGCCGCTGAGTGGCCAGGTGCGACTGCTGACACGAGCGGCTTCCAAATACACAGAGGACAGGGAGTACTGTCCGGGAATGCCGTTCGCGATCAGCGACTTCCGTTCCAGGGCCAGTCGACGATCCTCTCCACAGAGGTCCTCTGCAGGCATCGCTTTTTCAAGACACTATGGGAAGTGGCAAAATTAAGTCGTCCTGTGGCGCTGCCAGTGGGGCATGCTGAGGGATGCTGTTCTAACTCGGCCTCTGGAACGGAGTCTGATTGGTTCTGGAGATGGTATCAGATCCAGTCTTCGTGCCTCATAGTCATTCGTCCGTCTTGGCCGAGTCGTCTTGGCCGAGTTGCCCGACCTCACACCTACCTCAACTACCCTGTGCCGGCCAGCGGCAAGACAGGGCAAACAAGCAGGGTTGTTAGGAGTGCGACAGTCGTGGTATGGAGGTGCAATCGGCCGCCTTTGAGACAACAGACGAACGAGTAAGACAGGGTGCATACGCTCGCGTGCGGCAAAAAAAAGCACCGCTGGCAGATCGCACATGTACTAGACCTCGAGGCGCCAATCCATGTTCTCAGGGTTCATCGTCTGCATTGCCACGTCCAGCGCTACACGTTGACGTCTGCGAGGGAGAAGCAGCCGCCAAGCAGCGGGGCCAGACGGCTTGTCGGCCGGAAGCGCCGCGGTCCAATCGAATGTGTTGTCTTCGATCATTGCCCGCAAAGCGTCTGCAAAAGCCGCCCGTGCCGTCAATCACCAACGGTGGTACGGGTGGGACGCCTCTCTCCAGTACGCCCTTTTTATCTCGCTGCTATGCCCGCCATATTCTTCTCCTCCCGCGCTAACAGCCGTGCGAATCACATGTGGTCATCTTCGCACCCTCCAGTCCAAGGGAAAAAGGCATTGACAAAAAAGCGCTGCAGAGGGAGCTCATGTGGAGAGTCTGGCACCGTCGCGGGCGTAGCATACAGCCCCAACCGGTCGCACATGTCCTCGAAGTCAGGTACCACATGTTCCAATCGCTGCAGGCTTGCCAAGGGTACTACAGCCAAAGCAGGATGTTGGCCATGCATCTTCCACTTGCGTCGTCCGCAACCGAAGGCCGTGAGGACGCAGCCAGAGCGCGCGTCGGCTTCCTCGAGGAGCTGCACCACCACCAGGTCGCACCGCTCGCCGTCAATGGCGCGAATGAGGAGGCGCGCCATGCCCAGGCGGGTAACAGCGGGCTGTGCGACGTCGTTGAATAGCACGTGGTCCCACCACGGGGTGCCGTTGTACAATGAGCGCGCGGCCCGGACGCGTTGCACGAAGCCCGGAGCCCCCCACGCAAAGGAGGCCTCAAAGGCCATGGAGTTGACGACTGTCAATGTCTGCCCGTCGGTGACACCCAAAACCTCAGGCAGCTGCTGCAGTCGGCCATTGTCAGCGGCGGCCGCCGCCGCCACAGTGACACGCCGGCCGCGGATGCGGGAGCGCTTGGCACGGGAAATCTTGTCCCCAGCGACCGGTGCGCTGGGTCGCGCCCGCTTAGATGGAGGCACTCCTCCAGTCAAAGGACGCGCGACACGTTTGCGTCCGCGGCGTGCAGGGAGGGAAGCACCCACAGTGGTCCGAGCGGACGGCCCGCTCCCACTGCCTCCCGGCAAGCTGCCATCGGAATCACAGCTGCTGGGCAGGGAGGAGTGCGAGTACCTCGTTGAGCTCGAGCCGCTGAAAGAGAGGGAGAATTCAGAGCTGGCGGCAGTGGTGGTCGCCGCCGGGTGGCTTGACGTCGACGTGGAAGAGCAGTTGCGCACAAAGACGTCCAGGCACTCGGCGCTTGTGTCGGCGCCGCCACCTGTGCTACCATCATCGCCACTTGTTTGGGTGTCGTCGCCGTCGCTGGTGATCGAGTCGAAGCCCGCGTCGGCGTCGTTGTCGACACTTCCGGTGGCACGTCCCATCGCTTGCGCCGCGGCCGACTTCTTGAAGCCCGAGTCAACACCAGCATCGTCGTGCACCCTGGCGCCCACGCCATCAGAGACGCGGTCACTCTCATCGCTTGCGTCATAGCCGTCGTCATCGAGCGACGTCTTCTCAGCCGAAACTGAGTCTACGACGGCACTACCGGCGTCTGCGACAGACGAAGAGCCATGCCTCGTACGCCGCCGTCGCCGCTGCTTGGTCGCCGCTGAGCCGCTCTCAAACGCCGCTTCTTGCGGGACGTCACGCAGCTTCTGTTCGGCGTCCTCGGCCAAGATATGCAGCAGCGTTTGCTCGCATTTCATCATCTGCACTTGGAAATTGTCGGGGTGCTTGTTAGTGACCTTGTACATGGCTTTCAGCAGCTTATGCAACATCTCATTGATGCTGGTGTCGCCCTCCTCAAAGTTGCCGCGTAGGAGAAGCTCCTGCATCATGTGGAACGCCAGTCGATGCATCTTGGTGGTGCTCACCGCACCGAACAACACCCGCACAAAACGCGTAACGAAGAGCTTGGCCTCGACCTGAAGCTCGTCGGCCTCCTTCTCGGTCTTCATAGCGCCGGGCGCCATGTTGTCGCCACAGATCCTGCCCATCAGGCGGGCGAGCCGGCAGACGACCTCCAGCACCGACTCGTGAATGGCCTTCGCCTTGAACACCTTCTTGTACTCGGCCTTGTCCCGCAGCGGGTGGTGCACCGTCGCCTTAGCGGCGCCTTCCTCCCCCTCCGAGTTTGTCTCATCCGTTCTAGTGTCCGACCGCGGACACGGCGATTCGTCACCTTCAGCCGACAGTGAAGATCTAGAAGGGCTGCCATTGGGGCTGCATCTGCTTAGAGAAGATGGTCGGCGTCGTCGGAAACGCGGGGGAGGCGCGCACTCGGCCGCCAGATCGTCATCATCGTCCTTGGGGCCAATAAAGCCTGCAAGCATGAAGGCCCAGTAGATCACGCCGTGGCGCCATTGGCGCCCTTTGTACGTGGGCTGTATGATTCCTTTCCGCACAAAATACCTGTGAGCAATCAAGAAAGCGCAGTTGAGAAGACCGACGGCCAGCAGATGCAAGCGTTAGAAAGCCGCAGAAAGATGGCCTGTTCGGCGGGTGCTCATCGATACAGCGGCAGTAGTACTCGGAGTGCGCGCGCTGTGAGGACACCCGCCATTCCCTCCTCGCATGTGAAAAAACAGTGAACGAGGATCAGATAACGTCCCACCGCAAACATACCCAGGTGGCGCGAGCGTCGCCAAGATCAAGCGGCCCATATGCGAAATGCGCTCATTGGCAGCGGCCAACGTGTCGTCCTTGGGGCCGCAACGCGCGTCCCGCGACCCGCACACGACGTACAACAGCGCCGGTATCTTGTCCGCAATCACTTTGAGCACGCCAAGTTTCATCACCTGCTCCCAATCCAGTCAACGTGAGCAAACAAGCAGAGCAAAAGCAGGAACACCATGGACACAGCACAGGTCAGCAACTGCAAGAAGCGTCATTTGCAGTACATGAGTAGACATACAAGATGTGGTGGCCCCAGAACCAAAAAGGAGCAGCAGAAGAAAACGTACGTGAAGACGGTCGAAACCAAAAATACGGAACAAGGAGAGCGTCCCTGTACCGAGGCCATGCACAGCGCCGAGGACGGGGACAATGGCGGAAATGGAAGTCTGCCGCGCGAGCTGCTCAATACGAGCAGGTCGTTTGCCCTCGTCCGCCAGCTCGGCGGCCTCAAGTTGCTCGGTGAGCGTCCGCAGTACCCCGCGTCGGCGAGCCCCCGTAGACTCAACCGCCACATGCGTTTTGTACTCCATGCACATGGAGCAGGGGTAGTAGCAGCCGCTAAGCTTCATGCCCAGGACGTGACGCTCCTCGGGCTGGTCCGAGGCATACAGCACGATGCGTGGCACCGCCCAGACTTCCCCGTGCTCTGGCAACGTCATCTCGGTCCCGTGCGCACTCGCCGTGATGAGCTCGTCAAGCACCACGGCGAGACACCGTTGCAGGAGCTCGTCGCGTAGCAGTCGGATCGCCTTCTTGTGTGCCGACGTGTCACTCTTCTTGTACTTCATAGCTGGGATATAGCCAACGGTGATCCAGCCCGACTTGCCGGTGGTGACGTTGGGAAATCGCACTCGGATGGGATACACGAGATGGGCTACAAGGTGCAACATCAGCAGATAAAGGTATGCCAGGAGCATAGAGGCACAAGGGCGTTAGCAACTGTTGGGGCGAGGACGCAACTGGGTCACAGCAAATCGAGAACAAGACCGAGAGTAACACATGCACGCAATATAGAGACAGAAAACAAAAAAAGAAGGGGCCCGGCAACGTACTCCCGTTCCACGACACGAGCGCTGCGTCCGAGAAGAGTTGAATGGCCAGCGTGAACGGGGGCATGTGCCTGGAGCCTTTCTTCTTTCCCGCATGAAGGCGGTCGACGTCGGCCTGCTCTTCTAGGTAGATGTCGCTGTCGAGCGTGTTGGTGCGGATGACATTGCCATCGTCATCATGCCGGCGCTGGCCGCGCAAGCAAACCTTCATTGCAGTGGTGAGGGCAGTTGTCGCCACTTTCATGATGTCCCTTGAATAAAACTTGTACACAGTGCCGCGCACGATAATGTCGGTCTCCCTCCACTCAAGCTCAGACAAGCACCGCCACTTCTCCCCCTCGAGGGAGCGCACAAAAGCCGCGGCAGACGGGAAGGCACTCTCAAGGGGCCCCGGCTTCACAACAATCTTTGGCATCTTGCCCTTGCCATTCTTGCCCTTCTTCCGCTTTGCGCGCCGCGCCGCGGCCTCCGCAATCATGCGCATTGCCGCCTTCTCAATGGCGACGGTCGTTTCGTAGTACTCGGCCTTGGCCTTCCTCGAAAGGCCGCAGCCACCAGCCGACAGCGCAAAAAGCCGCATGGCCTTGTGCTCCCTCGTAAGGAAGTGCGACTGCCGGTCCCGCTTCTCTGCGGGCACGTAAAGCGTGGTCCTTCCCATGTCACCCTTGGCGCGATAATAGGCCGCAATGCGACTGGCCACGGCGGCGGACGACGTTGAGATGGGGATGGGGACAGGCCCGGGCACGGCTGGCACAATAGGCGGCGGCGTGACAGCCGTAGCGTCAGGGAGCAACGCCGTCACTGCGTGCACATCGTCGATGGGAAAGCCATTTAAGGTTCCAGGTGCATCCTCAATGGCTGAAGATGACGTCCCGGAGGGGCGTGTGCCCGAAGCCACACCCGCAGCAGATGGCGGCGCTTCCGTCCTCGTCGCAGCGGCAGACGCCACAGACGTAGAAATCGCTGCAGGCCGGGCACTTCCCGCGAGCACGTGTGCCAGCCGCTTGTGCTTCACATAGTTTGCGTAGTGAGCGAAAGACATGGCGCACTGGCGGCATCCGAGCCGCCCGTCGCCGAGGACGCTTGGACCATCGTGTGACGGCAACACAGCGGGCCGCGGCGAGCAGCCAGGAGAGTGTGGGTGGCCGGCGGCGCTAAGAGCGCCCGCTTGTTGCCATCCGTCCGCCTCGGACTCGCGCCTAGCAGGAGGGGGGGCCATCTGGAAGACGATATTGCATCTCAAAGAGCACCGACGACAGCACACCCGTCTCTCCGACGCGTCCACGCCGCCACCACGCCGCCACGGCTCCGCCTTCACGCCGTCTTCGCAAAGCTTCGCACCCAATTCTTGCCGCCTCCGCGCTACCTCCCTGCCGCGTCCACGCTGCCCCCCCTCCGCGGTCACGCCACCGCTTGCCGCCGCCCCGCCGCCCGTTTGCCACCCTCCCGCCGCCCGCTCGCCGCCCCACGGCCGCCGCCTCCCCGTCGCCACCCCTTCACCGCGTGCCTCGTCCAGGAGGTGCCGACAGGGAGCGGTCGCGACACTTGGAATGATTCTCAGATGAGGAGCCACGAGGGTGGCGCTGCGGTGGCTGGCGGCGACACCGACCGTCGGTGGCGACCGACGTCACCGTCGGCGGCGGCGGCGGCAGCGGAGGACCGAAGATGAAGGACAGCGTAGGAGAAAGTGCAGGTGTCGCTGGCCGGTACGTGCGGCCGACGGTGGTTGGCGGGCAGACCAAGACGTCACTGGGCGTAAACGAATCCGCCCACTGCGGAAGACAGCGGGAGTGCTGACACGCAATAAAGTATGGCTCAAGTGGGAGCCCTCGCAAGCTCCAGCCCTCGCTGGCTCCCAAAAGGAGCCCAATCGCCGTGAGTGGCGGGAGAGGGCGTCGGCTGAATCGAAGCCGACTTTTGAACAGTAAGTAACAGGATTTTTTCTGGTATATTTTTTCGAAATTCTTCAAATTAGAGAAGCGGTGCCCGGGTAACATGCCGCGCGAGGAGAAGCCTGCGCATGGCGTCGAGCACTTCCTTCGTTTCCCCAGGGTCCTGCGCGTCCATGCGTTCATTCTGACGGAGGCCCTGACGGTCCGCGTGCCCCGGGAGCGTGTGCGTTGGTTCGGTCACGCTGACGGCAGTGCCTGCTGCTGTTGCTATCGCAATCCATCAAAGGTAAGGGCGCTGGGAGAACGCACCCTCTGGTGACGCCTCGTGACATCAGCGCAGCCTGGGAGGGGCCAATGCCGTTCTGATGGGGGCGAGGATGCGCTGGTTTAGCGGCGTGCGGCGCCAGCAGCTGAGGACTCTCCGCATGCGGTGTCAGCTGCCGAGGACTCGACGCGTGTGGTCTCGGCGCCCGAGGACTCGGCGCCTATGCCCCATGGCCGCGTGGCCTAGGCATCTGAGTGAGTGGATCTGCTGCGTGGACGCTTGATGCTCCCCGACCCGCGACGGCGGGGCGAGGTCGTGGCGCCCGTGCCCCGTGCTTTTTGCGGCCGAGGGGGCCCTTGGGTGCCAGACGTGTCGAATTTGCTTCTCTCAATGCCACGTGCTTGGCTCGCTGCGGCGGAGTAGAACAGTGCCGGCGGCCGGCGCCGTCCCCAATGCGCACCACCGTCACCGGCGTCCCCTCTGGCGCCGCGACTGTTGAGTGGGTCCCCTTTTCACATCGTGTTCTCGCCGCTCCTCCCGCACGACTTGCGCGGCCCACCTTCCTATTGCGGTGCTGGCCCCTTCTCTATCCACTACGCCGCGGGCTGGCACGGCGCGCTTCCATCACGCCTTGACGTGGCGCGCCGCTCCCTGATGATGGCGGGATGCGCAAATGACGGACCGCCTGTAGATGGCCCAATTTCCCCAGTCTCCCGCTCTCGGCCGTGGTCGCGTCGCTTGAGGGGTCCCGGCCGCGACCTCCCAACGTCCCTTCATCCCGACGAGCTTCCACGCGTTGCCCACGCGACCGCTGGCCCGGCTGTGGTTACTTCCAAAGGTCCGGTGACGCGAGGAGCTACTCGCCGCAATGCGTCTTCTGGTGGGGCAGCGATGGGCGATGAGCAAGGTGGCGCCGGTTCCGCTGCCTCTCCGACAGCTCCACTCCCCCTGTCGGTTGCACGCGCCGTCGTCGTTCAACCAACCGCCCGGGGCAAGAACAAGAAGGCCGTGGCCACAGCCCGCGATGTTCCCGACGTTCCACCCCTCCCAAGTGTCCGCCCGTACGTGGCGCACTCCATCGTTGGTCGGATGTCAACACGGAGCATGACGAGGGGCAAGAAGACGGCGTCCACATCCGGAAATGTACGCGCCGTGGCTGCTGCTGTCGCGGTCAGTGGCTCGGCTTCAAAGACGGCCGCTACGGACCAGCAGTCGTGTCGTGGCAAGGGAAAGAAGATTGCGGGTCTGATGTCTGCCGTGCGCTCTGGCGGGCCCGTGACGAGGTCTGTCACGCGCCAGAATGCGTCGCTGGCTATAAGCCGGCTGAGTGGCTGCTCGTCGGAAGAAGCTGGCGGCTCGTCAACCAAGTCGCAAGGGGGGAGTGCAAGAACGCCGAAAGCACTGCGGCTGCAGGCTGGCGCTGCGGGTGCCAACTTCATGGCGCAATGGACACCGTCCACGTCGCCGTCGCCCACATTGGCCGAGGCGTCGAAGCGACGCCGCGCCTACAACCGCAAGCCGCATCCGTGGAAGCGCTGTAGCCCCATGTCGGAAGCACTGGCGCGCCTGCCGCCGTTGAGCACCAACCCCGACGACTGGTCGCCGCCTCCTCAGCGTGACACGCGTCGTCTTTCGGAGTATGCGCGCAGGTTGGCCATTCTTCCGACGGAGGACAGCACTACTGATGAGGAAGAGGATGACAGCAAGCAGCACAAGGGGCCTCCTGCCGCGGCTGCAAACGACGGGGAGCCTGCCGGCGCGGACGATGGACGCCCTGCGCGTGCAGCTTCTCCCCCGGTCGCAGCGGCAGCCTCGGCAGCTCTACCGGCCGCATCCGCTCGCGACCCGCACCCCGTGGCACTGCCTGCCTCCGCCAAGCCGCAGCGCCTGTCACGGAGCACAGAAAAGCGCCTGGCCATCCTGGCCGCCGCTCACCAAGGCGCAGTGCGGGTGGCTGCCGCAATCAAGCGTGAGGTCAAGCTTGAGCGTGCTGCTGGCGGACAAACCATGGCTTCGGCCAGTGCTGCTCCTCCTGTGTTGCCGGCCGCCACTGCTCCCGCAGCTGCTGCACCCGCAGCTGATCGACAAGGTCCCGCAACCTCCACGATGGCTGCCGCCGGTGTGTCTGCCACCCCTACACAATCGTTCACTGCTGCTCGCGTGCCGCTGCTGAAAGGTGAAGCTGCGTGGCCCGGCGAAGGTGACACCTCTGCGTCGGGAACAGGAGCACGGAGGACGAGGACCAAGGGACCTCCTCGGCACCACCCCGGTGGTGCTTAAGGTACATGCAGTACGGACAGCCGCCCGCGCGTATGTGAGGGATGGCCATGTGCTGGCTCTAGCGACAGTCGGGGTCGACGGGGACGCATTGGCTCGGCGTCGTTATGTGGTGGTGGATAGCATCCACAGAGGAGTGCTCGTTGCGAATGGGTTGCTGCAGGCCGCTGTATGCTACTTTCGTCGTCCCCGGTGGGACGGGGTATGGTCGTGATGGAGGCCAGCGACTAGTGGCTGTGTTTTGTATGTGTTTGCTTCTTGTCGGTAGGGTTGTAGGCAAGATACTGCAACTTGTTGTTGTACTTTTTTTCTTCACTTCCACCAGATTGTGGAGCGTGCAAACGCAGTGAAACGCCACAGCAACGACCATTGCTGCTTACCAAGGGCAGCGCTTCCGTTGCCACGCGGAAAGTGACCGGACGAGATGCGCGAATACTGTCCCTGTCAAGGAGGTGGCAAACAAGGAACAGTTGTTTTCCTCCTACAGACTTTGTGCCCTTCCACTGAGCACTGTGGTCAACGCCCTTGCGAAACCCATCAGTGGGTCTTGTGCACAGTTATGACGTCATGTACGAGCTGGCAGTGGATTTCTTTTCGGAATTGTTGCGATTGCGGCCCAATCCATTCCGCCAGATACGACCGGCCCACCCGTGACTGACTGACAAACTGCTCGCTCCATTGACCTCGGACGCACGGCTGCTGGTGGTACGGGCTGGACGCAGCGCGGTCGCACGGTTCCGCAACCTCGCGCACGGTGCGTCTCAAACACACCCCAGAGTGCATTCGCTTTGGCACCCTCGCCGTAATGGAGATGGATGCTTGAGGCGGTGCCTTGAGAGAGGGAGCCAGAGGGTTCCCCACTTCTCTTCTTGATTGCCCTGCGCCCGTCTGCGAGGCTTGCTCGCTTGCACTCTCTCTTTCCAGTGCACGACCGCCTTTGTCTCCTCTGCCTGCTGACCGCACCACCCTCCACTACCTTCCCCCCGGTCATGACCGAGCGGGGAGGTCCCTGGCGCAATGGGATTGCTGGGGAAGGTGGTGGGCGGCATGCGCCGTTGGTGCCGTTCTTCCACGACCATGTCGGCGCTCCGGCTACTGGCATGCTGATGGCTTCCTCCTTGGACGCATCCCTCATGTCGCCGGTGCAGTCGCCATCATTCTACGAGCCTGCCGCCGCTCTGGCATATCACCATCGTAACGCGCACATCTCCGCAGGGCCTGCTGCAGGGAGCCCTCTCCCTTCCCCAACCGGGCTGCCGTGGTCGGTGATGGAGACAGCGGTGACCGCACCCGCTGCAGCAGCGGCAGCAGTGGCCGCCGGGGCTTCCTCGACGATGCCGTTTCAGACGATGTTGCAGACGGCACCCGCGGTGACAACCATTCCTGCGGCGGTGGTAGGTGCGGCCACATCAACGGCTGCGGCGACGGTGGCGGCAAGTACGGTGGCGGTTGCCGCAGATGGTCCGGCACGCGGGGCGGCGGTGCAGTCAACTGGAGGTTCACTTCAGCCACCGCGCTCAACTGCCCCGGTCGGCGGCCAACCTTCAACACCACGCCCGCTTAGAGATGACCACAACCCGTTTTTTTCGCACATGGACGAGGCGGTCGCTCGGCTCAACCCATCTGCTCGCCCCAAGAAGAAGAATACGGCCGTAGGCACCTCCTCTCGGCGCCCTCCCTCTGCACCCGTGGACGCTGCTGCTGCCATTGCGGCAGCTGCACTGGCCCGTCGCCGCGTCACCGATAGGCGTCGTAACTCGACAATCCGACGCGACGCAGCGCAGTCACGGCCCCTCACCGAGGAGCAGACCGCCCTCGCGGCGCTCGCGGGTGGCCCCGTAACGTCAGGGGCACCTGCCGCTGCTTTGATGGCGGCTTCGACTGCGATTTCGGGTGCTATTTCCCGGATGACGGCGTCGGGTGCCGCCGGCACTGACCCGGCGGCGGGGGCATCGGGGTTGGCCAACTCGTTGGAGGTCCGACAGCCTTGCCCGTGCGCGCCTGTGCTCGTGGAGGTGAACGTGGTTCTCAAGGCCATCTTGGAGGCTCACGCGCTCGAGCATAAGGCAGCGGCCGCGGACTTCATGATGCTGCGCAAGGCGCTGGCAGTTGTTTTGTCGACCAGCTCTGCCACGAAAGACACAGTCGACCAGCTTCATGGTCTTGCCAACTCGACCTCATTGAGCGTCGACAGATTGGCGACGTCTTCTTCTGCTCTGGCACACAACCGCCCCCCTGTGTCCGTCGGAGGGCAGCGGCCGGACGGCGACCAGCATCAAGAGAAGGCGGGCGTCGGGACATCTGGCACTGCTAACACCGTTGCCGAGCTGCCGGCGAGAGAGGCTCCTTGGGCCATCCCCATGCAGGTATGTGCAGCAGATGAACTTCGTCTACATGTGAATGTGCTATGGGAAGCGCGTCATGCCATTTGCGACGGTGCGACAACATTTCTGCCCCTCCCGTATCTCTGTTCTTTCTGATCCGTCACTGACATTTCCTTGATGCCATGCTGTGCGCCCGCTTGGTTCGTTTGGCCTCCTGTAGAAGAAGCTCGTCCAAGAGCATCAGGATATCATCTTTTGTGGCACGGGCCTCGACTCTGCCTTCCTCACTACCGAGAAGATTGACACTATGATGGCGGCGCTCCTCGCGCAAGAGTTCAACGAGCCTCCGGCCGCGGCGAAGGTGCGGCTCGAGATGGAGATCTTGACCAAGAGCTTCAAGCACAAGTCGGGCTTGGCACCGTGCAAAACGCGCGTCTTCCTCAAGCGCGTCCTGCCACGCTGGCAGGACAGGTTCACCATGCTGCTTATGGTTGGATTCAGCGAGCGGGCCTGCGCGCTGCTGAAGACGGGTGCCAAGAGTGGCCATGGAACCCGTGGGGACATTCCTGACCTGCAGCAGGCGGACGCCCTCGCGTGCCTCAAAGGCAACTGGTTCTTCACGACGGCCAACGGACGGGAGGCCCTCAACTTTGGCACTGAGTACGCCTTCAGGAAACTTGGCTGCCTTTCCACGGTGCAAGTGGCCGCGACGGAAAACGAGGCTGCTTACCTCAAGATGCGAACTGGCTTATACGGGCGAATTGTTTCCACTGTACGTTTGCGACCGACCTCTGTACTGTCTCTGCATCTTGCACCGCCCGTGTCGCGCTGTGTTGCCACCCGCTACGCAGAGGCTGGAGTCTCATGCTTTACCAGCATCTAACCTCGTGTACTGGCTTCTCTTTTCCTGTATTTGGCTGGAAGCGCCGCTTGAATGCCGTCCCGCATGTGTTTTCCTCTTCTCCCAGGCGTATCACGGCCTGCGGAAGATAGCTGGGTACCCCAGCCTGAGCGACACTGGTGGCAACACGGACGTTGTCACCCGTAAGGTCTGGGCAACGTTTCTTGCCCTACTCGATGCTCCCGTACGAGCATTGCACACGCATGTGGAGGAGGGCTTGATGCTGGTGGACGGGGACGACCCCAACCGGGCGTATGTTGAAGATGTACCAGTGCAGAGGCAGGCAGATGCCCGCCGCGACATCAACGAGACTATGACGGGTAACCCTTACAACGCTTCCCGTCGTAAGTCCAAGCCACGTGCCGTAGCATCATCATCTCCTATATCTACGCCGGCGTCAAGCCGGCGGCGCAATGGCAAAAGGACGGCCGGCTCGGATGCAACCGAAGGTGCTGCAGGGTCGCGACGCAAGAGTCGTCGCAGGCGTCTCTCTCAAACGTCTCGAGGGCGTCGAGGCGCTGGCCCTGCCGCGCTGTACGAGACAGCGGACGCAAGTTGGACCCCGCCCAGCCTGGTGGCTGACGACGATGGGAGTGGTGATGACCGTGACGATGATCGTGACGACCCGCTCCGGAGCGAAGGTGAGATGGAGCAGGATGTGTCGGACGTCGCAGAAGAGGCGGTGGAGGACCTGCTAGGGGCGTTGCGAGGCAGCGCCGGTGACGAGTAGCGTCATCGTGGACGCCACCGACCACCAGTCCCGGACATCGGCAAGAGTGTAAGTGTAGGAGGGGTGGGTATGTGTAACGAGATGGTGGGAGGGAGCCAGGGTAGCAAGAACGGCCAGGAAAAAAATGTACAGCAAACACGGTGTGCCAACCCCCGTTCGCACCATGGACCTGGGCCCAGTTATCGCCACGTTACCTGTCATCACAGTACTAGGCATTTCTTCCTGCCGCTAGCGTAGGAAAAAAGGTGCAGTTATTCCGACAAGAGGCTGCCTAATATAACGACGTACGGCCTGGCCAAGTCCTGGAGTCCACTGTCATGTCAAGCCCATGGGCTGTAAGGTACCATGCGGACACATGCCGTAACGACCGATCTGGGGGGGCTGTTCAGCCCAAACGATTCGCGTTACGAAACTCAGACGAAACGCACGGGTGCCAAGCTTACGATCACGCAGACGAAAGCACATTCGTCTGGCGACCGTCTGTCAAACGACTGCCAGACGAAATGATTACGAAACCGGCGTTCGTAAGGTGGGTACCAACTCCCGACGGTGGTCGTTCGGACAGATGTGGCGCGCAACGGATCCCTGACAGCACCGGCAGGTGTTCGCTGAGCGACGGATCCTCAGCTGCTTCCAGGCACGTCCCCCGTCCGTCGTCATCGTCGCGATCGG
>Ga0114957_1003635_pt1 | contig 13752 bp, 17 predicted proteins | sample BantaG_FD_87175 | JGI IMG/M metagenome (GOLD analysis project Ga0114957, IMG submission 87175) | Marine algal microbial communities from Bantry Bay, Ireland - BantryBay_4 metaG | ecosystem: Host-associated > Algae > Red algae > Unclassified | place: Bantry Bay, Ireland | collected 2014-11-21 | reverse complement strand
GGGGCGGTACTGTAGCGGTTCTAGGCACCACCACGTTGGTTCGTCGTCTTGCCGAAGTGACCTCTTGATCAGCTCGTTGCGTCGACGGTGCCGGTCGGCACGTCAGCGTCCAGTAAAACCCGCGTTGGTCATTTGCATATCCCTCAAGAGAGCGCCCCTTGTACCCGGAACCGAGTCCCGATCCGACCTTGCGATCCGCCCCCTGACAAATCCGCACGGGCCAGCCGTCACGAACCGCCCCCCGCCGAACACGTCCACGGTGCCCAGTTTATTTGGCCCGACTCCACGGCCACGGGGAGGGCCACCATCCCGCCGCGCGACAGTGATGGTCACCACCACGGCCACGTGGCCCTCACTGCAACACGTGGCGTTGTCCGAAATCCTTCCACGAGTCGAAACTTGAAGACCACGTGTCCCCGCACGGGACTTCCCTTGGGTGAGAAAGTCGACGACCGTCCCGGCTTCTTCGACTCCTAGACCCACACGCCGCATGTACTGGTGTACCTTGCGTAGGTCGAACCGACTGGCCAACTCGAAGGTGTCCTCCTCGGGGTGGTACTCCCACCAGCGGGTCCACAGGCGTAGCGTACCATCGTCGGCGACTTCATGGCCCACATAGGCCTCCCAGACAAAATCCTTGCCCTTGTGTTGATGCCCCTCGGGGACCACGATGTCTTGCGGAACCCCGAGGTTCTGAAGGAGCCTCTGCGGATCCCCCGGTGGTCCCGGCGCCGCCGGCCCGTGGTCGCCGCTCACTGTGTCGTGGTACTCACCGATGTCCAACGAGAACGTGCCTTCTCCGCGGGACAACACCCTGTACGGTCCGGCCGGCGGGTCCCGAGCTTGTTCTTGGTCCGCGTGTGACCATCGACGAGCAACCAGTCCCCCGAGTGGACGTCCTTGTTGACCGGCCACACGCGGGCGTCGTAGTTTCTCTTGTACCACCGCTGTGCCAGCGTGAGGGACCGCCGTACCTTGTGGATCAGGTTCCGCAGCCGCGCCCGGATGACCTCGCGGATGGCTCGTGGGCTGCCGTTCGTCTCCTCGGGTTTCGCGGAGCCCATCATTCGTTCCACGGAGAGACTCCGTACCCGCTCGGATGTGGCGAAGTTGAGGGGCGCCACCCCGGTACTCTTCTGCGGCCGACTGTTGTATGCAAACGTCAGCATAGACACCAGCTCGTCCCATCGGTCTTGGTGGTCCTCGAAGACCGTCCGCAGCTTCCTCACGATGGTCCGGTTGTACCGTTCCACTTGGCAGTTCGTCTGCGGGTGGTACGTAGTGCAGTATCCGTTGGAGATTCCGAGGAGCGAGCAGACCCCTTGGAAGAACGTGAAGCGGAACTGGGGGCCATTGTCGGAAAACACTGTCGCCGGGGGTCCGTATGCCGCCACCCAGTTGTCCACGAAGGCTGCCGCGATGGTCTCCGCGTCAATCCTCTGGACGGGGATGACCCGCGTCATCTTGGAGAAGGGATCCACGATGACAAACAGGTGCTTGTTCCCCGCCGCCGTCCGGGGGAGGGGGCCGAGCAGGGCCATGCACAGATCTGTCAGCGGTTATATTGGGGGGAAGTTCTTGAGGTAGTTTGTCTTGCGTCGCTTGCCGTCGCGGTTCCTTGCGCAATGAGTGCAGTTGGCCACGAAGGCATAGACGTCGACCACCATCGATTCCCAATAAAACCACCGTCGCATCGACGTGTACATCTTGTTCGGCCCCGGGTGCCCGGCTTGCGCAGGGGAGTGCTTCCGCATCATCACCCCGTAGCGCATGTGGGTCGGCACGTTGACTTGCGCGGCCCCGTCCAACGGCGCCGTGCGCACCAACAGGCCATTCGGGTCCTCGCGGAACCGAGACTTGTCGTTGCCGTGCATCGCCGCGCGGACCTCCTTGCACCGTCCGTCCTCCGACTGCCCCTCGAGGAGCTCGGCGAGCGTCAGGGGGGCTGGGAGTCCCCCCTTGGTCTCCGGCGGTAACTGCCACGCGGCCGACGAGTTGGGCAGAGCCAGACAGGGTACCGCGTCGGGTATCGCCCCCTCGTCTCCCGCGGGTATTGAGATCCGCGACATCGTGTCCACCGCGTGGGGTGACGCCCCTGGCCACGTCTGCACCACGTCGTCAAACTCCGCCAGCCGCAACCGCCACCGCGCCAGCCTCCCGTGGGCCCCGTCCATGTGTAGGATCCACTTGAGCGCCGCGTTGTCCGTGCGTACCGTGAAGCGAGTCACTTCGACGTAGGGGCGGAGAAGGAGGGACGCCCACACTACCGCGAGGCACTCCCGCTCCGTAGTGCTGTAATTCCTCTGCGCCGCGTTGAGGGAGCGGCTCCAATAGCCCACGGGCCGCGTGGATTGGTCGGGTTGCTCTTGCAGTCGGACCGCGCCGACTTGTCCCGCACTTGCGTCCGTGTCCAACGTGTAGGTACTTTGGCGTCGCGGCAGGGCGAGGATGGGTGCCTCCGTGGGTCGCCTCTTGAGCTCCTCGAATGCCCCCAAGGCCTCGTCGGACAACGTCCCCCACCGGTCGGGCCTCTTGGAGCTCGTCATGGCGGCCAACGGCCGCGCCACTCGGGCGTAGTCCTTGAAGAACCTTCGGTAGACGTTACACATCCCGAGGAAGCTACGTTGGTCCTCCTTGGACTACGGGGGAGACGCCTCCTTGGGTCCGCGGATGTTCTTGTCTTGTACCTTCAGCTCCCTCCGTCCTACGATATGGCCCAAATACTCTACTTCCTTTTGGAACAAGTGGCACTTCATGGCCTTCAGGGAGACACCTGCACCACGCAGCTCCGTGAAGATCTCCCGGAGGTGTTGCACGTGCTCCCCCGCTGACTGCGAGAAGACGATGATGTCGCAGAGGTACACGAGGCCGCTTTTCCACTTGAGTCCCCCGAGGATCATGTCGATGGCCCGTTGGAAGGTCGCCGGGGCATTAGACAGACCGGAAGGAAGGCGGACATAACGATAAGCCCTCTCGTGGCAAACGAAGGTCGTCTTGTCCCGGTACTAGTCCGCCACGGGGATCTGCCAATACCCCGAGCTGCAATCGAGCGTCTAAAACACCTTGGCGTCCCCGAGGAAGTCAATATAATCGTCCATACGTGGCAACGGGTACACGTTCCGCACCGTTACCTCGCTGAGATGGCGGTAATCCGCGCAGAACCGCATCGTTCCGTCGGGTTTCGGGACAAGGACCACAGGGAAGGCCCACTCGGCACTCGAGGGCTCGATAACCCCGAGGTCCCGTTGTCTTTGCACCTCCTTGGCGATGATGTCCCTGGAAGCATGGCTCGCCCGATTGGGTTTGACCCGCCGTGGCCGTGCCCCGGGGGTCACCTCGATCCGGTACGGGGTGACGTCGACCTTGCCAAGCTGCCCCACCCACAGCGCCTTGTACTCCTTCGGGAGGTCGTCCACGGCATCGCAAAGCGTACCGGGGACACCTTCCCAGTGGACCTCCGGCTTGGGACACGTCTTGTCCGGCGGGTGAGGCGGATGTTGTCCCTCGTCAATCCCCTCCTCGGCTTGCCGGCCCGTCTTGGCATCCTCGTCGGGCTTGTCACGTGGGTCCCACCCCATCGCTAGGACCACCCCCGGCTCCTCTTCCTTCTTGACGACGTGCAGCGGTCCATTGTAGGCCGTCGCGGTTCCCACGACATACCCCCTGGTTAGGTGCACAGGCACATCCCCGATGTTCGTCAGGTAGAAGGACCGCGGGGTGTTGGGGGAGAACTCCGCGACGGCGTTGTGCAACAGTACCTTTCGTCGGCTCATTTTGACGGTGCGTTCCCGTACCAGGTGGACCCCCTTGACGTTGCAGCACACTTGGACCGCCTGGATGCACCGCGGGCCCACGGTTACCCGTTGCCGAATCCAGATAGCCCCGGCTTGGGCCTTCGGCTTGTTTCCTCTACGTGAGGGCGCGGGCCGCGTGTTCCCCGTCCAGCTCCGCATCGCCACCGTGGATGTGCCATCGTCCCACTTGATCGTCTGCGTCTTGAGGGCGATGGTGTCCACGTAGTTGAGTTGGAAGTCCCATACGAGGATGAGCGGTACCGAAAGTGCCTTGAACACGACGAACTCATAATCCATGGCGGTCCTCCCGACGTAGATGGTCAGCGACACCTCCGCGTTCACCTTGAGCAGCTGCCCCGAGGCGTCACTCACTTGGGATCGGGGCAGCGCCCGCGATGCATACTCGGCCCACCCCTCGGGCAACATATCCGCGCCGATCACGCTTCGTCCGGCGCCAGTGTCGACCACCGCCCTCGTGGGGATGGGGGTCTGCCACGGCGCCAACTGGTACGACGCGCTAGTCTCAACATTCTCTTTCCGTAACAGCAACAGCGTCTTCTTGAATCGCGGGCAGTATCGCCCACGACGGCAGGGGCATCGGGTCGGGACAGGCCACGTCGCGGTTACCCCCTGAAAGGCAAACGTGACGTGACGGGGAACGACCGGGGAGTTGGGGCGGACAGGGAAGATTGAGGGGGATGGCGACGCCACCCCCCCTAAGCGTTTCTCGCCCCGCGGCGCCCCTTGGCCGGCGTTGTTACGAGCAAGGTGTCCCCCTCTCTCGTCTTCGTTGACTCCGCGCCGCCCAACAGGTCGTCCCACACCAGGGCCACGACGGAGGTGCAATCCGAGGCGGCGCCCGCCCCCGCGTTCCTCTGTCGAAGGAAGGTGCTCCGCGCGGCCTTCACGAGTTCCCGCTTCTTGTGCGTCAGAATCTTGCAATCAGGGACCCGGTGTCCGCGCATCCAACACATAAAGCACAACGGGGGGCCCGTCGGGGCCTCCCGCCGAGCGTAGGGCGCGGCTCCGGCCGTGCAGAACCTCGAGGTACCCGACGGCAGCACCGCGACCGTGTCGTACGTCGAAGTGTCGTCCTCCCCCCACGGGGTGTGGAGCTGGTTGACCGAGAGGCCTTGGGGCCCCGTCGACGTCTGTCCGTTCCGCGATGATCCCCCGGGTGATCCCCGGCTAGCGAACGCCACGGTGTCTTTGGCGGCCCGATCCTTCCCCGCCACGTTGGTCGACAACTCCTGGTAGCTTCGTTCCGACGAGTTGTACACGAAGGCATCCGTCCGTAGGTACTCCGGTATGCCTTGGATCAGCTGCTGTTTCATCGTCCCCACGGAGTGGATGTTTCCGCAAAGCTCGGCGAAGCTCCGTAGGCGTGCCGCGAAGTCGTACACCCCCTCGTTGTCCACGAGCGCTGCCCGGCTAAACTTGTCCTGCGCCAGCTTTAAAGAGTGCGGCTCCGTGTAGGTCGAAAAGAACCAATTGACCGCCGCGGGAAATGATCCAAGCGAGCCCCGCCCACCCGCGATATCCGACCCCGGTAGGTGTCGAGTGAACCGCGCCTCAGAGTCGCCCGCGAGGAAGTTGGGAATTAGGTACAAACCCATCCCCTCGGACACATCTTTTTCATCGCAGGCCTTGAAGAACTTCCGGGTCCACGAGAAGACCTCGAGGGGTTCCTTTCCGCTGAACATTGGGGTACCCCCGAAGGAGAACTTCATGTTCTTGGCCGTCGTCCCATCTTGCGGGCCTGCAACGCCCCATAGGTCAAGTAACGGTTCCGTAGGCGGTACGATCGGTAGTCAAGGACGCCCGCAAAGCGACCGTTCGGGCATTCGAGGACCGCCAACTTTCCGGACCCCACCTTGCGCCACACGCGGTCGTCCTCGTTGTCGGTTGTCGCCGGTGACGGCGAGGAATGTGTAGAAGACGATGAAGACGAGGGACTACACTGACGCCGTGACTTCCTCTTGCTGCTGCTCTTCCGCGTGTCCACGGGGGAATCTCGGCGGGGGGCATCTTGAGCAGAGCCCTCAGGGCTCGCCGCGATGGCCCGAGAAGCAACGGCCAATAAAGACTCGCGGAACGTCGTCAGCGCCGTGTCCAGATCTGCCATCGCCAGAGGCGTCGTCGAACCACGATCATGATCCACCAATCTCTTCTGTTAGTCGTGACGTCGAGGGAGTAAGGCATCAGCCCCCGGCGGGACGCGCCGCACCGTTTCGCCCACGAGGTCCACCAATAGCCGTTGCAAAGTGAAGGGAATCCCTGATCCAGCCGCGGATCCCCCTGTTGAGGCGACCGCTAGGGTCACCGCGGAATTACCCGCCGGCATACCGCTAGCGATCGCGTCCAACTTGGGGATGTCGGGCGGCGACGCCATCCTAGTGGCCGGGCGGTAATCAACGACAGACCGACGCCGAGATCCACGTCGCATTGAATCCACAAACCAACAGACGATCGGGGAACCGGCTACCCGGTACGGGCGTGGCAACGGCCGATATCTCCTGCTGCTCCACCACAAAGTTTAGCGGTTCTAGGCACCACCACGTTGGTTCGTCGTCTTGCCGAAGTGACCTCTTGATCAGCTCTTTCCGTCGAAGGAACTGCCCCGGAAATCGATCCACAGCCCAGCCTTCCCCCAACGGGAGGACAGGATCACGGCAAAGCCCATGGGGGAATCGTAGTCACAAGCACGGCGACGGGGACGGCGTCCCCGCTGTCAATAAACCCCTCCTCAACCCGAACGCCGGCGGCCAAAGTAGCCAATCCAAATGCGCGAAACAGATAAGTCCCTCCAAAGCGAAAAGTGCAGACAAGTAGTAGGCGGGTTGGGAAAACCACTGGGGAAAAGCCCCGCCCCCGACCGAATCCGATCTCCCCGAGATCTGGACAGATAAATCCCTTGCTGGCCCGGATCGGGATATTTTGGGATGGCCCCCGGGGGTGTGCTGTCCACAGCTGAGGGGCCACGCCCCTTCCGACTGCGGAACCCCTGACCGCCACAGGTAGAGAATTCGACGGCGCTGGGGGGGGTGGCGCAGGGGGGGGGACACCGCCAGACACATGCGGGGCAGCGGCAACAGTGAGCTTGCGACGCACCATGGTGGCAGTGAAGGGGGCAACGAGAGGGTGAGAAAGTCGAAAGGGGGGGGGGGCGGTCTCGGTCAGTGACGACGCGACCGCACGGCCGTCTGAGGCCGCCGGCTAGAGGCGCGTTGATGGGGGCGAGGGGGTGCCGCTGGGCGGGCAGCAGGCATCCGATGTGTGAGCTGAGAGCGGTGTTTCGGTGGACGCCGTACGGAACGGTGGCGTGACGTGAATGCGCTTGCCGCGCCCCAAAAAAAGTGCCACAGGTCGAGCTTCTCTCCTTTTTGGATGCACCGAAGTTTTCGCAAGTGTAAACAGACCTCGTCGAGTTCGTTTCTGGTGTCCGAAAAGACGAAAAACGCTGAAAAGCCCTCGAAAACGCGGGCCGAAACAGAGGATCAAATAATCCTAAAAGGATGAAATGATGCTGTTTGTAGAATGGACACAAGAAGCTTCGCTAATAAAACAAAGGTGTCGGATCATTAATACGGTCGTCAAAAGAATGAAACGGCCCTTAATTTGAGTCCAGCCGGATTCCCCGTCTCATTGTCTCTATTCTGGAGATTTCATAAAAAATAGAACTATGTACCGTATTCCATTATTTGTCTGGTCTATTTTAATAACAGCCTATCTGTTGTTATTAGGCAATCCTGTTTTAGCAGTTGCTAATACAATGTTACTCAAGGAAAAAAAAGTTAATACTACATTTTTCGATAGTTCAGGTGAAGCAGACCACCAGAAAAGAGAGATATATTGCTTGGTGGTCCGCATGGCTCACATGTGCCCAAACAGCCTGGAAATCAACATTAGCTCCCTTTTTTTCGGCTCTTCTGGCAATGAGGCAGTAGAAAATCTCAAGATCTCGCGTGGATAGCTTGCTCCGTGACAATCAAAACGGATCAAGCGGCAACAAACAGGGAGTTCTGCTCGATGCAAGGTCGTGGCACCGAATGCGGGCTTTTTATTGGCTCTTATACCTTCTGACTGGCGTTTTAGACCAATAGAGTGCTTTTTTTCACAGTCATTCTCTGTCTCCGTCCCCTAGGACGAAAGTCGGGATCAGCAATACACAGGATAAGAACATAGATTCTTTTGTCTCCCACGATGCATCGACTGGTGAGAGCACGGTGGTATTGCTGACCTTCAAAAAGTGGCGGTTGCAGAGTGGTTGTAATCGTTCTTCAGCGCACGTGGACCAATGTAAAGGCTAGGAATCATGTGAGTTCCCTACCCAGTCTCCCCATGGATCTCTGCGCACTGGAAACGCACAACAGGATGTCAAGAAATCTGAAGAAGTTTGTTGATCTCATGAGAAATCACACCTCTAGCCCAGAACCATCTCAATGCCCTCTTCAGGCCCACGCAAGCTGCCCAAAAATCTTAGGAGATCTCATTGTGGGTTGCAATGGCTCTGCGTGACTCCTGCAAGGAACGCTGATTTGCTTGCAAGATTACTGGTGGCAACTCTCAGCCAATAGTTTGAACGTGGCTTGTAAAACAGCCAATCCGACTTCATCTCTACGCTGTATCGTCGGCTCTGCCTCGCTCCTACCCGGTCTCTAACCGCCATTTTTAGGAGTTTAGCGATATTTCGTGGCGCTACGGCGTGATATCTGTCGCATCACCCGACTCTGAGGCCAAATCCAGCACACCAAACCCTGACCCTAACCCGTTTCATTTCCAAACGAGCTCATGAGATTCTCCGCCAAACGAAATCTCTCGTGGACCCGGCCGCTTTTTCTGGGCACTGGCCTCCCTTGCCCCAGACCCGGGCGCATCAGCGGTCCTCAGAACCTACACTGCCGTCACCTCCGCCATCCTCGACTCCGCCCATCCCCTCCTTGTGTCTCTCGCACGAGTTTTCTGGCGTCTCCAGGGGCAGCGCCGCCAGGGCGTCCGTCCGATGGCAATTTTGCCAGCCTGGCGCGCTTGGAGCGCGGAGAGGATGGGGCAGCGGAGGCACCTGTGGACGGTGCACAGTCACCGGCGTTGTCGACGGTGCGCGTAGTGCGCGGCTTGCGCTTGTTGCCGCCCATCTACAAAGGAATGGCCAATGCAGTCGCACAATTGGTGTTGCACACGAAAGGGTCGCAAAAATCAAGGAAGTTTCATTGTTCGACTTCAGTGCTCCGCGTGCCTCTACGCCCATCAAAAGTATGCCTCTGCCCCTCGTGCACCAAATGAGAGCACACCGCCAACACGCGAGAAAACAAGTCACCAGTTCGAGGTCCATCCATACCGTTGGCAAAGAGAACCACGCAGCCGGGCTTGTAGCCAGAGCTTGGCGATTCAGCAGCGACCAGCTCCTTTCCGCAGCGAGTTGTTACGGCCGCCGACCGTAGAACTGAGCCCTGCGCAACAACACTGGCACAGGTACACCGCAACCGTTAAGGATACACAAACACTGACAGCAAGAAAGACAGACGCGATTGCCTGCCAGACGCGAACGGGGGTCGATGCGTGCGAGATGAGTGCGCCATGCCTCGTCGGGTGCCTGGGGCTGGCCCACTTCGTGACAGCACGCGGGGCGCAATCGAATCGTTACCATGTGATCAGGCTCGAGATGTTTGTCAAGATGCCGATATCTCGCGTAGATACGACTGTTGAATGATGCGGCTATACTTAGTCGACGTTGCATGACATATAATGATCAAGCTACCTGATTATAGTGCTGCATACCATATCCGAAGATTATCGTCTGTCGCTTTCTGACTCTTAGCTCGGGTCATATCCGACGAAGGCCAACCTATTCGACCGCCCTGTGCACGGTGAGCAATGACATTTGCGTGTGCATTTGGTGAAGATGGGGCAGCTGTCGACGGCACCACGTGGAAAAATCGGCTCGGTCACCCACGACGCTGGGGCGGACCGGGGGGTCAACGGACGTGGCGGACCGGGGCGTGACCGGACGCGGCGGGGACCGTCGCCGCCGCCGCCTCGACAGCAGGCACGCGTCTCTGTGTGGGGAGGCATGGTCGGCGGCAGTGCCCTTTGTTGCGCGAGCGGGCTGGGCAGGAAGGCGGCCGCGGAAGCGCCGGAACGGTCGGGCGGACAGCCGTGAGCCATAGCCACCTTGGCCACCTGGCGGAGCGGGCGGCTCCAGCTTGGCGGCCGGCGTGGTCAGCAGACCCTGCTGGCGGACCTACGCCTCTGCCGCCACCGCCGCCGTCAATGTGCACTGTCGACACTTCCTCTCTGCACAGGCACCGGGACGACCGGCGGCTGCTCGGCGAATGCGACCGGCCTGTGGCGTAGGGCGGCTGTTGCGCGTGACTCTCGTCTCCATCTGACACCGTTCGTGCAATTTTGTGTCGTAGGCTGGTGGGGGGCGGGACGCGTGCGCAGGCTGCGGTGTGGCGTCCGGCGGCAGCGCGAGTTGCCCATCTCGGAGGTGTATGAGCCTCGTACGAAGGACTGGCGGGTCGCGTCGTGGAGTATGGCTGGGCGCGGGGCCAAGCTGAGGGCGGTGTGCCTCCACGCCGCCCGTCTGCAGGCGGTGGGTGGCAGCTGGGTCAGAGGCCGCGCTGGCCGCCTGTCCTTGCTTTAGATGCCGAGGTTTCTTTTGTGGGCCGCTCCAGCACTGAGCACGTGTCGAACGGACGCTATAATTGCTCATGGTGCTTAGGAAACTCTTTTTATTTCTAGCAGAGTCACGATTCAACGCACACAAGTGGATGAGCCCGTCTGTTAGTTGCATCTGCGATCTACGCAACAAGACAGAGCAGAAAGTGTGGACCTCGTTGTATCCGAACCGCTGTCCTTGCCGAGCCCGCTTCACGCGCTCTACGAGAAATTGGTGACGGAGTGCTGGCCACGCACCGGCTGCGCTCGCAGCCTTGGCAAAGGCTTCGCGCTTGGCGAGCTTGGAAGAAGATGCTCGTCCAAAATGCTGCTCCTTGTCCAGCTAGCGTCGTTCAGGCTGGCCCGGTTGAAGCTTTTTGAGTGTGATTGTGGTTCCAACACCTACTTCCCAAGACCGCTCGACGACATCCATCATACGCTCCACGTCACGGGGGTGCCGCTCCATTGTAATCGGCTTAACACGGATCTGCACGAACGTGGGTGAGCTCTGCTTACAAGGATGAACGCTGCAAGTGCACGAACAACAACTGCTAGTGTCTATTCTACGGTAGAATCGCATCAAATGATGCGGTGCTGCGCATCAAAACATGCGGTGTCGGAATTGCGGCTCCCGGGGCATCTGAGTGGGAAATCGGCCCTTTTGGAACCTATAAACTCATGTTGTTGCTGTTCTCGTTGGCAGTATGGAGCTGGGTGGTCGCCTTGTCAGCCCAGCGTAGAGAAGACCCGTTGAGGATGACCCTCATATGAAAATAAAATGAGAGCCCACTCAGAGGGCATCTGCAGGCGGGGCCGAGCATCGCCCCCCCCCCCCCCCCCCTCCAGAACCCCCAAATACGTCGATTTGGTCTTGCAACAGCCACTGTGGGGGCCCCGCGTACTCGTCTTGTTCGACTTGCGGAGGCTGTCCGAACATGTAGTTCCTGCCTCGGGACACCTCTGTGTCTCAAAGAAAGAGTACGTGGAGTCTCCTGGAGCCGAATAACCCATGAAGAGCTCTGTTTCGCATGGGGCGGGGGGAGGGGGGGACATGGCAGGATGGTCCGCTGGGTGCTTGTGCGGTATCGCCTGTATGGGAAGGAAGAAATATATTCTGGGCGACCTCCTTCTACCCCAGAAATAAAACGCCTACGCAGGACCCGTTCCTGCCGTCAGAATGAGCAACGGAGCTGACATTCTCTCGTAGCAGAAGACAGAAAACCCGCATCAATTGATGCGAATCGCATCAAACAATGCGGTCGGTAGAAGAGACACTAGCACTGGTGTCCATAGACGGTGGTAAGTGCCCTGCGGGCATTGGCCTTGACCGCTTTGGCTGGGGCGCCCTTGCCGCTGCGAAAATCGTGGAAGAATTCCATTTCCATTCCGATCGCTTAAGCGAAAAGATAATTTGGTACGGGATAACGCCATCCCGTCACCAGAGTGCAGATAAAATCCGGTAACTAGTTGTTTATGTCTCGGCGTACTTTGTCCGTTGCGCACAACGCGTCCCGACGGTTAATTGGATTTGCGCAGCGAGAGGTCGCTGTGAGTTGACAATCCTTTGGACCGTTCCTGTCCCCGGTGCGTTGGCGCGATGGGCCAGGCTGCCGCAGTCGAACGCTTGTCCGTGCTCCTGACGCGCCCACGTTTCGGAGTCAGCCGCCCCAATTCGTGTCTCCTCATCGCCTTGATCTTTTTTGCTTCCGAACACACGCTATGCCTCACTGTCCGGCCACCTGAAATGTGCTCGAGACTGATTCGCCACGACGTGCACAGCCTGGCAGTCAGCAGCCGCCGCGACTCGTCTTCGCGACCAGTTGCTTTTAAGGATCTTTCCATTTTTTGGTTGTCCTAGCGTGGCCCAATCCCTCATACCGCATCTTCTGATCTCTGATGACCAATTATTCCCCACTGGGATCCCGTCCATCATCTGTATCAGCGCCCGGTGACTGCAACGCAGTCCGGAAAGCGGACAAATCGGCGCGGATTGCTCTATCCATGTTGAGCGCTGTCAGCGGACATGCTGTACCGGTCCATTCTACGCAACTTTGTAGAGTCCGCTTCGCAGCTCGTACTCGACAAGGCGGCGGGGCCCTGCTCGGAGCATGAGGGGAAGCAACCGCTTCTTGCTCATGACGCTGTCATTCAGAGCCATCCCTTATACTTGTCGTCCTCTTCTTCATCTGCGTGCGCGACATGGCAGTTGTCAAGCTGGTTTACTGAAATAATGTGCTAGTGGGCTTGTTGCATGCTCAGTGCAGGTTTCATGTTTTGTGCGCAGGGAGCTTGTGCCAGGTTTTCTGCGGATCAGACATGGGATGCGGTGTTTTCTTCGAGCTTTGTTGCTGACAACAGCGTGTCCGTGCACCCCGACGTACAACAGGGGTACCGCTTTCTTGTACAACGAGAAAGACGCTTTGAAATGATGATGCAATGTTTCAGAAAGCCCCAAAGCACTGAAGTTGCGCAGCTGCTTGGCGCCGGCGATTCTCGAGCCACGATGTTTGCCAATGCCACAAACAAGGGGAAAGAGTTTATCGCTTGGTTTTTCGTACGTCGAAGATATTCGAGTACCAGACAGCAGATCGAGTCACTTGTCTCATGAGTACGTACGACAGCAAAAAGAAACCTCGCACGTCATGCGCGAAGATTCTCGAAGAGGCTGCATGCGGACAATGTGTCATCTCGTGCACGAATCCCAATCTCACGATATGACGAGACATGAATGGATCATCGCGAATACGTCCGCTCGCTGCGCCGTGCACTCTCGCTGCACGCACGCTTTCATCTGACCGGCAGGCCCACGCGTCGACACCGGCAGTGAGCGGAATATCATCTGCGGCTTCCGTGGACTGTGGTTTCTCGCGGCTGGCTGGCTTGCAAGATGGCCGCACAAGCGCTGCTCGTAGCATGGAGTGCTTAACTCTGACCCCCTCGGCCAACATGTGTGATTTCGTGTCTTCTACAGCGGCCGTTGTGGAGACGGCTGGATCACAAAGCAGCTCCAAGGTACACAAGCTCACCCGAAAGGAGTACCTTACGTCCTGCACAAAGGTCAGCGTGTTGAAACGCAGTGGGGATAGGGGTTGAAGGACCACGGTGAAGTGGTTGAGTGGCTTAAGCTTGTGTGTGTGTGTGCGAGCGTGCTTTGTTGGTTGTCCTAAGGTTCGTTCGCCTCTCCCAACCGAGAGCACCTCTCAAATAGTCCCCACCGGCCCAAGTGCTCCCCCCTCTCGCGCCCACACCGACGCCCACGCCCTCGCACCAAATCGAATCACTCACCAAATCAAAAGCC
>Ga0114957_1003633_pt1 | contig 13759 bp, 9 predicted proteins | sample BantaG_FD_87175 | JGI IMG/M metagenome (GOLD analysis project Ga0114957, IMG submission 87175) | Marine algal microbial communities from Bantry Bay, Ireland - BantryBay_4 metaG | ecosystem: Host-associated > Algae > Red algae > Unclassified | place: Bantry Bay, Ireland | collected 2014-11-21 | reverse complement strand
GCTGGGTTAACAGCTTATTCTTTTTTGGACTCAAAACCTAGTATTAAAATACAGAGATTTTTACCTAATATTGGTGTGTCTTAAATCGAACTCACGTTAATTAATATTATTTTTATGGTTTGCGGAATTTATTTAATTGCAATGAATTTTATAGGTGATTTTGGACTGAAATCAATAATTGGTATTACTTGTATTTGGACACCAATGTTGATTGCACGATTCTTGACTGAAGAAATTGATGAAAAAGAATTGGCTGAAAATTAAAAAATACTGTAGCCAACAATATATATAAATAATTGCGGTTTAGAGCTAAAATAAGGGTAGTTGCGTGTTTTCTACATCTGGTTTTATTGCGGAAAATCCTCGCACACGAACCCGCAACTATTCTTATACGTAAACGATACTAACAATAATATAAACATGGTTGCAAGTATTGTTTGGATCTACAAATTTTACAGATCCTCCATTTTCCAGTTTAATTGATCCTGCATTTTTGTTTTTTGGTATTACACTTTAAAATGTTTTTTTAGAATTGTATAGTCCATATCAATCAATTAAAGGCTACTTCTGCTCCAACTATATTGTTTTATGAAGGAATAGATTCTTTAATTTTTAATTCTCAAGGTATAGAAATGGATGCTAAACTAACTCAATTAGGTGTTATGCAATACTTTACATTCTTTCCAGAAGAAGGACATGGTTGTGAAGGTGCTAATGCTTTAAATACTTAGACAAAATTTAAATTATTTATAGAAATTAATCATTAACTAGTGACTAGTGTTTTACTACTAAAAAAACCAAGTGTAAGAGTATTAGATTTAGTAATATTAAGTCTAGTAACGCGAAGGACGATTGCGTATAGCTTGCAACTTAGCAAAACGAAGTAATAATTTTTTTATTCCACCAAACTCAAAGTCAATTTCTGCTTTTACGTCTGCTCCTTTACCTTCTATACTTAAAACCTCTCCTCTACCAAATTTTAGGTGTTTTACTTTCATTCCAATAACAACATCTTCAGTTTTTATATTTGTACGAGAATCTAAACTTTTATCTTCACTTTTTGGTGCTTCAATTTCTGAAGCTTTTTTTAATTTCTTTGGTACGCTTATCTCGAAGTTTACTGGTTCTTTCTTTTTTGCCACTCTTTTCTGGAATTTTGGTTGTAATGCTTTTTTAAATCTTATTTTATTTGGCTCTACATCTCCAAAAATATCTGCTGACAGCATTGGATTGATGCGACGCTCTTCTATTGGAGTAATATTTTCTAGAAACTCATCGTCGATTTCTTCAATAAAACGACTAGGTTCTGAGTCTATTAGCTTTCCCCAACGGTATCGAGACAAAGCATATGTTAAATAAGCTTGTTTTTCTGCTCTTGTCAAAGCTACGTAAAATAATCGTCTTTCTTCTTCTAGTTCGTTTCGAGTATTCATACTCATTGCACTTGGAAACAAATCTTCCTCTAAACCAACCACAAAAACATAATTAAATTCTAAGCCTTTAGAAGAGTGAATTGTCATTAAAGCCACATGATTAGGATCACCTTTATCGCCATCTAAATCTGTAGCTAAGGCAACGTCTTCTAAAAATTCTGCCAAATCATCTTTAGAATCTGCAATTTCTAATTGGCCTTCCACAAAATCTTTAATACCATTTAATAATTCTTCTACATTTTCTAAACGTGTTACACCTTCTGGTGTGCCATCTTTATTAAACTCTCTTATTAAACCACTGGTTTTGGTAACGTGTTCTGTTAAATCAAAAGCATTTGCAGTTTTATTCATTACTTGATAACTCTCTATTAGTGTTACAAAGTCTCTAAGTTTATTTTTAGTCCCATTGTTAATATTAATATCTATAGTATCAATCTCTTTTAATAGTCCAAAAATAGTTTTACCAGTTGCATTTGCTGCGACTACTAATCTATCTATTGTTGTTTGCCCAATACCACGACTTGGATAATTTATAATACGTTTTAGTGCTTCTTCATCAGACGAATTTAAAATTAAACGCAAGTATGCCGTAACGTCTTTTATTTCTTTTCTTTGATAAAATGATAAACCTCCATAAATACGATATGGAATATTTCGCTTTCGTAATGCATCTTCCATAGCACGAGACTGCGAATTGGTCCGGTATAAAATAGTGAAATCGCTATTTTTTAAGTGATTTGTCATTTTTTCTTCCCAAATGGTACTTGCTACAAACCTACCTTCGTCTCCATCTGTTAAAGAGCGGTGTACTTTTACTTTTGAACCTTCTTCATTTGCTGTCCAAACTACTTTTTCAAGCTTAGTTTTATTATGCTCGATTACAGAGTTTGCAGCGCCTACTATATTTTTTGTAGAACGATAATTCTGTTCTAATCTATATATTTTAACATCATCATAATCTTTCTGAAAATTCAAGATATTATTAATGTTTGCACCACGAAAAGCGTAAATACTTTGCGCATCGTCTCCTACAACACAAATATTTTGAAAGCGGTCTGCTAAGGCTCTTACAATAAGATATTGTGAGTGGTTTGTATCTTGATACTCGTCTACCAAAATGTAACGAAACTTATTTTGGTATTGCGCTAAGACTGCTGGAAAACGTGTTAGTAACTCGTTGGTTCTCAATAACAAATCGTCAAAATCCATAGCACCTGCTTTAAAACAGCGGTTTACATATTCTGCATAGATATCTCCCATTTTAGGTCTACGCGTCATAGCATCTGCCTCTATTAATTCTGGGTTTTTAAAGTATGCTTTTACTGTAATTAGGCTGTTTTTATATGATGAAATCCTGCTGTAAACTTGTTTTGTTTTATAAAGATCCTTCTCAAGACCCATTTCTTTAATTATAGATCCTAACAATTTTTGAGAATCTTGCGTATCGTAAATTGTAAAGTTGCTTGGGAAGCCTAAATGATGCCCTTCGAAACGTAATATTTTTGCAAAAACAGAATGAAATGTTCCCATCCATAAATTTTTAGCTTCGCTATCGCCAACAATATCGGCAATTCTACCTTTCATTTCTTTGGCGGCTTTATTTGTAAAGGTTAGTGCTAGAATATTAAAAGCGTCGACACCTTGGTTCATTAAATAAGCAATACGATATGTTAACACACGAGTTTTACCAGAACCTGCTCCAGCAATAATAATCATTGGTCCTTCTTTTTGAACTGTTGGCTCGTATTGTGCTTCGTTTAATTGATTTAAATATTTTTCCAAGGTTGCTTCAATTTATAAGATTATAAAAATAAGGATTGTGTAGGTTTTAAGCCTTCAGTTTTGTTAAAAATTACAAACAATTATCTGTCTATTTTTTCTTACTTCGTTTTTTTTTTTGCAACGCTATTACTAATATGAAATAAAAATTAAGTCACTATAAATATATTTCTATTAACTATTTTATCTAGACTTTAAATTATAATTAATTCATTTTAAATCCAAACATTTGATACTATAAAGATTTTAATCAAAAATTTAAAATCAATGAATGAGTTAGACATTTAATTTTATATAAAGCCTACAAATAAAGGTTTAAAAGATGTGTTTTATTTGTTGAGTTTACCATTAATTAAAGAAAGTAGTTGGATTAAGAGGTTGTATTTCTTACCAAGTATTAAAATACTATTTTTTTAATTAAAAATTAGCACAAAAACATAGTCCTTATTTACGGAGTAGAAATAAATTAAAATTTGCCTAAAGCAAATTTAGAGAAAAGAGTTAGTTTGCAAATTAAATTGAAGATTTCTTCAATTTAATAATACCTACTTTATCTAAAACTACCATAATACAATACGTTATATCTACTTCGTGCCATTTTACTCCAAAATTAGCACGACCAGAATGTGTGTGATGGTTATTGTGGTAGCCTTCTCCCATCATTAAAAAGTCGAAAGGTAAGAGGTTTTTTGATGTGTCATTCACCTTAAAGTTTACATATCCATAAATATGTGCAAACCAATTAATAATAACACCATGAATTGGTGCCATAAAGAAAGCTACAGGTAAAAATAACCATTGCCACCAAGCAGTTGCAAATAAAACAAAAAATAACGTGTAAAATACTGCCCATGAAATTCTTGAAAATTTTGAACTTGCAAAAGTATCGAAACGTTCCCATTGTGGTACATTTTTAGTAAACTTATCTTCTACAGGAATGCGCTTATTATTTATATCTTGATAAATGTTTTTTGTTCGCCACATCATCGAGAAAACTGTGGCGTCGTATTTAGGTGAATGTGGATCTTTTTCGGTATCTGCGTATGCGTGATGCAATCTGTGCATTACACCATAGCCGTAAGCACTTAAATAATTAGAACCTTGAAACACCCAAGTTAACACAAAACAAATTTTTTCCATAGTACAAGACATTGTGTACGTTTGGTGTGCTGCATAGCGATGTAAAAAGAAGGTTTGAAAAAACAATCCTGTATACCAAAGTGTAATTATTAATATTAAAACCATCATAGTATTTTGTTTTTACAAAGGTCTTTAATTTTATTGATTTATACAATGAACTTAAGTTAAGAAATTCGTTTTTGAATACGACATATCTATCAACGCTTGTAATTGATGTAAAGATGGTTATCTTGTTAAAAATGAATTGTACGCGCTTACAAATTTTTTTAAAAAACGAAATCCAAAAGTGAGATCTTTTTCTTCTTTTGGTATTAGAAAACGTGCATACCAATTTATACAAAAGAAATGTAGTTTTCGGTTTTACCAACTTATAAAAGAATACTTCGCTTTTTAAAATTTCTATTTTTTAATTTAGACGAAAACAGTTACCAGTCTTTATAATCGATGGCAACTGTTTGTTCTATATATTCTCTTATATTTGCTATTACTCTATAAAGGTGGCGAATTAAATTAATTATTTAATCTTTATTTACGGTATTACAAAACAAATAAAAAGCTACACTAAAGCATTATTAATTATACTTTGTACAACTTCTGGATTTAAAAGTGTACTAATATCTCCAAGATTATCAGCATCTTTATGTGCTATTTTACGCAGAATACGACGCATAATTTTTCCGCTTCGTGTTTTTGGTAATCCTTTTGTAAACTGTACTTTATCTAATTTGGCAATAGGGCCTATTTGTTCTGTAATGATTTGGTTAATTTCTTTACGTAAATTATCGTGGTTTCTACCCTCTCCACTTTCTTTTAAAATAACATAACCATATAATGCATTTCCTTTTATGTCATGCGGAAAACCAACAATAGCACTTTCTGCAACTGCTGGATGTTCGTTAATAGCGTCTTCTATTGGTGCGGTACCTAAATTATGACCAGAAACAATTATAACATCATCCACTCTACCAGTTATTCTATAATAGCCTACCTCATCTCGTAATGCACCATCACCTGTAAAATATTTATTTTCGAATGCTGTAAAATAAGTGTCTTTATAACGTTGGTGATTGCCGTAGATAGTTCTTGCAATACTTGGCCATGGAAATTTTATGCATAATCGTCCACTAACTTGATTGCCTTCAATTTCTTTACCTTCTTCATCAATTAAACAAGGCTGAATACCTATAAATGGTAAGGTTGCATACGTTGGCTTTGTTGGTGTAGCAAATGCAATTGGTGTAATTATTATGCCACCAGTTTCGGTTTGCCACCATGTATCTACAATTGGTGCTTTTCTCTTGCCTATATTATCATCGTACCAGTGCCAAGCTTCTTCATTAATAGGTTCTCCAACGGTTCCTAATACTTTAAGTGAGGATAAATCATACTTTTCTACAAACTCAACTCCTTCTTTAGCTAAAGCACGAATAGCTGTTGGCGCAGTATAAAACTGATTAATTTTATGTTTTTCTACAATTTGCCAGAAACGGCTATAATCTGGATAACTAGGTACACCCTCAAACATGACTGTTGTTGCTCCATTGCATAAAGGGCCATAAACAATATAACTGTGTCCAGTAATCCAACCAATATCTGCTGTACACCAATAGACATCGTTCTCTTTATACTGAAATACGTTTTTAAAGGTATAGGCTGTATATACCATATAACCAGCAGTTGTATGTACCATTCCCTTTGGTTGTCCTGTAGAACCAGAAGTATATAAAATAAATAATGGATCTTCTGCATCCATTATTTCTGGTTTGCAATGCGATGATGCCTGGTCTAATAATGGCTGCAACCAATAGTCTCGATTTTCTTTTAAAGTTATTTTAGAATTAATTCGTTTTGCTACTAAAACGCTTTCAATTCCTGGACACTCTTTTAAAGCGTCGTCCACAATACCTTTTAAATCTATTGTTTTGCTTCCGCGGAAAGACCCATCGCTAGTAATCAACATTTTAGAATCGCAATCATTAATTCGAGTCGCTAAAGCTGTAGCAGAAAAGCCTGCAAAAACAACCGAATGTACTGCTCCTATTCTTGCACATGCTAAAACGCAATACACCATTTCAGGAATCATAGGTAAATAAATACACACACGATCACCTTTTTTAATACCTTGAGACTTTAATACGTTTGCCATTTTACAAACGCGTTCGTGCAAAACTTTATAAGTAATATGTTCTGTTGCTGCTTTTGGGTCGTTAGGCTCAAAAAGAATGGCTGTTTTATTGCCTCTGGTTAGTAAATGTCTGTCTAAACAATTTTCTGTAATATTCAGTTTTGCGCCTTTAAACCATTTTACTTCAGGCTTTTTAAAGTCCCATTCTAAAACAGTATCCCACTTTTTGCGCCATAGAAAATGCTCTTCGGCTATTTCTTCCCAAAATGCTTCAGGATTGTTAACAGATTTTCTATACACTTGGTAATATTCTTCTAAGTGTTTTATATGGTAATTACTCATAAGATTTGTTTTTCAGCTTAAAATTAGTAATTATTTTTTTGTGTATCCGCAGGTATTAATAATTGAATAATTATGCTTATTTTTTATAAAATCTAAGATATGAATATTTTCAGTTTTACAGCAGAATTTGATAGTTAAGAATGCTGTCGTAATGATTTTAAGGCAGAGCGAGACAAAATTGGAATGTTTTGCAAAAAGTGTTGCCACAAAGAGCATTACTGGATAAAAAGCCAATGGAGTTATAAATGTAAATCCTGTAGGAGTTGTACTTTATTGCGAATTGTAACGATAATGCAGAGTTAAACACTATTATTTCTTATTTGGTACAAGACAATGTTTTTATTAACAGCTACCAAGAAAAGTTTTTCTTAAAAAGAGATTCAACGCCAATTTGGTTTAAAACGTTATGAACCTGTTTGGGCTATAGTTTATAAATTGCGAAAAGCGATAGGTAATAGAGATAATCGCTATACTTTAGAAGGCATCATAGAAATGGATGATGGTTATTTTACAATAGAAGCTTCTTAAAAAGTGCACAATATACAAAAAGCTGGTCGTGGTAGTAAAACCAAATCCAATGTTATGGTTATGGTTAAAAGTACAGTTCTTGAAAATATTGAAACAGGTAAACAAGAAAGACAGTGCCGCTATTTTAAAGCTAAGGTTTAGAAAATAATCAAGTTGATGGAAAAGATAAAACTTTACTGCAAGCCATAGACAGTTAAAAAACAATTGTATTTACCTATAAAAGTACTTCTTATGTTAACATTGCAGATTATCTATAGTTACATATAAGTGAAAAATCAAGTGAAACCATAACGAAGGAAACCTTAAAATGAATTTATATTACAATTAGTAATGCAAAACGAAACTTTGTAGGTACTTATAATAAAAATCAAAAAGAAATGGCTTCAATTATATTTAAATAAATTTGTTTACAAACTTAACCGAAGATACTTTGCAGAGAAAATATCTAATAGATTAGTTATCGCTAATATTACAGGTTATAACTAATTATGGATATACAAAGTATATTTTAAGTATCTACTTTAGGCACTCTAAATAATAAAAAAATTCCTATTAAAAAGAAAACAAATAAAAACAGCATAGCATTTCGCATAGTACTTACTTGGTCTACTACTGCAAAAATGGTCATACCTATTACTATACCTATTTTTTCTGCTACATCGTAAAAACTAAAATAAGATGTTGTGTCTTCAGTTTCTGGCAAAAATTTAGAATAGGTAGAACGTGCCAAAGATTGTACGCCACCCATTATAAAACCAACCAGACCTGCAGCAATGTAAAATTGAACTGGTGTAATCATAAAGTAAGCAAAAAAACATAAAAACATCCAAAATGTATTAATAACAATTAGTGTTTTAATGTTTCCAAACTTGGCTGATGCTCTAGATGTTAGTAAAGCACCAACTACTGCAACAACTTGAATAATTAGAATACTGCATATTAAACCCATAGTTTTCTCATTGCTATCTGCCCAAGTAATTTCTTTCTCACCAAAATATACAGCCATTAGCATAATAGTTTGTACAGCCATGCTAAAAACAAAAAAAGCATTTAAATAACACTTTAAACGTTTGTTTTTTTTGAGCTCTATCCAAACTTGCTTCAATTCCTTAAAGCCATTAATTAGTACTGCCTTAGAAACTTTATGTCCTGTAGATGCTCCTCTTGGTAAAATGTAAAAAGTGTATTGGCTAAATAGCATCCACCATAAACCAACGGTTATAAAAGAATAACGCATCATTTTAAGTGCTGCATCACCTTCAATACCCATTACCATTAATAAATTAAGCACTAAAAGTATTACACTTCCTATATAACCCAAACTAAATCCTTTTGCGCTTATTCTATCCTGTTGTTCTGGAAACGCAATATCTGGTAAATAGGAATTATAGAATACTAAACTTCCCCAATACCCTATTAAACCCATAAAATAAAATACCATACTTAAGTGAATGTACTCCTTTCTAAACCAAAATAACCCTATACAACCTAAGCTACCTATGTAGCAGAAAATTTTCATAAACACTTTTTTATTTCCTACATAATCTGCAATTCCAGACAGTAAAGGAGATAAAAAAGCAACTACCAAAAATGTAAAGGCTGTAACTGCAGATACCAAAACAGTTGGTTTTAATTGAAAAACACTAATAAGTTCATTTTTATTAGGGTATACAAAACCATAAAACAAAGGAAATATAGAAGATGCTATAGTTAATGTATAAACAGAGTTTGCCCAATCGTAAAAAGCCCAAGCGTTTAATAATTTTATATCTCCTTTTTGTAAATTTTTCATAAAAAAAAAGCCACTCGTTAAATGAGTGGCTTCGAAAATAAGAATTATATTTTGTTAATAAGGTGCTACTGGTCTAAAAGACTTAACACCAAACTTTTTAGCTTCTAATTTTGCTTTTGGAGCAAGTGCTTCTAAGTTTGCTATTCGTGTTGCGGTTGCTGGATGTGTGCTTAGTAATTCTGGTGGTGCTTGACCATTACTTGCTTGTCCCATACGCCTCCATAAGTTTGCAGCTTCGTCTGGATTGTATCCAGCTAATGCAGACAAGATTAAACCAATTCTATCAGCTTCTGTTTCATGACTTCTACTAAATGGTAGCATAACACCTACTTGAGATGCAGTACCATAATATTGATTAAATAAATTTCTTTTTTCTCCTTGCAAAGCAACATTTCCTAACAATCCTAGACCTTGTTGAGCCATGCCAGCACTCATACGTTGTTGACCATGGTTAGCTAATGCGTGAGCAACTTCGTGACCCATAATTGCCGCTATTGCAGCTTCGTTTTGAGCAACAGGTAAAATACCTGTGTAAAAAACAATTTTACCACCTGGCATACACCAAGCATTTATTGCTTCATCATTAACTAATTTGTATTCCCACTTGTAATCACTTAAATATCCTTGTTGCCCATTTGCATTTAACCAACGTTCGGCAGCTACAGCAATTCGCTGTCCTACTCTAGTAATCATTTCGGCTTGTGAGGTACCAGTAATCACATTATTTTCGTTTAAAAACTGATTGTATTGTGCAAAAGCAGTTGGAAACAACTGAGAATTTGGCACTAAAGCCAAAGTCTTTTTTCCAGTAAATGGATTTGTTGCACAGGAAAAGAAAATTAGCACCGTAAGTACTAACGTTATACTTGTATTAAATTTCATTTATTTTATTTTTAAATTAATGATATTACTAATTTACAAAAAGTTAAATAAAAAATTGTTAATGCAAAATTAAAGTTCATGAGATATGCGATTAAAAACGATTTTAATCGTTTAAATTAAGTTTTATATAAGATACCTATACTAATGTTAGTATTTAGTTAAAATAACGATTTAAAGTAGAAAAAAAATATTTTCAATATATCTTTATAAAAAGAAAAATTTATAAAAACAATTTCTATGAAAAAAATAGCCCTAATAACTTTTGCGCTAATATTATTTAATTGCAACAGCAGTGCCCAAGATGCGAAAAAGAAGTTTAAAACCTACGAAGTTTCAAAGACTGATATAGAATGGAAGAAATCACTTTCTGAAAAAGAATATTATGTTTTACGCCAAGCAGGAACCGAAAGACCTTTCTCCAGCAAGCTTAATAAAGAATATAGCTCTGGAACTTATGTTTGTGCTGCCTGCGAAACACCATTATTTAAAAGTGAAAATAAATTTGATTCTGGAACTGGATGGCCAAGTTTTGATAGAGAAATAAAAGGAAATGTAGATTACTCTGTAGATTATAATTTAGGTCACGCAAGAACCGAAGAGCATTGTGCAACCTGTGGTGGGCATTTAGGACACGTTTTTAATGATGGTCTAAGAAAAACTACAGGTAAAAGACATTGCATTAATGGTGTTGCACTAAAATTCATCCCAAAAAAAAATGAGTGATTTTAAAATAAATAAGTCTGCTAAAGAATGGCAAGAACAGCTAACAGATGAGGAATACTATATTCTAAGAGAAAAAGGAACAGAAAGACCGCACACTGGAACTTACAATCTTCATTTTGAAGAAGGCACGTATAAATGTGCAGGCTGCAATCAACATTTATTTAAAAGTTCAAGCAAGTTCGATGCCCATTGTGGTTGGCCAAGTTTCGATGAGTCTATTAAAGGAACTGTAAAATATGTTTTAGACAAAACGCTTGGTATGACAAGGACAGAAATTGTATGCTCCAATTGTGGTGGACATTTAGGTCATGTTTTTAACGATGGACCTACACAAACCGGCACACGTTACTGTGTAAACTCCATAAGCGTAAAATTTGATAAGCCAGATAAATAGCTATTTACCTAGCATTATTAAACAATTTTAATATTACAAAAGTCTTGGATAAAAGACTTCTAAACAACTACCTTTCGAAGCATTACAATGGCAAAACTACGAAAATTGTAATAGTGTAGCAATTATTGTAAAGCATATTGTAAGAAACATGCTTTCTCTATGGACTAATTTTTTAACCAAAGATGGTGAGAAACAATGGAGACATCGTGATCAATAATTTAAAGACACATTTACTATATACAAATATTTAATGGCTGCTTGGAAAACTGGCTTGCAATGTTTGCTTAACGCTATTACTCCTTTAACTTATTACAATTTAAAGCAAATAATCTACATTAGAAACCAAGTACATACAGTTACTGGAGCTATAAATTAACAATTAGAACATTATGCTTACCATAAAGGCTAAATAGTTTTAGGTAACTACTAAAAGGATAAAAATGGCAATTTTTATCTATAACCAAAATAAAATTCTAAAACCTATAATGAAAAAAGTTTTAAAAAGTAAAGGTATGAGGCACTTTACAGACAATTTATAGAAAAGTTAGTTTACATTTAAACCTAGTATAAATTATATTCCAAGTTCCTTTTTAAAACAATTTTGATGCTTTTGCGTGAAGGATGTAAAGTATTGTTTTAGCTCATTTTCGATAGCGAGCTTTGAAATATTCATATTTACGAATTCAATCATAAAAATAATGTAAAATGAGTAAAGCCAAACCTTTTTAGGTCATGCCCAAATAAAAACGAAACTTCGATTTATTATTTCGGCTTTGTTTTGTAAATTCGTAACTTCTTAAAACGAAAAAAAACACGATGAGTAAATACGATATTATTGTTCTTGGAAGTGGTCCCGGTGGCTACGTAACTGCCATTAGAGCTTCGCAATTAGGATTTAAAACTGCTGTTGTAGAAAAAGAAAGCCTTGGTGGTGTATGCCTAAATTGGGGATGCATACCTACAAAAGCCTTATTAAAATCTGCGCAAGTTTTCGAATATTTAAAGCATGCTAGCGACTACGGACTATCTGTTAAAGAATACGATAAAGATTTTGATGCGGTAGTTAACCGAAGTCGAAACGTGGCAGATGGTATGAGCAAAGGTGTTCAGTTTTTGATGAAAAAAAATAAAATTGACATTCTTAAAGGCTTTGGTAAACTTAAACCTGGAAAAAAGGTTGATGTTGAAGGTAAAGAATATTCTGCAGACCATATAATTGTTGCCACAGGAGCACGCTCTCGCGAATTACCAAGTTTACCTCAAGATGGTAAAAAAGTAATTGGTTATAGAGAAGCGATGACGCTAAAAGAGCAACCTAAAAAAATGATTGTTGTTGGTTCTGGTGCTATTGGTGTTGAATTTGCTTATTTCTATAATGCTATGGGAACTGATGTTACCATTGTTGAATATTTGCCAAATATTGTACCCGTAGAGGATATTGACGTTTCTAAGCAATTAGAAAAATCTTTTAAGAAAAGTGGTATAAAAATTATGACTTCTGCCGAAGTTATAAACGTAGATACCTCAGGCAAAGGCGTTAAAGCAACTGTAAAAACGAGTAAAGGTGAAGAAATTTTAGAAGCCAATTTAGTTTTATCTGCTGTAGGTATAAAAACAAACATAGAAGATATTGGTCTTGAAGATTGTGGTATTGCTGTAGATAGAGATAAAATTTTGGTAAATAATTATTACCAAACTAATATTCCTGGCTACTACGCTATTGGAGATGTTACACCTGGTCAAGCCTTAGCTCACGTAGCGAGTGCAGAAGGTATTCTATGTGTAGAAAAAATTGCTGGGCAACATGTTGAAGCTTTAGATTATGGTAATATTCCTGGTTGTACTTACGCCTCTCCAGAAATTGCTAGTGTTGGTTTAACCGAAAAACAAGCCAAGGATCAAGGTTTAGATATTAAAGTTGGTAAATTTCCATTCTCGGCTTCTGGAAAAGCAAGTGCTGCAGGAACAAAAGATGGATTTGTTAAAGTAATTTTTGATGATAAATATGGTGAATGGTTAGGTTGCCACATGATTGGTGCTGGAGTAACAGACATGATTGCAGAAGCTGTTTTAGCTAGAAAGCTTGAAACTACAGGTCATGAAGTTTTAAAAGCTGTACATCCACATCCCACTATGAGTGAAGCTGTTATGGAAGCTGTAGCTGCTGCCTACGATGAGGTAATACATTTATAAAAAACCTTAGACCGTTTGCTATGTAAACTATTATTGAACAAAGACAAAAAAAATCTGTTACTTAAGTGTTCTGTTATTGAAGATATAAATGATGAACTTAAAAATATATACCAAATTGAACATTCTAAACATAGAAGGTTTGCAAACTTTTTATCTAATATAGTCGTAGGCCTTTTTACCTAGAAAACCTTCAATTAAATATAAGACAGTAAAACCTAATCAACTTACTTTTTATTAATCGAATTCAGGTTATTAATGATTAAAGTACAATTTATAAAATATGCCTAAACTAAAGTTTAGGCATATTTGGTTTTTAGTATTTTTATTTTTACTTCTCTAACGCTTCAGCGTAAAGTGAGCTCTAAAGTTTTTCTTATCGTTTGTACTTGGTTCTCTGTATTCTATCGTAAACCAGTAATCGCTTGTTG
>Ga0114957_1003626_pt1 | contig 13776 bp, 10 predicted proteins | sample BantaG_FD_87175 | JGI IMG/M metagenome (GOLD analysis project Ga0114957, IMG submission 87175) | Marine algal microbial communities from Bantry Bay, Ireland - BantryBay_4 metaG | ecosystem: Host-associated > Algae > Red algae > Unclassified | place: Bantry Bay, Ireland | collected 2014-11-21 | reverse complement strand
AATGGCTATGGTGAAAAAATCAACAAATTAGTTGAAACTAAAGAGAAGGATATTATGACGGTTTAGAAAAACGGACGCGTTGCTTGTCGTACACTTCGTTTGTCGTTTCGAATTTCGTAGATTTCAACGCAAATAAAAAATACTTGATTTATTAAAATCAAGTATTTTTTATTTAGAATCAAAGTATTTTAAAACGACAAGCGCAGCGTACGACAAGAGAGCGTAGCGAACGTACGACAAACGAAGTGTACGATAAGCAACGCGTCCGTCAAGCGAAGCGTCCGTCTTAAAAAGAATAAATCTCTACTTTGTCTTTTTTCATTATAAACAATTTACTTTTTCGTATTTCGATATGGGAGTCTTCTGATATAGCTTTTGGTAGGTCAATAATTTGAGTGGCAAGAGATTGTAAATGAAATGATTTTAATTCATCTTTCTCTTGATAAATTAATTGATTTTCCATTATCTGAAATGAAGTCAGGTTTTTTATTTCAATCGTTTTCATATACTGTCCATAAATGTCAAATACGATAATCCCTAACATTGGATCATTGACATACAAAATATTTTCTCGCTCTAAAATAAAATTAGGTTCAATTTGTAATCCAAATTGAGTGGTTAAATTTTCACTTTCTCTAAGCACCTCTCCGCTACGATTTATTTTTTTTATTTTATAAAACACTTCATCGTAGAGCCACACATTATTATCATTCGACATGCCTACCGTTTTGACATCAATAAGATTAAGATCAATAAAATTAAACTCTCCAGTTTTATTTAAAGTCCGATCCAAAGTGTAAACCGTCAAGTAATCAGGATAATATAGAAGTATGGAGAAAGGATTGGTTACATCAATATGAGTCAATTCTCCAAGGGTATTATTGGTAAATCGAAATAATTCTTTTCCTTCAGGACTATACTTGATTACATCATTTTTTGCTGTAACTACATAAAGTTGTTGCAGTTTGTCAGTAGCAATCAATCTAGCTTTGATGGGAATTTCTTTAACGATATCGTATGCCGAAGAATCTGGATTTGTAATTTTTGCGGAGCAACTATTAAATAGAAATAAAAATATTAACGGTAAAATTTTAATGATAAGTGATGAACAATAGGAGGTGATAGAAACTGTTATTTTTCTAGTTCTCATCAACAGTAATTCATCATTAATCATTAATCGTTTATCATTCATAATCTATTTTTTTATGTAAACTTTCCCTTGTTTGTTTTCAAAGAAATGAATACTAACATCATTTCCATCAAAAACACCATAAGAACAAGCAAACATCCATTCCCCAATATTGATATAACGACTACGATTATTATTTAGCGTGTAGTCGATAGGCAAATGTCGATGTCCAAAAATAAAATAATCCGCATTTATTTTTTTCAAATTGTCTTTACAAAAAGAAAGTAACCACTCATCTTCATCACCTAGCCATTCTAAATGCGCTGGACTTACCGCACGACTTTTTTGTGACCAAAAATTAGCAACGCCAACGCCAAGGTTCGGATGGATACGTGCAAAAAGAAATTGACAAATCTTATTAGCAAATATTTTTTTCAAAATTTTATACCCATAATCTCCTGGCCCTAATCCGTCGCCATGACCTATAAAAAATTTCTTTCCATTCCATTCTTTTACAATAGGTTGTCGAATAATTGGAATGTCAAATTGTTTTTCAAAATACTCAAACATCCACATATCATGATTTCCAGTAAAAAAGAAAATCGGAATTCCTTTATCTCGCAACTCTGCTAATTTTCCAAAGAGGCGAACATAACCTTTTGGTACCACAGAATAGTATTCAAACCAAAAATCAAATACATCGCCAACTAAATAAATCTCATGTGCATCATGCTGTATAAAATCTAACCATCGAACAATCTTCTTTTCTCTTTCCAAACTTGTCAATTGAGCATTGACGCCTAAATGAAAATCTGAAGCGAAGTATATCTTTTTTCCTTCTTGCATTTTTAATTTGAATGATGAATTCTAGCCACGGGCTAACACAGACTTTTACGGACTCTCGAATAATGCATAACATTCGACAGTCCGTAAAAGTCTGTGTTAGTCCGTGGCTAGAATCACAAGTAATCAATTTTATTCACTATTCATTTTTATCAAAAGATCAATACACATATCATAACCTTTTAATCCTTTTCCAACAATGCTATCCACACAAACCTCTTTTAAATACGAATGATGACGAAATGTCTCTCTTTCATAAATATTTGAAATATGAACCTCAACCACAGGTGTCGTAATTCCTGCAACGGCATCTCTTAACGCAACAGAAGTATGTGTATATCCACCTGCATTAAAAACAATCCCATCCCATAAAAATCCGACTTGATGCAATTTATCAATCAATGCCCCTTCATGATTACTCTGAAAATAATAGAGGTGTTGAGTTGCATATTTTTCCTCCAAAATATCAAAGTATTCTTCAAAGGATTGATTCCCATAAATCTCAGGTTCTCGTTTTCCTAGAAGATTTAGGTTTGGTCCATTTAAGATTAATATTTTCATAACTCAAAAGTAAAGAATTATTCTTTTTAGGGCGTAGGAAATAAATAACCTACTTTTCAATTGAGTTAAAAGGTAGATAAATTGAATTTTAGGTAATTTATTTGATCGCTTAGAACCTATATTTTGAAGTAAAATGTCCTAGAAAGCCTAGTAAAATAATAGTTTTAAAATAAAAACACCCGTTTCAGAAGGGCTTCCGAAACGGGTAAGTACAATAAACGCTCTCTCTATAATTATATATAAAGTCAATTAAGACTTTAGTCTTTATTCATATTTGTTACGCTAAAATAGCAAGTTTTTCGAAAAAAAAAGAAATTTTAACATAATTTTCCTGAATATTTTTTTTTCTAATAAGAAGAAAAGCTAATAAAATCAAGGTATTTAAGCAAAATTAAGCTGCTCTCAACTTAGATAATTTTGATCGACTTAGTTTTTCTAATGCATAAGATCGAGTAATTTCAAACTCAGTAACTTCTTTCTGGGAAGGTAATTCAAACATCGCATCAGTCATAATTGCTTCACAAATAGAACGAAGTCCTCTGGCACCTAATTCATATTCCAACGCCTTCTCTGCTATAAACTCAATCGCATTTTTACTAAATGTTAATTTGATATTTTCCAACGCAAACAATTTAACGTATTGCTTAATGATAGAGTTTTTAGGTTCTGTCAATATTCTTTTCAAAGCTTCCATATCCAATGGTTCCAAATAAGTCAAAACAGGTAATCGTCCTACCAATTCTGGAATTAATCCAAAAGCTTTTAAATCTTGATGATTGATATATTGCAATAAATTTTCTCGATCTATTTTTTCTTTTTTACTCGTACTAAATCCAATTACTTGTCGATTTACACGATTTGCAATTTTCTTTTCAATACCATCAAAAGCGCCACCGCAAATAAAAAGAATATTTTCAGTATTCACTTTTACCAGTTTTTGCTCTGGGTGTTTTCGACCTCCTTGTGGTGGAACATTAACAATCGTTCCTTCCAACATTTTCAACATCGCTTGTTGAACGCCTTCACCTGATACATCTCTTGTGATAGATGGGTTGTCTGACTTTCGAGCAATTTTATCTATCTCATCAATGTACACAATTCCTTTTTCAGTAGCTGCAACATTATAATCGCACACTTGCAATAACCGACTTAAAATACTTTCTACATCCTCACCTACATATCCTGCTTCTGTAAAAACAGTAGCATCAACTATTGCGAATGGTACATTTAAAAATCGAGCAATCGTTTTTGCCAATAAAGTTTTTCCAGTACCTGTCCGTCCTACAAAAAGTACATTGGATTTTTCGATTTCTATCTCATCATCCAATACATCTTGTCGTAGTCTTTTATAGTGATTATAAACCGCTACAGACAAAAATTTCTTGGCATCATCTTGACCAATAATATACTGGTCTAAATGGCCTTTAATTTCTTTTGGTGTAACTGTTTCAGGTAGGAAAAAATCTTCTTTTGCTTCGACAGGTTTATCAGCGAACAATTCCTCTTGAATGATCTCATCAGCTTGCTCCACACAAACCTCACAGATATGTCCATCAATTCCTGCAATCAATATCAATGCTTCAGATTTATCTCTTCCACAAAAAGAACAACGGTAACTATTTTTTGTCTTACGCATTTATTAGGAGTATTATGGTAAAAATCGTTTTAATGGTCTGGTATTCAATGTTTTACTTATTTTTAAAATTTTTATTTGATACAACGCATTTTATCAAATAAAAGTTTTAAAAATAAACATTCAAAGTTACTAAAACTTTGAATACAGTCGAATTAATTTGGGATGAAATATTTTTGAATTTTGAATTAACCTTGTTTGTTTTCTAGTCTCTTGTTATTCTTTGTAAGGACCAAGGAATTTATCTCCGTTGAAATGTATCAAATGGTCTGGATTATCTGCAATCCAAACTTCTGTTTCCCAAGCTATATCAGCAATAAATTTTCTGAATGTTTTTCGGTCTAAAAAAGCTGTTACATATATAATTTCTGCTCGACAAGCTTTAGTTATTTTTTTCAAATGGAGTAATCTAACTTCACTTATTGCACCAGAACTGTGAACAGCTTCGATTAAATACAACCAATTCTTTTTTTTTGAATAGGCGACGACATCGGGAAGTTCAGTTCTTGCAACTTCAAAAAAATTCAAACGCTTTAATTCTTCTTTGTCAAGATGAAGGAATTTTTCAGCTGTATCTCCAACATATAAAACTTTTGAGCCGCAACCATATCTTGGCAGGAAGTCTTCAATAATTGCTTTTTGAAGTTTGTTATGAGGACCTGGCGAAAAATCCAACTTCTTTCCTGAAGGTAAAACTGCTGGTATTTTAATTATTTTTCGATTTCTCTTTAATTTTTCTGAAATAGGTTCTACATTCTTCAACTTAATTTTAAGTTTTGTTGACCAATTTTTACTTGGATAATCTCTGAGCAAGTCAGCATAAATGGGATTCAATCCATACCCTCTTGTTGAGTCATTTCTGTCAGAATTTGGACTTGAAGATAAAGCAATATCTCCAAGCACAAGAAGTTTCAAATCTTTCCTTCGAATATCATCGTAAGAGCCTCTACTAACCTTTTCTTCAAAATTAGAATTGATGTAGTCTATAATTTCTCTTGTTCCTAATGCGAATTTATCGTTAATGAGGTCTTTTGCAGATTTGAAATCTGATTTACTTTTTATATCTGCAATTGCTAAGAATACTATTGCCATTTTTTCTATTCTCCTTGATGTTCCATCAATGGGAATACCAAAGTTTTCGAGAATAAATAGGGCATGATTTATAAGTTCTTGAATTTCCAAAGACTTGGATGCAAATGTTTTGCACTTATCTGGATTGATGTAATTTCGATTCATTGAACAAAAGTATTTGGTTGTTTTCGTCTTTGATTGGATAATCTGCCCCGTTATAATTAGGTTGAAAATATTTTTTTATTTCTTTAGCTAATGCAAAGGCGAAATATGGAGCGACAGCATTACCGATTTGATTATAAATTACTGTTTCTTTTCCATGAAATTCGAACCAATCTGGAAAACTTTGAAGTCTTGCTGCTTCTCTTGTAGTTATTCGCCGTCGTCGGCCGTCAGGTAGCTTTAATCTGTGCATATCACCAGTTGCACCAGCTAAATTCCTACATGTTAAGGTTCGAGAGGGTCTATCTAAGTATAAATCTCTTGGGTTTACACATTTAGATGCTTTTTCATATTTCGCAATGTATTTATCCATACTTGGAGTTAGAAATTTTGAATTTTTTGGAATTTGGGTTGCCAATTCTCCAAGTGCTTCCCCTACAGTTATTTTTCGTTTTAAACTACTTGGAAAATGAATTACTTTTTTTGCTCCCATTACAATTACCCTTTCTCTATTTTGTGGAACTCCAAAGTTTTTTGCATTGAGTAATCTTGTAGATATAATATATCCGAGTCCTTCTAAATGGTCAATGACTTCTCGTAAATACCATTTGTTTTTGTAAAGAAGCCCTCTTACATTTTCAAATAAGAAAACATCTGGTTTAACTTGTTCTATTGCTGATATAAAGATGGGGAATCCGTCTCTTGAGTCTTTTAAACCCATTTGTTTCCCTCCAACACTAAAGGGTTGACAAGGCGGTCCGCCAATAACAATATCAGCATTTGGATATACAGTATCAATTCTTAATTCTTGAGTATAACACTCTCCAATAAGATTTTTGTTATATGTTTCAGAGGCATCTTCCAATTTCTCAAAACCTATTGTTTTGAATCCGACAGCTTCGAAACCAAGTGACAACCCTCCGCATCCAGCAAATAAATCTAATACAGTTTTATCTAACTTTTTGTCAACTTTTGGTACTAACTCCTTATTTATTCTTTCAATATATTCCATTCTGTAAAAATAGGTTTTTTCTGGTTTTTTTTTATTTTTTTCTTAATGAAGAGGAACTTGAAGATAGATATACGATGCGTAATAATAACAATAAAAAATGAGCGATGAATTCAAAAACTCATCGCTCATCATTTATAACTTATCACTAAAAATTATGCGTCTTCTTTACCTGCATTTCTTTCCAGTACTTCATCAATCAAACCATATTTTTTAGCGTCTTTTGCTTTCATCCAATTATCTCGATCTGAATCTTTTTCGATTTGCTCGAAAGATTTTCCAGTATGAAGTGCTAGGATACTGTATAATTCTTCTCTCAATTGTTTAGAGAAATTATAACTGATTTCCATATCGCTAAATGTTCCTCTCATTCCACCTGACAATTGGTGAATCATTACTCTTGAGTGAGGCAAGGCAGAACGTTTTTTCTTCGCACCTGCACATAATAAAACTGCTCCCATAGAAGCGGCCATCCCTGTACAAATTGTCCCTACATCAGGACTCACATATTGCATGGTATCATAGATTCCCATTCCGTCAATCACACTTCCTCCTGGAGAATTGATAAACATTTGAATATCTCTCTTAGGGTCAACTGACTCCAAGAATAATAATTGAGCTTGTAAAATATTAGCTACTTGAAAATTCACATCTGTTCCAAGGAATAAGATTCTATCCATCATCAAACGAGAGAAAACATCCAATTGAGTGGCATTCATTTGTCGTTCCTCAATAACGTAAGGAGTCAAACTATTTTTAAATCCTTGTGCATTTGCTTTTTCAAATCTTTCTAAATTCAAAGAACTAATTCCTTGATGCTTAGTTGCGTACTTTTTAAATTCATCTTTCGGAAACATATCGATATTTTTTTTAGTGTAAAATGTGCTAGAATTACTCCCTCCACATTTTGCGGTTTACTAAGATTTTTGTTTCAAAAACAAGTTTGCGAATTGGTGGTCAATCACCTCCAATTCGCAAACCCAAATATTCTAATTTTGAATTTTAAATGATGAATTTTGAATAAGTCGAAAATCTTATGTTCATATTTAAAATACATAAATAAGAAACTTAATTTCCTCCAAATTGTTCATTTTTGAGTTAATTTTAAATTTTGATTCACGTTCGGTGAAAGATTCAAAATTCAAAATTCATCATTCAAAATTAACTACCTACCATTTTTCAACACCTTCAGCGACTTCTTCATCTGTATCCTCTATTTCTTCACCTTCATCTGCTGTGTTGACAATACTTTGTACTTGAGCCGCAGCTTGTTCTGCTTCAAATTTTTCACGTTCTGCTTTTAACATATCATCAAAAGCTTCTCGATCAATTGGTTTTTCATTTAAAGTAACAGCTTCTTTGATGGCTTTGAAAACTTTTTCATTCATCATTTCGCCATATACTTTATTCATTTGTTCTTTATCTTCCGCCATTCGGTTAGCAGTATTCAAAACGATTAACTCGTCAGCATCTGCCATTCCATATTGTCGGAACATTCCTCGAACTTGCTCTTTGATCCCTTCAAAAACTTCGTCATCAGAAACTTCCAAGTTGAATTTTTTAATCATTTCACCTCGGATCAATGACCATCTTAATGATTTTGCAAAATCCTCATAACCATCTTCCACATCTGCTTGATTTACATTTTGTTCAGAAGTTTTTAGCCATCGTTTTAAAAACGCATCAGGAAGTGGTAAATCATTCTTTTCTAATAAAGAATCATTGAAATCTCTAAAGACTAAAGCATCTGCCTGTTTGTCGTAATGTTTAACGTAATCTTCTTTGATTGCCGCTTTCATTTCTTCAACAGAACTTACTTTGCCAGGGCCCATATATTTATCAAAGAACTCTTGGTTTATCTCTGCAGGTTGTATACGATTGACTGTCTTAATAGTTGCTTCAAACATTTCCCCAATTTCAACAACACCATCATTTTCTTGAACACCTAGCATATGTTTTCTAACAAAATCAGCATCTCGATCTTTTTCCAATTCAAATACATTCACTCGAATCACATCGCCCGCTTTCTTTGATAAAATTTCAGCTTTTGTATTTTCATCTGCAACAGTACTCACTAACAATGAAAATGAAGCTGCCCAACCATCTGCTTTTAATGCGTCTCCATCCAACTCATTCACATCAAGATTGATTACATCGTTCTCCTCAATTTTATCTTCAACGGCTCCACGCTCTCCTACTCTAGTACGACCGTCCTCTACTTGTTTATCTAAAAACTCCTCTGATATCTGCACTTTGTGGTAATCAAAACTAGTGTCTTTATCCAAACCTTTTAATTCAAATTGAGGAGCCAATCCTAAATCAAAACGGAATTCAAAATCATTCAATGAATTTACATTGAAATCAATTTCAGGAGAATCCTCTGCTGGAATCGGTTGACCAATTGTTTGAATATCATTTTCTTTGATATAATTAAAAACCTCATGTTGCACCATCTCATTGATGATATCAACCAAAATCGGCTTACCGTACATTTTTTTGATTAAAGCCGTTGGCGTTTTTCCTTTACGGAAACCCTTCATATGAGCTTTACCTTTATATTTATTCAATTCAGATTTGAACTTTGGTTCATAATCTGCTTTGGCAATAGTTAATACAAGCTGAGTATTTAAATTGTCAACATCGGTTCTGACAACTTGTGGCATAGTTAAAATATTTCGACCATTTTAGCAAAATGCTAAAACAGCAATGATTAAAAATAAAATTAAGAAGGTAAAAGTAGGAAAGATTTTTAATGAATAATTAAAAATTAACAATGAATAATTTCGAAAATCGCAATTTTTAACTGCGTAAAATTCACCGCTTCAAGAAATTATTCATTTTCCATTCTTAATTATTCATTAAATAGTGCGGGTGGAGGGACTCGAACCCCCAAGCCGTGAAGCACTAGATCCTAAGTCTAGCGTGTCTACCAATTTCACCACACCCGCTTTTTGAGTGTATAAATTAATTTGTTTTTTGTGGAAAAAAATCAAATCAATTATATTTCAAATAATTGCTTTCTTCAAAAGCGGTGCAAAGATATATTTTTTTGATAAAACAATGGTTATTTTTTAAGAAAATTAGGAACAAAATTTAACCGTTTTTAAACATATTTCACCAAATCAATAAACATGTTGTACAATTATAATTTTAGCCACGGACTGACACGGACTTTTTTATGACTTTTTATGACTCCCCTCTATCATGATATGTTATTCGACAGTCATAAAAAGTCATAAAAAAGTCCGTGTCAGTCCGTGGCTAAAATTCACCTTCAAATCCATCGCCCTACCCTTTCGCAATATTCCCAATACTCTTTTCCAAAAGATTTTTTCAAAAAACTTTCTTCTAATCTAACTTGTGTGTGGATTGATGCAACAGATAATGCGACAATACATAATGATAAAGCATTCGGTATCAAAAGTAGAATTCCAATATCAACTATTATTATTCCTAAGAATATCGGATTTCGTGAAAACTGAAATAGTCCATCAGTAACCAATTCCGTTTTATTTTTTTCATCAATTCCAATTCGCCATGAATCTTTCATTTGTAATTGAGCAATGAAAATCCAAATTAGGGAAAGATGTAATAATATCCATCCAAACAATTGCAAGCTTTCATTTTCCAAATACCAAATCGGTAAAAGATAAACATACCAATCTCCTCCGAAACAATAAATCCCAATCATCAGAAATTCTAAGAATAAAATTATTTTAAAAAGTTTACCTTGAAAATCATGGGCATCATCCGATCCATCGAATGTCATTGGACTAATTCCAGTTTTTTTCCAAAGTAAATAAGATCGAATTACGACTACGAGTAAAAAGAAAATTAAGGAGAACAAGAATAAATAGATTTTGTGATTCATGATTTTTTTCTCACAAAAGTAGAGCTTGAGATAATGCAATAGTATTGCATTTTTAACGAGTCAAACCGTCTCTTTAATTCACCCTTCTCTTTTCATCTGTTCCACTTTTTCTTTTACGATTACCTTTTACTTTTTTATTTCCAAAAGTAGTAGAATAAGTCAATCTAAAAGTCCTTTGGCTAAAATCAAAAGTTCGAGTTACAAAAACGTTTTCATCTGGCAAATTGGTAACGCCTGTAAATTCAAGCGAATTAAAAACATCGTTTATATTAAAAGTCAGTCGGGCTTCATTTTTTAGTTTTTTCTGAATACCTATATTAAAAATATTTTGAGATTTAAATTTTACATTTCCATTCAGCCCTCCTGATTGATAAAAACCTGAAAGCTCAATATTGAAATTCTTGGGCAACTTAAAGGACTGGCTACCATTTAACCTGAAAAAGTTTTGACCAAATTCTAAAACCCCAAATTCATCATCAATCGATACAATATCTTGCCGAGTATAAATTCCAAAGAAGCGCATATTCCACCAATCATTTACTTTTACTGGAAAAGCAATAGAAGCAGATAAAGTTTTTTGTTCTTTTAAATTATCAGGGATGATAAGCTGAGTATTGGATATTGGGTCAAATCGGTTTTGGAAACCTGCAATCGTACTATCTTCTTGAGTATATTGTATCGAAAAATTTACAGTTTTAAATCGGTAGTCGGCTTGAAAAGTATTCGCAATAGCAGGCTGTAGTGCTGCATTCCCTCCAAAAGAAGTAGTAGGTGTTAAGAAAAAAATAAAAGGTGCCATACTCGAAAAAGAAGGCCGATTAATTCTTTTGCTGTAGGACAAGTTGAGTTGGCTTATGGAATTAATTTTATAATTAAAAAATAAACTTGGAAATAATGCTCCAAATTGTCGATCAACCACTTTACCTCCATTCGTAGAATTAAGTTTCGTATTAGTATATTCATAACGCAGACCTCCTTTTACTCGTACTTTTTCAGAAAGTTGATAATCCAAATCCGTATACGCTGCGAATACACTTTCTACAAGATCACTCTTCGAAACGAACTCCGTAAGTGTTATGTTATTTTCCTCTACTAAAACATCGTTTTCAAAATTGGATTGAACATATTTTGTTCCAATGGCAAATTTAAAATCATCAGAAATCGGAATTGAATAATCAACCTTTCCTACTTGAATATTAAAAGGTGTAATTTTAGTACTAAAGAGATCTAGCTCCTTAAATGTGGTGCCATTCTCATCTTGAAAACGTTGATCATAAGTGGTTGGATTTTCATTTCGATAATACAAATAATCGAAATCAGTTGAAAGCCTTCCACCATTCGAAAACTGATGTACAATATTAAAATTACTTTGCAAATGCTGCCAATCATTGTCCTCTCTATTTTTTGAAATAATATTTGTTTCAGTTGTATCTTTTTGAGTTATTGTATTCAAAGCATTCATATCCCACTTATTGAGATAGCCTGAAAACAAAACACCAATGGTCGTATTTTTTCCAACTTGATAGTCTAATCCTAAACTTGTATTTTGATTGTTACGAATCGGTTCTCGATCGAAGATTAAACTGGTTTCAAAATTTCCAATAGTTCGATTTAAAGTTGTGAATTGCTCTTGTCCATTGTAGGTATAAGCATAATTTCCAAAAAGGTTAATTTTTCCTTTTCGATAATTCAAATTGATACTAGCATTTCCTAACAATCCTCTTCCGTAACCACCTGTCAAAGCATAGCTTCCCTTCAATCCTTCGTCTGTATTTCTTTTTAAAACAATATTGATAAACCCCGCATTACCTTGTGCATCAAAGTTAGCAGGCGGTGTGGTTATCAATTCAATTTTAAGAATATTGTTAGCATCCATTCCTCCCAAAAATTGTAAAAGAGCATCATTAGGCATGTAATTTAGTTTTCCATTTATCATCACATTAACTCCATCCTTGCCCAACATTCCTATTGATCCTGAAGAACGATTGACGACCACACCAGGCGATTGTTCCAAGACCTCTAAAGCTGATGCTCCAGCAGTTGCGATCCTATTTTCCAAATTAATTACTGTTCGATCAATCTTTCTTTCAAATATTGGTTTTCTCGCTACCACTTCTACTTCTGTCAATTTTAAACCACCTTCTAACAAAGTAATTGTCCCTAAATCTATTATTGGGTTTTGTAGATTTAAAATGATTTCTGAGGAATGATAGTTATCAAAACCAATAGTGGAAATGGTTATAAAATAAGTATTAGCATCTTGTATTGGAAGTGAGAATAACCCGTCCATTTCAGAAGTTGTCCCACTTAAAAATGAACTGTCAGATGCTAATGACAAAACAATATTTGCAAATCCAAGCGGTTCGTTTTTTGCATCTATAAGTTGACCTGATATTTGATATTGCGCAATGCTACAATTGGAGGTAAAAAAAAATAGTAATAACCAAAAGTTAAATTTTTTCATTTTTGATATAATTAATTTTTATGGTGATTTTTTTAAGTAAATTGTGTTTACCTTATAAATTTGTATCAAAAATATTTTCAACCAAAAACAAACATGAAACAAGTTCGAACAACTTGGTTCAAGTTGTTTAATTCGCTGATTATCAGACTTTTACAAACATGATTAAAAAACAAAATATTGAAAAGCTATTAGAGGAAATTATTGAAAATTTGGATTGGGGAACCGTCGAGAAATGGAATAATTATGATTTCAATCGTTTGAGTGAATTGATTTTGGATCAAACAAATACTCAATTAAGTAGTGTGACTTTGAAAAGAGTTTTTGGAAAAATAAAATATGATTCTAACCCCAGTATCCACACCTTGAATACGCTTTCGCAGTTTCGAGGTTATAAAGATTGGAGAGGTTTTTCATCTCAATTAGAGACTCCCTCAACCTTACTTTCACCTGATAAAATACTGCCTACGGAATCTTCTAACCCGACTAAAAAAATTCGTTCTTGGAAACCTTTATATATATTGCTTGGAGTGCTAGCGATGATAGTTATCTCCGTAGCGATGTCTTCCAAAAATAGAGGCATACCACAACCAGAAGATTTTAATTTTGATCATGTAAAAATTGGAAAAGGAGTCCCTAGTTCGGTAGTATTTCGATATGATGCTTCGAAAGCAAGTTTAGAAAGTAAAATAGAAATTCAACAAAATTGGGATAAATCAAAAAGGACAATTATACAATCAACGGATAGTATTCATACTAGCATTTATTATTACCCAGGGTTCTTTGAAGCTAAATTAATTGTGGACGATAAAGTTGTTCAGGAGAAACAAGTATTTATTCCTTCAGATGGATGGTTAACCGCTATTGAAAAAAAACCGATTCCCATGTATGTTCCTACTTCTATCAGTCAATCGGAAGATAATGTAATAGGAATTTCTCCAGAATTTTTAGACACAAATAATTTCCATCCTAAAAGTGAAACTATAAATACCAACTATAGTTTGGTGCGTAAATTTCCAGTTTTTTCTGATGACTT
>Ga0114957_1003623_pt1 | contig 13780 bp, 14 predicted proteins | sample BantaG_FD_87175 | JGI IMG/M metagenome (GOLD analysis project Ga0114957, IMG submission 87175) | Marine algal microbial communities from Bantry Bay, Ireland - BantryBay_4 metaG | ecosystem: Host-associated > Algae > Red algae > Unclassified | place: Bantry Bay, Ireland | collected 2014-11-21 | reverse complement strand
ATTAGACACACCTTTTCCACTACCATTATCATAAACGACAACCTTGTCGATGTCAAGTTCTTTGATAGCAGAAGTCTGTATTTCTGTCAATTCAGCTAACTTATCAATCATCAAGAAATTGATAGCACTTTGAGGATCTCCACCCGCAGCTTGCACTAATTTCTGGAATCCATCTGCTTGCTTTGATAGAAGTTCTTCCATACCTTTTGCTTGTGCAGAGAGCTTTGACATAATTGCATCGGCTTCACCTTTTGCTATTTCTCTCTGTCTTTCTGCTTCCGCTTGGGCACGGATTACAGCCTTTTCCTTTTCGATCTGTTCCGCGACTACTTCATCGGCCGACCTTTGAGCTTTATCTCTTTCTGCTCTAGCTCGTTCTGCTACCTCTTCCGCTTTATATGATTCTTCGAGTGCCTTGGCCGCGGCTACATTTCTTGCAGCTGTAGATTCTCTCTCCATCTCTGCAACTTGGATTTCTCTTTGAGTATTGGAATCTGCTATTTTAATAGCACTTCTGTTTTTTCCTTCAATCGCTGCAGCATCCGCTATTGCTTCTCCAATCTCTGCTCGAGAGTTGGCATCAGATACTTTTACACGTTGATCTTGCTTTGCTTCAGCTTCACCAATTGCACCGGTTCTCACTTCATTGGCAACTTTTACTTTTGCATCGTTAATCGCTTTGGCAGCCGCTTCTTGACCCAGTGCTTTTATATAACCAGATTCATCTTGGATATCTGTTACGTTTACATTGATCAGCTCTAGACCAATCTTATGTAATTCATCTCCTACATTTCTGTACACAGATTCTACGAATTTGTCTCTATCTGTGTTTAGTTCTTCGATATCCATATTGGCGATTACAAGTCTCATCTGTCCCATGATAATGTCATGCGCTAGAGAAGTGATATCTGCTCTTCCTAGTGCAAGCAAACGTTCTGCAGCTGCGATCATCAGATTTGGCTTGTTAGAAATACCGACTGTGAATTGTGCAGGTACTGATACTCTAATGTTCTGCTTAGATAATGCATCTTGGAGGTTGACATCGATAGATAGGGGTGTGAGATCTAGGAATCTGTAGTCTTGAATTAATGGCCATACAAAAGTTGCACCGCCGGCATAACATTTGGCAGATGCTCCACCACCTGTTTTTCCATATACAACTAAGATTTTGTCACTCGGACATCTTTTATATCTGGCAAGAAAAATAGTGACCAATAGAAATATTATAAAGGCTGTAAAGCCCAAGGCTACTGTTGTTAAAGTTGGCATCATAAGTTTTAAGATTTAAGTACGTGATTATAGATTAGTTTAATATTGCTGTTACGATGACTTTTTCGCCATCGATTTTTTCGACTTGTATTTCAGTTCCTGTTGGAATGTCAGTTTTGTCGTTAGTTGTTGCTTTGAATTCCCTAATGACACCATTGATATCAATTTGTATTAATCCAGATCCGTTTGCTGGTATTTTAAGATAGGTTTTACCTTTTTTGTATAGAGCATCATCTTTTGACCAATTTACATTTTCTTGTTGACTAAGTATCCATTTAAGTACAATTGAAAGTATAAATACGGCAATTCCTCCAGAAATTATTCCAGCTATCAATGCAAGAATAGGATTACTCTCCGCCATCAAAAAGCCACGAACGATATATGCGCCAATAGAAAAGAAAACTAGCGTAGGCTTAATAATTCCTCCACCATCATCTCCATCTCCAATGTCGAAATCAAGATCAAGACCTGAAACTAATGATAGTAATAACATAATGACCAAAAGGCCGCCAGAAATCATTGAAATGTAGAAAAGTGTAGTAAGCATAGTTGGTAGTTATTGTGTTCGATTATATCAATGAATGCTGCAATATAATAATTCCATTCGAGGTATCGATTGGTCTTTGAATATTTATCGTTGGTCGATTACTGCTTGATTTTAGTTACATTTTGCAATTATGAAGCAAGAAACTTATTTGAAAATTATACTCAAGCCAAACACCATTATGAGTTTGTCCAAAATGAAGATAAGTTTTTTCTTTTATAGGTATATTATTGTAAGCTTTTACAGCTTTCGGTTTATAAGATGAGGCGGCCATCCGAATTCCAAATTAAACAGCTGATTTACCTATCGTTGCTAATATGAATGAAGCGGTTTCATTATTTGGGTTTATATTAGATCTGAGAAAAGCAAGGGGAACTCTCAAAGCAAGAAAAGTAATTCTTGTAAACCAATAAAGAGTAGTATTGAGTTTATTCTGCTGTTTCGACAGTTCTCTTGGCTTTTCTATAAAGGAAAGATTTAAAAATGTGCCTCTTTCCAAAATTGTTGATCGCTTTGGCATTATGAAACTTATGAAATAGTTTATGATTAACACCGAAGTACTCATATGTATTACCATCAGCAAAAGACACTTCTAGTAGCATACTTTTATGACGATAATCTATTACTCTAGATTTCATTATCGTTTCCGTGTACTCTTCAAGACCTTTCTCACGTGTTTCAGGTGCAATACTTACTAAGAAATGATATCCATCAATAATTTTTACTGATTCTTCCTCTGCAATGGCCTTTTTCTCAGGATCTTGAAACTTATCAGGATGCCACTCTTTGACTAAGCCTCTATAAGTTGACTTCAGTTCTTTGAGATCTATCTTCTTATCTACTTTAAACAGTTTTTTATATTGATTTATACGCCTCATTTGTAAACTTTTTCAAATTAAGCTGCAAAGCTATTCTTATTAATGGTAATTGATATCTTTTATTGATCAAATGCTTGAATTCGCTTGATTCAAAATTTACAAACTATACCAACACCATTATGTGTTTGTCCTACATGTATAAGTAGCCCTTCTTCTGATTGCAATTGATTATATGTGAGAATTGCTTTTTTTCTATAGGAAGATGCCGATATCGTAAAACCTATTGCTGATATTCCTGCACCAATAGTAACCGCCATTGGGATGAACTTATTAACGCTACTAAATCTTGAAGTTAGTTGAAATATAAGCGATCCATATTGTACTCCTAATGATATCCATGCTATTTTCATGTTTCGCTTTGACTTTTTCCAGTACATTTCTGTAAGCATGTGAGATTGCATTATATTGGATATTTCTGCTTTATTAACTTTCGTATCATCGATATAATAATGTGTGTTGAAAAATCCTGGGAACATTGTAATCTCTTGTGCTGAGATTTTTGAAATTGATATTCCAATAATACTGAGAAGTAAAATGAACTTCATTCGTGACATATGCAGTTGTAATTGATTTATTTAGAAACGATAATTTAAAGGCCTTATTTCATGAGCATATGATTTTACGTAATGAATGTTTTAGAATTAGATTCAGAATCTTACTAATATAAGTGTAAGTTTGTCGGTAACAATAAACGAAACAATCTCAATGAAAATTTGCGGAATAGAATTAAAAGGGAATAATGCAATAATAGCAAGTCTGTTATTTGATGGAACTGATTATACAGTAATAAATAAGGATGTAAAAAAAATAGTTCTTAAAGATACAGATCAACAATCTGATGTGCAGGAATTTTCTAAGGAGTTATACTCATTTTTTGATTCTGTTGGTTTTGAGGCCATTGCAATTAAGGGACGTGCTAAAAAAGGGAAGTTTGCCGGAGGATCAGTATCGTTTAAGATTGAAGGTATCATTCAGAATAGTAAATATCCTGTTGTAATTTTTCCCGGTGCGACAATCAAAGCAAAATTGAAAAACACGGAAATAGATGCATCAGAAGTCAATGGATATCAAGAGGAAGCACTTAGAGCGGCAGTTTGTTATAATATTACGATATAATTCTAATAATTGTATTTAACCGATATAAATTCGAAGATTTTTGTTTTATATAAACAACTGATCTAATCTAAAAGTAATATCTTGGCAGAAATTAAAATCTAAAGAATTGACATTTCAAAACAACCTACAATTTGCTCGAAAAATGGATTCCAATGATCCACTTGGCCACTTTCGAGATCAATTTCATATACCACTTCAAAAGGATGGGACTCCCTTTGTTTATTTATGTGGTAACTCTCTCGGGTTACAACCAAAATCTACAAGAGATGCCATTAATCAAGAGCTTTTAGATTGGCAAAACTATGGTGTAGAAGGTCATTTTCATGCCAAAAATCCATGGATGCCGTATCATGAGTTTTTGACCAAAGCGATGGCAGAAGTGGTGGGTGCTAAACCAATTGAAGTTGTTGTGATGAATACCTTATCTGTCAACCTTCATTTGATGATGGTTTCTTTTTACAGACCAGAAGGAAAGAGAAATAAGATTCTGATAGAATATGATGCATTCCCTTCTGATAAATATGCCGTAGAATCGCAATTGAAATTTCATGGAATCGATCCTCAAGAGGGAATGATAGAGTTGAGAGCTCGAGATGGTGAGGAGCTATTAAGAATAGAAGATATCGAACAAGTTATAGAAGAGCAAGGAGACGAAATTGCGCTGATTATGTTAGGCAATACGAATTATTACACGGGGCAGTTTTTCGATATGAAACACATTACCTCTTTAGGCCACGCAAAAGGATGTAAAGTAGGTTTTGACTGTGCTCACGGAGCAGGAAACGTCGATCTTCAATTGCATGATTCAGGTGCAGATTTTGCCGTTTGGTGCAGCTATAAATATATGAACTCAGGTCCTGGAAGTTTAGGTGCTTGTTTTGTCCATGAGCGACATGCCAATGATAAAAATCTTCCAAGATTTGCAGGATGGTGGGGACATAATAAAGAAACTAGGTTTAAAATGAGAGACGGTTTCGATCCAATTCCAGGAGTAGAGTCTTGGCAGTTGAGTAATCCTCCAATATTATCTATGGCAGCTATAAAGGCTTCTTTAGAAATTTTTCAAAGAGCTGGAATAAAGAACCTTAGAAAGAAAGCGGATTCCTTGACAGGGTTTTTAGAATATCTGGTTGATCATATAGGTGACGATAGAATAAAGATAATAACTCCAAGAGATATAAAGCAAAGGGGAAGTCAACTTTCTATTCAAGTGAAAAATGCTAATAAGACCATCTTTGATAAGATAACGGAAGCCGGTGTAATAGCGGATTGGAGAGAACCTGATGTAATTAGAATTGCACCGACAGCATTGTATAATTCATATGAAGATGTATTTCGTTTTTCAGAATTATTAAAAGAGCAATTAATTGCAACAAAAGCTTAGACTTGCGATTATACATAGTAGATAAGACGATTAATGGAAAAGAAAAAAATAGTAATTGTAGGGGCTGGATTATGTGGGACATTATTAGCAATCAGAATGGCACAACGCGGATATGAGGTAAGCCTTCATGAAAAGCGTAGTGATATGAGGAAGGAAGAAATGGCAGCAGGACGTTCCATCAATCTTGCGCTTTCTGCTCGTGGTCTGATGGCATTGGATCGGGTAGGATTAAAAGATAGAGTGTTGGAATATTGTATTCCTATGCATGGTCGAATGATCCACACTAAAGATAGTGATACTTTCTTGTCTCCATATAGTGGAAGGTCCGAGGATTATATCAATTCTGTTTCAAGAGGAGGTCTAAATTGTCTTCTATTAGACGAAGCAGAAAAGATGGATGATGTCACAATTCATTTTAATAGTGCGTGCAAATCGGTTGATCTCAAAAATGCAAAAGCAACTTTTAAACAAGCCAATGAATGGGATGTCATGGAAACAGGTGATATTCTAATTGGTACGGATGGTGCAGGATCTGTTGTCCGTAAAAGTATGATGTCACGAACTACGGAATTACTTTTCAATTATTCTCAGAATTTTCTCAGACACGGTTATAAGGAACTAAGTATCCTTCCTGCAGAAAATGGAGAATATAAAATAGAAAAAAATGCACTTCATATATGGCCAAGAGGCTCGTTTATGATTATTGCGCTGCCTAACATGGATGGAAGTTTTACTTTGACTATGTTTCATCCGTATGGTGGAGAAGCTGGATTTAATACTTTGAATGATGAAGAGGTTCTGACTTCCTTTTTTGAGGAGTATTACCCAGACTTATTGCCGCATATTCCTCACTATATAGAAGAATATAAGAATAACCCTGTAGGTACACTAGGTACTATTAAGTGCTATCCATGGCAAGCGTACGGGAAGACTTTGATTATGGGTGATGCAGCACATGCAATTGTTCCTTTTTATGGGCAAGGGATGAATGCTTCTTTTGAAGACGTTCGTGTATTCGATGATATGTTAGAGGAGCATGGCGATTCAGATTGGAAATTACTTTTTGAGAATTATCAAGATGAGAGAGCGAAAAATGCTAACGCCATTGCTGATCTTGCAATAGATAATTTCCATGAGATGCAAGACAAAGTAAATGATCCTGATTTTCAGAAGAAACGTAAATTGGAAATGAAGTTAGAACAAGAACATCCAGAGTATTATTCTAAGTATTCTCTTGTTACTTTCAATCCAGAAATGAGCTATGCTGAAGCCATGAAAAAGGGTAGAGCGCAAGATGAGAAAATTCTAGAGATTGTAAGTAAAGTCGTTGATATAGCGGAATTGGATACTACAGATACGCTCAATCAACTTATGAGTTAGCAACAAGATGAATATAAAATATTTATTTCGAATTATCTGGCATAAGTTTTAATCGCCTAGGATGATCTAACCTCTTCTTTTGAGTTTTGTAGTCTTTGTCCCAGACAATTCTTTTGATGTCCTTGATGACTGTAGGGCTCATGTAAAAGTATCTATGATTGCTCATGCTTGAAGAGAAATTAACATGGTCCGTAATTACTGAGACATCAATAATCGTAAAGTTCTCTGGCATTTTATAAGGATCTAAACCACTAAGCCCGAGTCTTTTGTTTTTATTGACAAGTTTAGACATTTTTAGAGATCGATCATTATTATGCATATAGATGGTGACATCCTTGATCACTTTATGTAAGTGCTCTAACGATTTGCCTTTATCAAATATGTTGCTTTCTAAATCAGCACCTGCAGATATATAATGATCTATGACAACAGGTTGCACGTTATCAATCAATCCACTTCTCAACATCATATGTTCAAATACTCTATTGCCCATAGAATGACAAAGAAACGATATGTTAGTATCTTCAGATTGGCATCCAACTAGCTCTCGTAGAAATGGACCCAAATAGTCTCCTTTAGTTCGTGCAATTTTTGCTCCAGTTAGATAATTGATAGAACTATCCCAAATTATTGAAAGTATTACTTTTTTGTTATCATCATCGTTAGAATAAACATCTCGACTTAGATTTCGTACCATTTCCTTCCATGCAAACGTATAATCTCCCCAAATACCATGAATGACTACATTCAATTGGTTCGATGTGTTTTCTTCTCCCAAAGATGCGCAAATAGCATCATTAAGTTGTGTTAATGTTTTGATATATTCTAAATTACGCTGTTTAGGGTTGTACTCGTCATCAAAATCTACTATGCCAATCTCTAGGTCGAATTTTTCAACTTCCGAGCCACCGATCTTAAGATAATAATGTGTGAATTCCTCCTGCGCTACCATGTGTATTGAGATGAAGCTCAAAGTTATTAAAAGAGCCTGTTTAAGAGTCATTATTTACAATTAGAATTTAATATCAATCAATAATTGTCAACATCATAAAAGCAAATCTACAATTCAAATAATTCTAACTATAGAGCTTTGTTAATTAATTAAGCGCTTCTGGAGCTTCCATTAATTGAAAAAATTGATCCAATCTGGGTTGAATAATAATTTCTGTTCTTCTATTTCGACTTCTTCCTTGGGCTGAATCATTGTCATCTTTTGGTACGTATGAAGCTCGACCTGCAGCAGTTAATCTTTCCGGAGAAACATAATGCTCATTTGATAATGATCTGACTACAGCCGTTGCTCGCTTAACACTTAAATCCCAATTGTCAGTGATACAACTCGTATTCATGGGTACATTATCAGTGTGACCTTCTACTAATACTTGAAGTTGATCATGATCATTGATTACCGATGCTATTTTAGCCAATACATCATCAGCCTTTTTATTAATTGATGAGCTTCCAGATTTAAAAAGAAGTTTGTCAGAAATAGAGACATGTACCAATCCCCCTCTTACTTCCACTTGAATGTCTGTATCATTAATATTTGATAGTGATCGCTTCAAGTTCATAACAAGAGATAAATTGACAGAATCTTTTGACTGAACTTTTTTATTAAGATCTTCTATATATTCAGTTTGTCTACTTATATTTTCTAATGACTTTTGTATGCTCTCTGCACCCGTCTTGCTTACGACAGATAGGTCAGACATACGATCTAGTAGACCAGCATTTGTGGACTTCATTGTTTCAATTTGATCTTGTAGCTGGGCGATTTGATCATCTTTAAGAAGAGCTTCTTTATTTTCGCACGACGCCAAGGTTAGTAGTGCAATTGCGAAGAACGGAATTAAATTTTTCATCTGTTAAGTGTTTTGATTATACCAAATTAACTATGTAGTTATACACAAAGTTAACTCGTAAAAGTTAGTGTTTGCGATTAAACGAAAAATTGCAAGCCTGAAGTATGTTAAAAATCTATCATATGATGATAAGAATCAATCCATAACGATTAGGATTTCTTAGAATCCGACAAAGCCTTCTAAGAAACCGTCTAGTGTTTTTGTCGTTTCCTCATCAAAAGCCTCACCAACCATATGGTCTGCAATCTTTGCTAAAGGTAGTCTATTTGGATACACATTCATTCCAAGATAATTTAGAGATGTGGTCAAGTGATCAAGTCCTCGAAGATTGCCTGCACGACCTGTTGCAACACCTACTAAAGCAAGCTTCTTTCCTTTGAAAGTTTCTGCATATTTTCTTATTGAAAGAGCATCTACAAAAACTTTACCTATACCACTATAAGATCCATTATATTCTGGAGAAACAAAGATCCATTTATTGGCAGGTATTATTTGCTTATCCTGTAATTTGGTGAGATCTGGATGTTGGAATTCTTCTTCATACATCTTTGGATGGATAAATGCGGGATCTACATCACTTAGTTTGATAAGGTTCACTTCTTCGTCAGTATATTTTCCAATCATTTCGAACAAGTTTCTACTTACGAATTCTGTTCTGCTATCTGGTCTATTTGTGGCGGATATTATTGTTATCATATATTTAATTTGTTTTTATAAACAGTTTATGAACCATAAAGATTAAAAAATGTGCTAAAAGAAGAAGGAATATTCAAATATCATACAAAGCCATCTTAAAAATTCTAGTTTAAGTTTAATTAATCTATTTTTGTGGTTTGAATATTTTCGCTGAAGGGATGTTGTGCATATCGTGAACATTCAGCACTAAAATCAAGAAGTTAGATGGGTAAAATAATAGCAATAGCTAATCAGAAAGGAGGAGTAGGGAAGACTACTACAGCAATCAATCTTGCGGCAGCGGTAGCTATATTGGATAAGAAAGTTTTATTAGTAGATGCTGATCCCCAAGGTAATGCAAGTTCAGGTGTAGGAATTTCTACTGATGATCTTGAATTAACTATTTATGATTGTATTATAGATGAAGTGGATCCTAGAGAAGCAATAGTAAAGACTGAAACGCCGAACCTTGATTGTCTTCCATCTAATATTGATCTTGTCGGTGCGGAGATAGAGTTGGTTAATAAATTATCTAGAGAGTTTTTTATCAAGAACATGCTTGATAAAGTAAAGGATGATTATGATTACATTTTTGTTGATTGTCTTCCGTCACTTGGATTGGTAACTGTCAATGCATTAGTAGCTGCAGATTCAGTAATTGTGCCAGTACAATGTGAATTTTTCTCTCTTGAAGGTTTTGGAAAACTAAAATCTACGATTAATATGGTAAGAGATGCATTAAATGAAAAGCTAGTAATTGAAGGTGTTGTTTTATCTATGTATGACAGCCGATTAAGAATGGCCAATATGGTTGTCAATGAAGTAAATAACATTGTTTCTGATAAAGTATTTAAAACTATAATCCACAGGAATTCTAAAATTGGAGAAGCACCAAGTCTTGGGCAGCCTGTTATTATTTATGATGTTACTAGCAAAGGCGCAATTAACTTCTTGAACTTAGCAAACGAATTTCTTCAGCAAAATACGGATGCTATATTCAAGGATAGAACTATGGCTGAAGTCAAAGATGCTTTGAAACAGGCATAGAAAAATTTTTATAGCGAACTACACAATAAGAACTAGAATAAAAGATGAGCAAGAGTAAAAAGAAAGAACTTGGAAAAGGCTTGAGAGCTTTGCTTACCAATATAGAAAATACGAATAGCCCAAAAGAAAAGACAGAATTAGTTAAAGAGCTTAATAGCTCAATTCTTGAAATTCCATTAGCAAATATTGAGGTAAACCCATTTCAACCCAGGACAGAATTTGACCCTGAGGAATTATCAGAACTAGCACAGTCTATTAAGGTGCATGGTCTAATTCAAGCAATAACAGTAAGAAGTCTTGGTGGTGATAAATATCAGTTGATTTCGGGAGAACGAAGGATGCGAGCCAGTAAATTGGCAGGATTAACAACTGTACCTGCATTCATTAGAATAGCAGATGATCAAGCATTGCTAGAAATGGCTTTGATTGAGAATATTCAGAGATCTAATCTTAATGCAATTGAAGTGGCGATTTCGTATCAACGATTGATGGTAGAATGTGATCTTACACATGAATCATTGTCTGAACGTGTCGGAAAGAAAAGAAGTACAATTAGTAATTATGTTCGTCTACTAAAACTTCCCCCTCAAATTCAATCATCTATTAAGAATAATGAAATAAGCATGGGACATGCAAGATCATTGGCAGGAATAGATGAAGTAACAGTGCAATTAGATATCTTTAAAGAGGTTGTCGCTAAAAATTTGAGTGTAAGAGCATTAGAAGGTTTAATTAAAGCCTATAATAAGCCAGTAGTTGCAACTATACCTAAAATAGCAAAGGAATTACCAGCAGAAGTAAAAAAAGTGCAAGATAATTTGAGTTCAAATTTGGGTACATCTGTTAAAATTAAAAGATCAGAATCAGGAAGCGGAGAGATTTCTATCAAATTTGGATCGGATAGAGAGTTTAACCAGATCTTATCTATTTTAGAAAAGCTGGATGATTAGACAATACATTTTCATTCCTCTGTCGTTAATCAAAGTATGTTGACGAGAATTATCATTATATTTTCTTTATTGTCTGCGCAAAATGCGTACTGTCAAGTTAATGATGATATTATACAAAATGATCAAATTACTAATGAAGAACAAGTCGAAGCAGGAAGAGATTCGACTACGATTGTAAGCAATGCATTTTTTGATATATTTTATGGAAAACCAGGTCGAGCCGCTTTTTATGGGTTAATTGTTCCTGGTGGGGGACAGATATATAATAGAAAATGGTGGAAGTTACCACTCGTATATGCAGTAGAAGGTGGGACTATATATTGGATAGTGCTAAGCACAACTGAATATAATGGTTTCCAACGGGAATATTTGAAAAAGCTCAATAACGCCTCAGATTTTGTGGGATATCGAGGAGTTACTGATGAGGGGGTGTTAAAAAGCAATAGAGATAAATGGCGAAAACAAAGAGAATATTCATGGATAATCTTCATCGGTGGTCATTTAATTACAATTTTCGAAGCCTTTATCGATCGACATTTGATGGAATTTGATGTGAGTGATGATCTTACTTTTGAGCCTATTCCTTCTGTTATTGGGGCTCATCCTGGAATTACTTATACGATTGGGTTGAATAAGAAAAGGGAAGATGTTGTTGTTAAGGAATGGTGATTTCGGCTACGCTCAATCACTGGATTACGAAGATGCTGGTTTAAAACGAAGTACTGAGACAGTCACTTTTTAGAAAATAACAATGAATAAGGGTTGGCTGAGCGTAGCCGAAGCCAAATAAATCACGATAAATGACTGGTTACACCTATATACTAAAATGCTCTGATGGTAATTATTATACTGGAAGTACCATAGATCTAGATAGAAGATTATATCAGCATCAAAGCGGAGAAGGAGCAAAACATACCAAAAGTAGACTTCCAGTAATTTTAGTTTACTTTGAAGTTTATAAAAGAATTGATATTGCATTCTATAGAGAAAAGCAAATACAAAGATGGAGTAGAAAAAAAAGGAAGCGTTAATAAATGAAATGCCTGAGGAATTGCATAAGTTGGCAAGATGTAAGAATGAGACATCACACTGTCTTCGGCTTCGCTCAGACAGCGAAGAAGAGTAGAGTAAAATAGTAGCACTGTTCACTGAGCTCATACAAAGTAGAATAAAACATCACAGTTCATTGCGCGCAGTCGAAATGAAATAATACAGCACCATTCACTGAGCGCTTACAAAGTGGAATAAAACATGAAAGTTCACAGAGCGTAGCCGAAGTGAAATAAAACATCACCGTTCACTGAGCGTAGCCGAAGTGAAACACACATACACATTATGAACACATACATCAAATCAACACTACTAACCCTAACTCTAGGAATCACATTATTTGCTTGCAAAAACAACAATAAAGTTCCTGAAACTGAAGTGATTTCAGAAAAGGTAGAAACGGAAAAAACAACTGCGGCAACGCCAAGTCAAAAACCTGTTACAGGAATAAAACTTGCTAAAGTCTGGCAGACAGATTCTACATTGATAACATCGGAGTCTGTATTGTTTGACGAAAAACAAGGCTTATACTATGTCTCATGTATAGGTAATGTACCTCCTAATAAGAAAGATGGGGATGGATATATAGCAACTATAAATCAAAGAGGTAATATTCTGAATGCTGCATGGGTAAAAGGGCTAGATGCACCGAAAGGAATGGCATTGTCTGACGGTAAATTATACGTGGCTGATATTACTGACTTTGTTATCATAGATCAAGCAAGTGCGTCTATAGTGAAGAGAATAAATGTTCCAGGATCTACCTTCCTAAATGATGTAGCGCTTGCTCCAGATGGAAAAATTTACTTTACAGATAGTGATAACAATACGATCTATGTTTATTTTGAAGAAAAAGTGAAACTCTTCAAAAAAGATGCTGGACTTGGTGGTACAAATGGAATCTTAGTAGATCATGAAACAATATATCTTGCAGGATTTGGTAACGGAGATATTAATACAATTGATATTGAATCAAAAGATATAACAAAGAGAGCGAAAGCGGCTGTACCTGGTGGTGATGGAATTGCTCCGTGGGAAGGAGGCTATATTTATTCAAATTGGAATGGGGAAGTATACTTTGTAAATCCAAATTGGGAAGCAACAAAAGTACTAGATACAAAAGAATCAAAAGCCAATGCAGCTGATATTTCAATCAATCAGAAAACTGGAGAATTACTTGTGCCAACATTCTTTGACAATAGAGTAGTTGCATATAAAATAGAAAGTATTAGATAATTATCCAGTTAAAATTACAATTAACACGCTATGAATAGTTCAAAATACTTTCATCTAGCTTTTGCCTTATTCATTTGTTTTTCGTGCAAGTCAAAAACAGTCCAAAGCAAAACTTCTGAAAAAGATGTGTCTGAAATAGAAAAGTCTGAATTTAAATCTAATAATAGTCCCAAATTAGTCTTGGCGCAATGGACATTTAATAAAGATCTATTTGCTGGTAAAATGACAACTATTGATTTTGTCAATCTTGCTTCAGAATTAGGTTTTGAAGGAGTAGAATATGTTAGTCAGTTTTTTCAAGATAAAGTTGAAGATGATAAGTATCTATCCAACCTAAAGGCAGCTGCTGAAAATGCGGAGGTAGTAAATACGATGATACTTGTAGATAT
>Ga0114957_1003617_pt1 | contig 13810 bp, 7 predicted proteins | sample BantaG_FD_87175 | JGI IMG/M metagenome (GOLD analysis project Ga0114957, IMG submission 87175) | Marine algal microbial communities from Bantry Bay, Ireland - BantryBay_4 metaG | ecosystem: Host-associated > Algae > Red algae > Unclassified | place: Bantry Bay, Ireland | collected 2014-11-21 | reverse complement strand
GCGTTTTGAGGTGGAAGTTTGGTGTTTCAAAATAGAAGATATTTTAAATTAAAAATATTATAATCCACATAGACCCATGAAAGGCGTATCTGATTCACTTTATCACAACATCCGAATTTAAAAAAAATCATGGATCAAAAAGTACAGGCTCAATTCGACACCATAAAAAAACACTTGAGTAAAAAGAGTAATCCATCTGTGTTTTCAAACACGCTCGATCAAGTAGATCGAGATAATCTGAGACCTTTGGTTTTGGACGTATTGAAAACAAAATATAAGAACCGATGACTAAAAATACTAAAAAACAATTCGAGATAATAAAGCAGTTTCTGGTGTCAGAGGAGAGTCCGGTAGAGTTTCTAAATGCGCTGAATGACGCGGAACGGAATGCTTTGAGACCATTAGTTTTTGAAGAAATAAATAATGAGAAGTATAGAGGATCGCCATTAAGAGATTCAATCATTGGTACTGAACAAATTTGGTATACTTTTTTGCTCCCAGAGCATGAAGACCTCTTACCAAATTATGATTATGCCGATATTACTAGAAGAGCCAGTAAGCTAGAAGTAGTTGAAGCTTTGATAGACAATTATAGACCCCTTTGGTTGGAAGAAAGGTTATCTATCCCCTACTTACACCGTATGCGCTATTTTAAGGCAGGGTACCTCAAAACACCTTTCTATCGAGATCCTAAGGATGGGAGGCTCAATTTAGATGATTTGATTAACGCGCCAAATCACTATCAAAATGGGGTAAAGTATTATGAGGATATTAAACATCCAACGGATTTCTTGTACAAGCATGAGGAGCTGTACAAAGATCACATATGGTATCTCTTTACCGAAATCTCTCAGATCGAAGAACGTGATGGATGGATTCCTCTTTTTCATGAACTCATAGAGAAAGGTAAAATTACCCGGGCGCAGGTCTTCGAAGCTATCGCGGATTATACGCCATTCAAAGAGTACCCAACGGAGCAAGTGACTCGGTGGGTTTTTCAGCTTCTAAAATCTTTAAAGCCTACTGTTGAAGAGTTGCAGGCGATAGAAGCCAATATGTGTCAGTGTATTCTTACTCATCAAGACACAGTCGTAAGAGGACAGTGTCTAGATTTCCTGAAGAAGATTGCAACAAAGCAGAAGGTTACTGGCAAAGAGATTACAAAGGTTATCGATAATGTTGATTTTAAGTTGATAAATTTGTCCTTTACAAAGAAATATTTGGGTCTATTTGCAGCGCTATTAAAGAAGGACTCAGCACATGGGCAGTCTATTACAAAAACTTTGTCAGCTGCGGAAAAAAATGTTTCTAAAAAAATACGGGATTCAGTAGATAAGTTTAGTACAGATCACGGTCTTGAGGAAAGTCCTAAACTAAAGGTCAATGATTCCATGAAGTCATCAGAAGGCATCAGTAAAGATCAAGTATCGCAGATATCTAATCTGCTGATGAGTATCAATGATTCCAACACCAAGATAGCCTTGAACATACTAGAGAATAGTGCATTCCCAAAAGAGTTATTGACTGAGGTATTTCTCGTACACCACATAACCACCGATACTGAATTAAAAAAGACAACTGAGAAATTTATCCAAGATAATGCTTCGGAAGCGGTACTAAAAATCCACAAGAAAAATAAGAGAGGTATCGATTTTGATCCCTACTCTTTGAAATCTACTATCACAAAGCTGGTCAAAGGAAACGAACTTGACGGAGTCAAAATGGCAAAAGCACTGTTCAATAAATCTGGAGTTGGTGTTAGTTATTTATTGGAAGAAGCAAACGACGAAGAACAGCGTGCGTTACTAAAGGAATTCATAGTTGGAACTACCCTAAAAATAAATGGTGCCTTATTGAGAAAGTTTCCAGAGGTGATATTTAGCTTTCCAAAATTGACGGAGATAGACCTGGCGGATAATGATATAAAATCAATCCCGCCAAAAATTACCTCGTTTAAAGATTTAAAAATTCTAAATTTCAGCGACAATCAACTTGACAAATTAAACAAGGTATTGAAAAAGTGTCAAGGGTTAGAAGAATTATACTTGGCTGGAAACTTGTTTGAGCATCCTTTTCCAGATGTATTGTATGAGCTTGTAAACTTGAAAAAGTTGGATATTTCCGCTAATCAAGAGTACATAGTTGAAGGAGAAGATAGATTTCAAAATTTCAAGCAGCTCACTGAATTCAAAATGGAGAACACCAATAGAGCTGTGCGTAATATGAAGACAAATAGAATTCCAACAAAAGACATTTATGACAACTACCCTACGATTGATATTATAGTGAAAGGGAATCCTTTGGACATGGAGCCTTTAGCAATAGCAAAGACCGCATTTGAACAAGGTAACGTCTCGGGGAATGGATTTTTATTGAGTAATGGTGATGCCAAGATACAGACAGCGGTTTTAAAGAGTCTATATAATCAGAAAACAAAAACCTTAGATCTATCAAATGTTACTGCAAGTAGGGTACCTGAAGCTTTGAGTAAATTTAATATAAAGAATTTGATTGGCGAGAATTCAGACCTGGCGTTCAAAGCTATGAATGAACACCCAGAGTATTTTCCAATATTAGAAACTATATATTTCAAACGCACCATATTTGATCAAGCACCAGACTTCACAAATTTTGAAACTCTGAAAGAAATTGATCTTACCTTGACTAAGACGACGGAAATCTTTGGGTTATCTTCTCTTAAAAAATTGAAAATACTAAATGCTCGATATTGCGATTTAACTGAAATTGTTGATTTGAAAAGTCTAGAAAGTTTAGAAGAATTGAATCTTGAAAGAAATAAGCTTAAACATTTTCCGAAGGAAGTTTTTGAACTGACTAATCTGAAAGTACTCAAGTTATCAGACAGTATGGATGGCGACACGAAAGTTCCAAAGAAGACGTATGGCGGGTTGAAAAAATTAGGCAAATTAGAATTTCTTTCTATTTCGGGTGAGAATTTAAAGGAGGAAGAAATACAGAAGTTGTTGCCGAAAGATTGTGTATTGGAAGTCGATTAATACGCAAACAAGAAACTTAAGTCAATTAAAAAATTTAACTTATACAAATATGGAACTACAGGACATCGCAAAAGGAGAATTCGTAGAAGTAACTAAACAAGAGTTTGAAAAAGTCATGAAGCAGGTTGGTTCAGAGGCATTCCAAAAGCAATATGATAGATTCTTTCATCCATCACGGAAGAATGGGTATTATATTCATATCGGAGATATATCTAGTGACGGCATGTTACAAGCGCTAGGCTGTTATGTGCTAGTCGTTGGTAACATTAAGGCGAAATTTGTTAATGTCTGTGATCCTATGAAATCAGAATCGGGAGAATTCATTGTCATTGGCAACATTGAGTGCGATTACTTCACAAATTGGTTTGGCAAAACAGTGTTTATAGATGGAAACTTAAAAGTGAACAAAGTTGCATCCGTAGGTCAAGATGATTCTGCCACACAAATCTTTAAAGACTTGCAAGCAGAATTTTATCATTCTAGTAATGGTTGGGCTGATGTTGCTGGAAAAGCTAGTCTCAAATATGGTTTGGGCTATACGCTACCGTTTGAATATGAGGACGCCGAAGAAGAAGCCACAGAACCACAACACTCAGAAGAAGAATCAGCTGCTTTCTTAGGAACAACGGTGGAGGAAATTGAAGACGGTGATTTTATGATTGAGCTGTTCGCTAATATTAATTAAGGAGATAGAATCATCTAAGTACCCTTTAAATTTTAAAATATTAAATTTTACCCATGCAACAAAAAAGCACCAACCTATATTTCAAAGACGCTAAAAGCGATAAAGTATACAAAGTCTCCTTAGAACAAGACGGCGATCTATACATTGTCAACTTTGCTTATGGTAAGCGTGGCGGCAATCTGAAGGAGGGCACGAAGACTGCTAAGCCTGTTGATTACGACAAAGCATTGTCAATTTATGAAAAACTGGTAAAGTCAAAGACGGATAAGGGGTATGCAGCAGAAAGTGCACCCACAGAAGAAAGCATTGAGACTGCGAACAATGATGAAGTGGAAGATTTGACAAATTTCAAGACATTGAAAAAGTTACTGAAACCTTTTGAACAAAAATTAAACTTGCCAAAAGGTGTAAAATTAAATGATGTCAAGCCAACATACGATTCAGAGAGTAAGTATACAAAAGACTACCAGAGAGTGTTTCAATTGGGCTTGGATGTAGAATTTAATGAAGTTTTTGGTCGGGAATATACCGACGATGATTTATTTTTAGATATTCAATATATTGGAGCTGAACCGTTTGATGAATGGCATTGGTTAGAAGATTGTAAAGAAGATATCAGCTTTCTGAATGACTACTTGTACTATCTATACAAATTTGATACAGGAGATGCTTTATTCCAAATTTCTCAAGGATCTGACAAAGGCAAACTCGCCTTTATAGAACATGGTAGTACGAGTTATATAGATAAAGTAGTCTCACAGGTTAATAAAGATGCCTCCGCTGATGAAATTATAGAAGCGTGTGATTTTATAGAACTTGTTGATTCTGATCTGGAAGAATACTTCATCTATAGAATAGAATGTATCAAAAGCAAAGGCAAGTTTACTGAAAAGAAGATTAAGCAACTCCTTAAGAAATCAAAGAAACTTGATCTATCAGATGAGCGTTTGACTGAATTTCCCTCAGCTATTTTTAACTTTCCTGAAATTACTGCGATAGATATTTCCACAAATGAGATAAGAGTTATCCCTGAAGAAATATCTAGATTGAAAAACTTACGGGAATTGAATTTAAGCAACAATTCTATTGCGTCTTTGGCACCCATTGCAGCATTAAATAAACTAAAATCACTAGATGTTTCCCAAAACTTTTTGGAAGCCATTCCTGCCTTTATTTTTGATCTAGATCAACTTACAGAATTGAATCTGAGCGATTCCTGTATAGTTTCGGATAATCCAGTCGCAATACCTGAGAACATTAAAAATCTGAAAAAACTAAAGTCCTTTCAACTCGCTGGTAAGCGATACGAAATTACGGGTTTTCCAGAAGTTAAGCATATTAAGGGTAAGCCTATAGACATGAACCCAGTGCATGTTGCTAAGGAAGCTTTAAAGGGAGGAGATAAAAATGTAATTCCATTTATTTTTTCGAGCGGAGATAGACAGCTGGTAAAGGCCGTGCTTGATGAATACTACAATCCGACCACAAAAGAAATGAACCTGAGTCGTAACAGATGGCCATTTTTACCTGAAGAATTAATAGACTACGACATTAAGATACTAAATCTAGAAAGTTGTCGACTAGGCAGGTATAGATATTTTGATGATTCTGACCAAAAAGAATTAGACCTTAAAAAACAAAGCGACCTAAAAGTAACTAATATTATAAATAAGCTCACAGGCTTGGAAGAATTGATCCTATGCCGTAATGAACTACACGAAGTACCCAATCTATCTTCATTGAAAAATCTAAAAAAGCTTGATATACGAAAAAACAAACTTCAACAATTTGCATTACCAAGTCTACCAAGGTTGGAAGATCTGAATGTATCAGAAAATAACATTTCGGAAATACAAGATTTAAATACTTTAGAAAATCTAAAAAGACTTGATTTATCCAATAATGAAATTGAAAAGATTGATACAATAAAACAGGTTGATCTCGAGTATCTAAATATCGGAAGTAATAAATTTACGACAATGCCAGATTTCAGTGAACTCGTCAATTTGAAAACCTTAGTTGTTACTGGGAATGAATTTAAAGACTTTTCGATAGCTTCTTTACTTCAATTAGAAGAACTTCAATGCAGAGACAATTACTTTAATTCGTTTCCTACAGTCATTTTTAATTTTCCAAACTTAAAACATTTGGACATTTCATACTCATTTGACAGATCGAACTACAAGCCAAAAGTAGAAGAGTTTAAGAAATTATCAACTTTAGAACATTTCAGTTCTTTAACTCAAACCTTATATAAATCTGGTTCTAAAAAATATAACGAACTAGTTAGCATTTTACCCAATTGTGAGATAAAATAATTCTATAATCATGACATCACAAAATATCACATTATACTTAAAGGATGCCAAAAGCGATAAGCAATACAATGTATCCTTGGAAAAGACGGGTAAACTATATGGTGTGAAATTTGCCTATGGAAAACGCGATGGCAATTTGAAGGAAGGAACAAAAACACCTGAGCCAGTAGTCTATGACAAAGCACTAGCGATTTATGAAGAGCTGGTGAAGTCTAAGACTGATAAAGGATACAAAGAATCTAAATCAAAGAAATCGACCGTTAAGAAAACGCCTAAAAAATCAAAGAAGGAGGTAACTGGAAAATCAGAGAAGACTGCTAAGCCTAAAGCAAGTAATAGTGATCGTGCTGAAAAGGTATTACTAAAGGAGCTAAAAGGGCTAATCAAATCAAAAAAGAATCCTGTAGATTTTTTAAATACTTTAACGTCAAGTGAACGTGATGCCTTACGACCATCTGCTATAGCACTACTACCAAAGGAAGAGGAAAAACTTAAAGAAGCTAGTCTATATGAGAGACAGATATGGTATACCTTTTTGGAGAACCCAAATGATAAAACGTTTGCAGATTATTACTTTTTAGATAGTCTAGGAACAACTGAAGTATTCAAGGATTTACTTGATCACTATCAACCCGATTGGTTGGAATCAAACTTAAACATTGGCTATCTAGAAAAAATTGACTATTTCAAGAAAGGGGTATTTAAATCTCCTTTGCAATTAAACAGCAGAAGTCCTCTATGGGAATTGGAAGATATGATTGCTGCAGGTAGAAATCGAGACCAAAACCCTTGTGCTTTTCTATATCAACATGAGATGTCCCTAAATGAACATATATGGTTGATCTTTTCCACCGTATCAAATGTTGAAATCAGCAGGATTCCATTTTGGGTTGATATATTCCTACGACTGATGAAGGATGACAAAATCCCAAGAGCTAAGGTCATATCTCATATTCAGAACTTCAAGACCAGCGACATCAGAGTAAAAGGTATCTACGGCAGAGAAAAAGATGTGACAAACTGGGTATACAAGTTACTATATGCGATGAAGCCTACCGCAAAGGAGCTCATGCCGATGCAGGATAAATTGATTGAGAATATAGGTCGCCCGAAGGTACCTTTCGCACGTAACCACAGCGTTGAACTGCTTAAGACTATTGTCCCAAAGAAAGATTTCAAAGTCGATGATTGCATTCACTCTATTTCAATAAATATAGAATCCACGAAAATTATACTTTCGGAACTGATAATTGATCTTGCCGCAGTCATTCATGAGCATTACCCAAGTCACGCAGTAAGCTTGAGAAAGGCTATGTTAAATGGAAACAATAACCCAAAAAAGACTGTCCAATCAGCGGTTAGTGCGTTTATAGCAAAGCATTACTAAACATAAATCGAATAAAAATATATACAATGAATACAAAATCAACTACCCTAGGCTTCAAAGACGCAAAAAGCGACAAAGTCTACCATGCCTCATTAGAGAAATCAGGCAAGCGTTTCATTGTAAACTTTGCCTACGGCAAACGTGGTGGAAATCTTAAGGAAGGTACAAAAACAAAAACGCCAGTAGCTTATGATAAGGCTTTAGTTATATATGATAAGTTGATTAAGTCCAAGACAGACAAGGGATATAAAGAAACTGGAGTCAAGGATACGTCCACCAAGAAGGCACCTAAGAAAGAAACAAAGAAAACTACTAAAAAAGTAGTTAAGGAAACCAAGGTTGATACTAAAGAAAAAGCGAGGGATACTGATGTTCTCTTCGAAGAAATTGTAGCCTTCATAAAGTCAGAGAAAAGTCCAGTTAAGCTTCTAAATACTATCAACGAGGAAGAACGGAAGAGCTTGAGACCCTTGGTGAAAGATTATATGTCTAAGAATAAACTACTAAAGCGAGATCTATCGATTGGCATTCATCAAATTGCCTACTCGTTTATCGAATTTACTGCAAATGAATTTGAAGCAAATTATTGGTATATAGATGATATCACAAAGCCGGAGGTAATCGATGACTTAATTGCGAACCATTGCCCAGATTGGTTAGAGAAAGTTTCCACTTTAGAGTATTTGGATAGAATGCGATATGTTAAAGACGGTCATCTCAACTCTCCTTTTGTAAATGATAAATCCAAAAACAAAAATCTATTACCCTTAATGAGCGGATATGATAGTGACAATAAAGATCCGCTCTCCTATTTATATAAACATAAAGAGTCTCTTGAAGATCATATTTGGTATCTATTTAACAATCCATCTAATATGGGTAATGGTTATGATGATATCTGGACAGACATTTTTTTGGAGTTAATCGCAAAAAAGAAAATTTCCCGTAAAAAGGTCATTACTACCATTCAAGAGTTTAAAGTCTCTAACATAAAAGGAAGAGGACTTTATGATAGGCAATACGAAGTCACTAATTGGGTTTATAAATTATTGAAAGCATTAGAACCGACCAACAAGGAGCTGCTAAAAATGCAAAGCACCTTGATTGAATACCATAATTTGGACAAAGCTAAAACAGCACAGAAGTATAGTATTGATTTCGTAACCCAAATCGTATCAGAAAAGGGATTTGGTGTAGCAAGTTGCATTAAGGCAATATCTGACATCATGGAATCTGTCAACATTCCACTTTCTGTCAAATTTATTAAGTTGTCATCAGCCATACTTAAAGAGTATCCCAAACAAAAAGACGCTTTAGTAAAAGCACTTATTAAAGGACAAAAGAATGCAAATAAGAAAGTTCGAGATAAGCTAGATATCTTTTTTGAAAAAGAATTGAAGACTAGCAAAACAGTAGCAAAAAAGAATGCAAAGCTTAAGTCAAAGAAAAAACCAAAAGGAAGTCTATCTGATGAACAGATTGAAAAAGTATCTAGCTTGTTATTGAGTATTGATAATGCTAATACCAAGTTAGCATTGGGCATTTTAGAGAACCAACCTTTTCCAGAGGATTTAATGACAGAAATCTTCCTACTCTATCATACTACGCCTGATGAGGATATCAAAAAAATGGCTGAAGATTTGATTAAAGAACACGGTTCTCAAGATCTACAAAAAAGAAGACATAGTTTCAAATCACTAGGAACACCTTCAGAACTAGAGAGTGCCAATGAAAATACCATTAAAAAGAATATCAAAAAGTTAGTAACAGGAAATGAGCTAGATGGTGTAAAGCTAGCCAAAGCACTATATAAAAAATATGGAACCGGAGCCAACTACTTACTTTTTGAAACAGATAAGGCAGATCAGAAAGAAATACTACAATCATTTATTAAAGGGAGTGTAATAAATTTAAGTGGTTTGGCGCTACATAAATTTCCTGATGTAATATATGATTTTCCTGAATTGACAGAAATGGATTTATCTAATAACAATTTAATTACAATTCCAGGGAAAATAAAAATTTTCGAAAACCTAAAGGTTCTAAATTTAAAAGGTAATGCCAGTTTTAAAAGTTTTCACAAGAATTTTGGGTCACTCAAAAAAGTAGAGGAATTATATATCGACAGTATTGATTTTAACCATCCATTACCCGACTACTTTTTTGATATGGATTTCAAAAAATTGGAGGTCTCCACCGGCACCTACATGACTGTTAAGGAGCCACCAAAAGGTTTTGAAAAATTGACCAATCTGACCGAATTTAAAATGAGCAACCGAATGGGTACCCACGAACCCATTTACAGTCATTATCCAAATATCGATATTGTTGTAAAAGGTAATCCACTAAATATGACACCGCTTGAATTGGCAAAAACTGCATTAAAGCAAGATAATACAAGTGGTAATTCATTTCTGATAAACAACGGCGATTCACAGATCAAAAAAACTGTACTAGAAAGCCTATATGACAAGAAAACAAAAACCTTAGATCTATCACACTTAAAAGTAAATGAAGTCCCTCAGGAAATAAAGGATTTTAAAATCAAACACTTGGTTTCAGAAAAATCGCAATTGGCATTTACCGCCTTACAAACCTTTCCTAAACACTTCTCAGATTTAGAAACTATTCAGTTTAATTATGTAAGAACGAAGAAGACTCCAGATTTATCTCAATTTCCAAAATTAAAAACCTTGATATTCAAAGATTGTGAATTGTCAGAAATTGTAAATTTGCAAAGTCTCAAGAATCTTGAAAAACTCGATATTAGTAATACTGATCTAGAGACCTTCCCAATTGAAGTTTTTGGATTAACAAAACTCACAGAACTTCAATTATTCAATTTTCAAGAATATGGCACCGAAAACCCAAAGAATATTTACGACGGTCTGAAAAACTTGAAAAAACTAAAGTCACTTACCATTTCCGAAGATGATGTGACTGAAGAAGAATTCAAGACACTACTACCTAAGAATTGCTACTTGAAGATATACTAACCTATTTACTAGAAAACAATTATGGTTCCAAAGAAAATACAGCTGTCATTTAAAGACGCCAAAAGCGACAAAGTCTACCATGTCTCATTGGAAAAATCCAGTAAGCTCTTCGTTGTAAATTTCGCCTACGGCAAACGTGGCGGCAACTTAAAAGAAGGAACCAAAACGCCTAAGCCAGTTGCGTATGACAAGGCATTGAAGATTTATGATAAACTGGTAAAATCAAAAACAGACAAGGGATATAAGCAAAGTAAGGTTAAGAGCTCACCAAAAACAACAAAAGTGAAAAATGAGGCTGCGAAAAAAAGTAAAGCTACACCCATAAAAAAGAAAAAGTCTTCAGTAAAAGCAAAATCAAAAACTACCCTCTCCGACGAACAGGTAAGCAAAGTATCAAGACTGTTACTGAGCCGTGACCACGCCAACACTAAATTAGCACTCAGAATTTTAGAAAATAGTACATTTCCAAAAGAGTTGATTACAGAAATTTTTCTTGTATATCGAATAACGGTGGATGATACGATTAGAGAACTTACTAAAAATATCATAGACAAGTATGGGTCACTGGATCTGGTAAAAAAATCTAAAAGCAACTTGTCATTCAGAACCTATGAGGATGAAGTAGCTACCAATATTAGAAGATTAACCAGAGATAATGAATTGGATGGGCTCAAAATAGCAAAAGCGCTATATAAATATTATGACATTGGTATTCACTATTTACTCGATGAGGTAACGGAAGAAGAACAAGTCGAACTATTAAAGCCGTTTATAAATGGGACAGTATTTAGAATGAGTAAATTTAGATTGAGAAATTTCCCAACAGCACTAATTCACTTCCCATTTCTCACAGAAATAGATTTATCAGACAATCTAATACAAACCATACCACCCGAGATTGAAAAAATGGTAAATCTCAAAATATTGAACCTTAGTAAAAACGACCTAAAAAGACTTCCAAAGACTATTGGCAACCTTAAAAATTTAGAAATTCTTAATTGGAGTTACAACTACTATTTAAAGAATGGTAATATTCCTAGTACCGCATATGATCTTCCATTAAAAAAGATAAAATTAGCTGTAAAGCAACTGTACAATAACAAAGGAATAAATCCTGATTTTTTGAAATACAAAAATCTGACTGAAGTTATAATATATGGATCTTTCAAAGAAGACATTATCATAAAAGGAAAACCTGTGCAGTTAGATCTAATTACAATTTCCAGAGATGTTCTTAAAAACGGACAAATTGCTTTTGCTGGATCTCACTTAATCAACTTTGGCAGTAGTGAAGACAAAATGCTTGTCCTGAATACGATATACGATAAAAAAACAAAGACAATGGATGTCAGCAAAATGAGATGTAAGGACATCCCCGTTGAGATAACGAACTTCGATGTGTCACATCTCGTTTGTGAAAAATCAGATATGGGTGTAAGAGTGCTGGAAGCTTATCTTGAACATTTTTCCACTTGTTTAGAGACAATAGTTTTCAAAGAATGTAAAGGTAAAAAAGCCGAAATTATCCCAGATCTTTCAACATTTAAAAAATTGAAATCTATAAATCTTAATTATAGTAATACGAAAGAGATAATCAATCTTTCATCTTTAAAACATCTCGAGGAATTAAATCTTTATCAAACTGAATTCAAGGTTTTCCCTGAAGGTCTGTTCGACGTGAAGAGTTTAAAAAAGCTAAAGCTAACATTTAGTACAAGCATAACTGGAGAGAAGAATGTTACAAAGAGGAACATGAAAAAGGGGGACAGATATGAAGATGCCATGGAAAAATGTTCAAAGTTTAAACAATTATCCAAACTAGAAATACTTTCCATTGGCTTGTCTACAGCCACTATAGGTGAGGAGGACTTACGTTCATTCCTACCTAAAAAATGCACATTAAATTTCTTTGACAAAGTTTAAAATTATGAAAACAATAAATATCAATCTATACTTTAAAGATGCTAAAAGCGATAAGGTTTACCATGTATCCTTGGAGAAAGCAAAAAAGCTATTTGTAGTTAATTTTGCTTACGGTAAGCGGGATGGTAATTTGAAGGAAGGAACAAAAACATCCGCTCCTGTCGATTATGACAAAGCATTAGCTGTCTATGAAAAGCTGGTAAAGTCAAAAACTGACAAGGGATACCAGATGGATACATCCGCCAAACCGTCTAAAAAATCAAAAAAAACGGTCGAGAAAGTCAATGATCCAAGCGCTATAGTAGATGAAATGATCAGAAGACTACAGGAAGAGGAAGAAGTAGTTAGCCTGTTGAAAACGATTGGTGAGAAGGATAAAGCTGCCATGCATAAGAAAGTAAAAGCATACCTAATCAAGAATAAGGATCTAAAAGGCAAGCAGCTTCGAAATTGGTTACAGATGGCCACATTCTTTTTATCTGAGACTGACTTGAAAAAAAACAAGAAAGCATTCTACAACTTACTACGTTGGCACTATGAGACTACAGAAGAGGTATTATCATTTTACTGTCCAGATTGGTTCGAGCAGAAAATGCTGGATATACCTGATGAGGATTATTTAGTATTAATGCGCTTACATAAAGCAGAGCATATAGATATCAACAAATTTGACTGGCGAATTCCAGCAAGTGTGCCCTACTGTATTGTTAAGGTAGAAGAAAATGAGGATTGGGTACAAAATTTAGATCAACTCTATTTACATAAAGAGACCTTAGAATCCCACATATATCTGGCATTAAAGCATCCCAATACATTTCATCAAAAAATAGCCAAGGGCGTAAATTGGATTTCTATCATACTTGATCTGGTAAAAGAAAAGAAACTGGATAAACGAGAAATCATAGAAAGTATTTACGAAAGCAATATCCACAGAAAATGGAAAGACAAGGGAATGTGGAGTACCATGAACTCCAAAGACAGTCAAAAGTATATGGATTGGAATTTTGAGTTGTTATCAGCGCTAGAACTTTCTCCCGCAGATCTTATGATTGTTCAAGACAAAGTGCTCGATGCCATGACTTCACCCTACTCTAAGGTAAAACAACAGAACATAGAATGGGCTACAAGTATAATGTCTGAAGAGAAATTCAACGGGGAAAAGTATATTCAGAACACAAAGTCAATTTTAGCGAAAGCTACTGCTAAGGAAGCGACTAAGATTATTACTGACTATAAAGAAATGCTCAAAAGCCAGCCACAACTAAAAGATGCAGTAGTAGATGCAGCAAAAGAAGGCTTAAAAAATAGTGCTGGTGTAAAAAAGAGTATCAATGCCTTCTTAACCAAAAATAGTAACGTATCAGAGAAGGAAATTAAAGATACCCAAACAGCACAACAAAAGCCTAAGAAACTTACCAAGGAGGATACTGGTGGATTAACTATAGACCAAATAAAAAAGGTCTCTCAACTTTTATTAAGTGTGG
>Ga0114957_1003616_pt1 | contig 13813 bp, 10 predicted proteins | sample BantaG_FD_87175 | JGI IMG/M metagenome (GOLD analysis project Ga0114957, IMG submission 87175) | Marine algal microbial communities from Bantry Bay, Ireland - BantryBay_4 metaG | ecosystem: Host-associated > Algae > Red algae > Unclassified | place: Bantry Bay, Ireland | collected 2014-11-21 | reverse complement strand
GAATGGTGCTACTGTGAGACCTATCGCTGCTGCTTGTATTAGACCTAGTGAGCTGAAATTAGCATCATTCCTAGGTGTCGGCGGTACAGCCATGTTCAGACGTAGCATATCTCCACCGTTAGGCAAGAAGTTATTGACAAAAGGCTTACCTGCTGCCAGCGGATTTCCACCTTTACCCGTAGCCAATTGATAAGGTATGACATTAGGTACACCTGTGTGGAAAGCTGGCCATAGATCTACTGATCTAGGCTTGCCTGCTGCTGGTAATAATAAGGTACCGAAAACAGCATCGTCCAGTGCAGTGCCAGCTAGTGCGGGATCACCTTTCAGTCCGAACAGTCCGTCCCCACCATTGGTAAAGTCGAACATTCCCAGTGAGTTAGTCTGGATTCTCAGAGGAGCAAATGCTGGAACAGCACCACCAAACTGAGCATCATCCATATATAAAGCTAATTCCGGATTGTAAAAGAACTCAAAATGAGCAGGGTTCTCATTGTACGGTGTTCTCGCATTCCATTCATCTTTAGAACCGATAGGAATAACTGCCTCATTGGTCAATGGCATTCCTAGTCTAGATACTTGGATCCAATCACCACTTACTTGAGGCGTATTGTTACTGCTGATTGTTGTAATCGCTGGTCTGCTTGCTGAAGCCCATACACCTATTACATAATCACTATCCAGAATACTCGTGGGTGTCGCTGGCGCACCTGCTTTAAGTAAGGTGGAAATAGGTACTTGTATAGCTAATGCACTTACATTGTAGCAAGCCACCCCGTCTACTGGCGTACCATCCTGTCTAGGTGCATCACCTAGATCGAAAATACCACCTAGATCCACGAAAAAAGGATCATCCGTAGGACCTGCAAAAACTGTCTCACCTGTAGAGGCTGTCGTTATAGCGTTCTGAAATAGATTATCATAAGTCGTTCCTAGTCCTACACCACTTTCTATGGATCTCGGGCCTATGTTGTTCGGCGGTACTACACCATTAGTTATAATGGTTTGGAATGTATTTCCACCATCCGTACTTCTTTCTAAAGTATATGTTGCCTTCTGATTCTGTGCACCCAACCTGATATTGAAAAATGTTGTTGGATCTTCGTTTACGATATTAAATGTAAATCTGTAAGTGATCTCGTCACCAGGCACATTTGCATCATTATCTACATGTATCTCATATCGAATATTCTGTCCGAATGTGTAGTAATTAGGTCCACCATGAGGTAATTGTAAAGGCACATAAGTCGCTATGATCGTGACCATGTCAGGATTATCTGGACTTCTAAATGCATACAAGTCCACATTATCTGCTAATGGATCATTAGAGATAAGTGGCGCCTCTCTGTGACTAGAACCATATACGCAGGTCATAGCCATGATGAAAGTGACCATTCCGATCACCAAGTTTTTTATATATAAATTATTTTTCATGTTTGTCTTTTATCTTTTATCAATATGATTACTGACTGAGTCTTATTGTCTTAGCGATGTTCCTCTCCATGGCATTGCCACATATGGAAAGCTAGATGAAAAAGGCGCATCATTGCTATCTACTCCAGTACTGTATGTCAGTACATTCAGAAGATCTGTTGTCACCGGGCTAGCCGATGTTGCTGGATCAAAATCATCATACCATAATCCTACAGCTGCAAGTACCACCCCTGCCACTGCTTGTAATTCTATTCTTGTTACATCATCTTCTAATCTACGACCATTAGGGAAACCATCCATATTAGGTATGAATTCCAAATTTGCTGTCGTGTTGAAAGGCGCGACAGTGAGGCCTATAGCTGCTGCTTGTATCAAACCCAGAGGGCTGAAGTTAGGGTCGTTTCTTGGCGTTGGTGGTACAGCCATATTAAGCCGCAACATATCACCACCGTTAGGTAAGAAGTTATTGACGAAGGGCTTTCCTGCTGCCAATGGATTTCCACCTTTGCCTGTAGCCAGTTGATATGGTATCACATTCGGCACACCAGTATGAAAAGCTGGCCATAGATCCACAGATCTAGGCTTGCCTGCTGCTGGTAATAATAAAGTACCGAATACAGCATCATCCAATGCGGTTCCTGCAAGAGCGGGATCTCCCTTAAGGGAGAAGAGGCCATCTGCACCATTAGAAAAATCAAATGCTCCAAGAGAAGCTGTCTGGACTCTCAATGCTGACAAAGCCGGTACAGCACCGCCAAACTGATCATCATCCATGTACAGAGCCAATTCCGGGTTGTAAAAGAACTCAAAGTGTGCAGGGTTCTCATTGTAAGGTGTTCTCGCATTCCAGTCATCTTTAGAACCGATAGGAATAACTGCTTCATTTGCCAATGGCATACCTATTCTGGATACTTGTACCCAGTCACCTGAGTAATTTACTGTCCCTTGTGCACTTAGTGTCTTTATAGCAGGACGACTAGCAGATGCCCATACACCTATGACATAATCAGCATCTAAGATAGAACTAGGCGTAGATGGTGCTCCTGCCTTCAGTAAAGTACTGATAGGAATTTGTAGCGCGATTGTATGCACATTATATTTAGCCAATCCATCTCTAGCAGCGCCACCTTGACGTGGTGCATCTCCTAAATCAAAAATACCTCCTAAGTCTACATAGAAAGGGTCATCCACTGGCCCAGCAAAAACCTGTTCCCCGGTAGAAGCTGTCGAGACAGCACCATTGAATAGAGATGCATAAGATTGTCCCAGTCCAGCGCCACCCTCTATGGATCGTGGGCCTATGTTATTAGGCGGTACGACACCATTAGAAACGATAGTCTGGAAGGTAGAGCCTCCATTGATACTTCTTTCCAGTGTATATGTTGTCTTTAAGTTTTGTTGCCCAAGTCTGATATTGAAAAAAGTAGTGGGGTCCTCATTTACCTGATCAAAGGTCATACGATACACGATTTCGTCACCAGGAGCCCCAGCATCGTTATCTATATGTATCTCATATCTCACGTTTTCTCCAAAATTATAATAATTGGGGCCGCCGTATGGTACTTCTCCTGGTATGTAATTGGCGATAATGGTGATCGTATTAGGATTGTCTGGACTTCTAAAAGCATAGAGGTCTGTGTTGTCCGCAAGAGGATCATTTGAGATAAGTGGTGCTTCTCTGTGGCTAGAGGCTTGTAGGGCCGCACTGAATAAGACACAAGCCATAATAAGGAGAGCTCCCAGGCTTTTCCTTAAGCTTGTTGGCTTTTGTTTTGGATTTTTCATAGGTAGAAAATAGATTAAACGGTTATAGACTAATAGGTTAATTGCCGTTTACAGGCAAATAAACTTTTACTTATATAAAGTGATGCAAAAAAAGGCAACTGGATGGCATTGCACTTTTAACACATGCTTATCGCAATGTGTCTTTTACTATGACTTTCTGAACAGAAGGACCCTGAATAGCAAAGGGATCCAGAGCAAATTACTTACACTGGAGACATAGATTTATTAAAATTTTAAAACTGATTTTGATAAAAAAACAATTGTATCAAATATAAATTCTTAACTAAAAAATATTTAAAGACTCAAATATAGTCAAAATTATCAAATAATCAACATTTTACATATAAGCAAAACTCTTAATATGTATACTTGCTCCTAATTTAGGTTTCTTCAAATTTAAAGAGTAGTTCTATATCATAGAACAATGATCGTCCAGATTTACGCTAATCAACCTACGCAGCACTCAGAAGAAAAAGATAATGAGCGCTGACATCAATAAAACTTAGACTATCATACTAAAGAAAACCGAAGACGTCTTCTATAACTCAAAGAATACTGATCAAAGGTCAATGGAAAGTCATCGAAGCCTTCTCCAAAGAAGGTAAAGTCCATGAGCCCTACGACAAAGCCTTCATACAAAAATATGGCTTTACAAATTCATCGACTGTAAGACGTGTCGTCCAGTTCCGCTTGGAACGAGGGCTACTGTACCAGAGTCAAGATGGAGAAGAAAGCTATTTTGAGATTGATGACGTCTTTTTGAGAGGTGGATAGAGCTGATGTGGATTGGGTAATTAAGAATAATTGCCTTGAGCTTTATGAGGCAAATTGGTGGCCAACTGAGATTAATATCTTATGTTAGACAAATTGTTAACATAAATTTATAGACTATGAAACGTACTTCTTACTTCTAGCTTTTTGCTGCTAAATAAATCTGCATTTGGTCAGCTTGCATGTGATTGTGAAGCAGCATGGGAGGTCAATGATCCTAGTCCCGAGAATGGAGGGGTGTGGATAAATAATGGTGGTGAGATTGGTCCGGATGATGCCTGCTGGGACATAGAAGTAATATTTAATGGGCTTGTCGAGGACTGTGGATGTGACGTAACTTCTGCGCTAGTAAATCTTATGTATGAAGGAGAAATAATTCAATTAACCGAAATTTCACCTCCAACCATAAGAGATTTATTTATGGGTCAGATCGCTGTTTTTGAAAACCTTTTTCGTGAGGACTTTTGGACACAAAGTGGTATTACAAGTACACTGAATCCCAACCCAAATCAGATTGGAATTGGAGAATCCTTCACCTTTGACATTTGGATCGGAGCAGGATGGTTCCCCTTGCAATTGATTACTAATCTTGATTGTGACGGTGATGGAGAACCCGATTGTTCATTATCAGATGAAATCCTCGTTTACTCTGTATGCATATGAAGAAAACACAGCTCATAGCAGCGATAATTTTTCTCTCTTTCTTATCAAACACATGTAGCTCGCAACGGCTGATGGGTACAATTGATGGACTACGAGAAATGGCAGTGAATTTAAGTTTCATAAATCCTGATACAATCATAGTAGGAGAAATTACATGCAGTCAACAGAATAATTTTCCTGCATTCGTTTCAATTAATAATTACCAAAATCAAACTTGGAATAATAAAGCTGAAATTCTAAAATATGAGGACAGCACTCATATTGATAATATTGTATTCTCTAACGATGGATCCACCATAGCGAGTATTCAAAGAATTGATGATCCTCCAGGAGGAAAAATCATCCAACAATTGCAAATACTGAAGCATCTAGACGGCAGCTATCAACATATTCAGACAATTGATAGCCTGGAATATCATTTGTCTTTAGGATTATGTCCTGGGTCAGGAACAACGTTTGCATTTTCAAATGATGGTAATGTATTTGCCACGATCATAAGATCGGCTTTCCGAGGGCCAACAACACTAACAGTATATGACTATGAGCAAAGTTCCAATTCTTATTTGGAAACATTTAGAACTCAGTCAGTAGAAGACAAGGAAGGAAGAAGTAGTTTGAGTATTTCAGGCGATGGAAAAACCATCGTGACAGGTGATAGTGAAAGATTCAAGAGACATCTAATTACTAGTTATACAAACAAAGATAACAATGGTTGGAAATGGCAAAAGAACTTGAATATGAATCACTAGGTGGATGGTATCCACCCTACTCTGCTTTAGATTATAATGGAAATATACTAGCAATAAACAAACAGATCTTCCCGAGCACAGAAGGTAAAGCACAGATAGAAATATATAATATCAGTGCAGATGAATGGTTTATCATAGGAGAACCCATAATCACTGACTTGGAAGGAAAAGACCTCGAAGGTATGCTAATAGAAGATGTTACCCTATCAGGAGATGGAACCAAAGTGGCCTTTTCTGTGGGAGAATTTTCGAATCCTGATATAATAGATACTTCAGGCTATGTAGGTTACTATGAGTACAAGGATGGAAAATGGGACCTTAGAAGAAACTTTGCTTATGCTACAGACCTGCCTAAGGATCATGCCACTAGGCCTGTTCTCGATGCTAGTGGCTCTCGATTAGCTGTAAGTGATAGCAATGGTAAAGTCTACATCTATGATCTGGACGAAACAACGGATAGCATACTAGATTCAGAATCGGGAATAGAACTTTATCCTAATCCATTCACTGATAGATTTTTCTTGGATTCTAGCTTGGAATTTGACAAGCTTGAAGTTTACGACAATTTAGGTAGAGAAGTCAATATTTCTGGAGATCATCATTCTGGGTATGTCTTGGATTCATCTAGTCCAGGCTGTTACTATCTTGTCATCACCGCTAAAGGCTATGACAGACAAGTACATAAATTGCTGCGCCTATAAAACATTATTCAAAATGTATTATACTGATTGTATATTACAATTTGTATAACACTATAATCGACTCTACTGACAGAAACATGATTATTAAAAAGAGAATGGGGTCTAGCTCAATGAACTAGACCCCATTCTTTTTATCGTTTATAACTGCTACTGGTATCTCACCTTCACATTCTCCCCTATCCAGCAGCCCACTTTCTCTGTGTCACCAGCCTTGACACCTCTCATAAAACCTTCATTAGCATCCGGCAGAGAGGCTCTGTACTTGCCCGCTTTCTTACCAGCTTCTTCAGCTACGGAGGGATCGACAGACTTTGCATAATTGTATTTATCTATGGCAGCAATGATTGCCAGTCTCTGATTCCACGCATCTCCACAGCTTCTGGCGCTGGTAGCGTATAGATCACCTATCAGCATGTAAGGTCTACCATAATTAGGTCGTAGTTGAGCTGCAGCCAAGGCTGTCTTACGAGCATCACTATATTGCTTGAGCTTTCTTCCTTGTATGGAAGCTTTGGAGAACATGTACCCTGCTTTCCTGTCAGAATCTGTCTCAGCATTGATGGCTTCGTCATACTTGGCTACAGCACCTGCATAGTCTTTAGCATCATAAGCTTTCTTGGCAAGTATACCAGGGTTGTTCGCTTCGAATTCTGCTTGTCTGGCGGCATTGGTGCTAGCTGCGTAGGCTTTCCATTTTTTCTCCAGATCCATAAGTAACGGATCGGTTTCAGCACAACCTCTTTTCTTTAATAGTCCAACTAATTGCTTAAGCTGATCCATATCATCAGGTGCAGAATCATACATGTCCTTGTACTTAGGCTTGAAGTAATCACAGTCAAAGATGTCCGTTTCTATGGGTGCAAATTTTGTTTGTGCCGCACTCCAGGCTTGATCATAGTAGGCACCTAGTTGCTCATTATTATTCAGGTTATAATCAGCTATTTCTTCCATTTGCTGAAAGTAATCCACCGCTTGAGTCTTGTCCATTTTTCCTTTCTGGAACTGGTACACAACGATAGCAGCCAAAGGATCAAAGACTGTATATTCCACATCGTTACCAGATAATTCTATCGCTTTATCCAATGCTTCCAGATTCTTGCTGTAAGGCGCATTTAAAGTATAGAACATATCATAGGCTTTTCTACCGTAGACATAACCGATCTTGGACTGGATACATTCAGGTTTATCTATACACTTGGTAGGGACGACACTGCCATCCTCATAAGCTTTGATAGCTTCAGCGTAGAGTCTGTCAATCTCTGCTTTGTATTCTTCTTTTTTGGCCGCATCCGTTTCATTGGTGAACTTATGGACGTACAGCTTTACGCCATCTATGAAATGGTAGTCTCTAAGACCATCAGCTGCAGGAGCAAGGTCGTAGGCTATCTTCCAGTTCTCAAAGGCAATATCCCAATCCTTGGACTTGAGTGCTTGTCTGTAAATGGAATGTGCATTAGAAGCATCATCTTCAAAAGCTTGACCTTGCCAGTTCTTAAAACTTTGAGCAGAACCAGATTGAGACGAAGCTGTAAGACACAGCACCCCAACTAATATTAATAAGTTTCTCATCTGTTGTATTATTTGTTAATTATATTTTCGTTTCATGAACCACTCATTGTCATTGAAAGTGAAACTGAAAGTCAGTCTCATGTATCTCTCTTCGACAAGGGTGTCTCTACCTTTCAGTCCCAAGGTCAAACCCAAATTAGCATGGGAAATTTTCCTCTGGTAGTAAAAGGGTAAGCCTATGCCCAACGTCAGGCCCACATCATCTATCGTGGTCCCGTTGTTACCAACCAGCTCCACTGGATTCTGTCTGTAGAAAGCGCCGAATCTGTATACGGACCTACCAAACAGTTTTGCTGAGGACTTATTACTAGGACGTACAAATCCTCCAAAGGATAAGTCATAAGTATCATTTAAGTTACCCTTAACAAGTGCCGTGTCGAATCCAGACCATCGAGTAGCGGTATAATTGATACCAATAGCCAGTTTGTTGCCGTTGTGATAGGTTATTCCGGCACCTACCTCAGCTGGCAGTTTGCCAGCCAGTGAGGATTCCGAAAAATCCAATGTATCAGCTCCTATACCTTGGGCCAGGCTGAATCCTCCTGAAAAGAGGCTACGTTCCGTGGTTAGCTTTGATTTAGTATTTCCGTGCAGGCCTATAGTGAATTTCTTTCTGGAGAAACCCTTGTTTTTATCGTCATCGTTATTCTGATTCAGATGAATCGTGTACATGACACCTGCTCTCCACAGAAAGCCTGAATAGTTAAAATTCTCTTCTATTCTAGAAATATTGGATTCTGACAAGTCTGCCAGATTGATGGTCCTATTCTCTTCTATCCTTCCGAACAGATAACCCAGATTCAATCCAGCTGAGAAGTCCTTATACCTGAAACCATTACTCCAGGTGAAATCATTGGTTCCTCCACTACCTTGGTAATTATACTCCACTTCTCCCACCCCATCCACTAGAGTGACAGAACTGATGTCATAGCCTACCTTCGAATACGGTTTCAAGGTGAACGCCATCCCAAAACTCTTATTTCTCTGCTTCCTGTCCCAGATGTCATTCAGGACATTGTGTAATGGAAAAGCCAGAGAGATATAGGATAAATTCCCATTCCAGAAGCTGACGTCCCCAGTTCTGTCTTGCAGATTAGCATATTCTGCTTCCACACCTATATCAAAAGCAGTGGCGTCAAGATAACTGAGGCTGGCTGGATTGACGATATTGATGTCATACGGGCTATGATAGGAGGCGCCTATACTTCCCATTTGCTGTAAAGCAAAAAAGTTATCATCAGCAATATCACCCATTCCAAATCTGGAATAAGGAGAATTGTCTTGTGGCTGGGCAAAACTCAAGCAGGGTAAAACCCACAAGAAGAAAATTACCGCCTTTTTAGTGATTGTGTTCAATAATTGCATTGAGTCCTTTAAGTAGGAAATTAGGAGCCACAAATATCTTAGAATCTAAGTGTTCTCCAAAATAAACGGCATCGCCGCCAGTCAATATAACGGCCATTTTGCCCCTATTCTTGGTTAAAGTTTTAATAAAACCCTCGATTTCTAATTTCACACCCCATACAGCGCCATTCTGCAGCGCTGCTTGAGTCGTGTCTCCGAGCTGTTCTTCTTGCCAGGCTCTAGACACTAGAGGCAGAGCAGAAGTAAAATGGTGCATTGCTTTCAACCGCAATTCCACACCTGGAGCGATATTGCCGCCAAGGTAATCCTTTCCTGCTTGCAAATAATCATAGGTCATACAAGTGCCTATGTCTATTACCAGAGCATTCTGTCCAGGATAAGTGACCGCTGCAGCTACCATCACAGCCAGTCTGTCCAGTCCCAGGGTTTTCGGCGTAGCGTAAAGGTTATTGATGGGGACCTTGGTTCTATGGGTCAAGGTCATTAAGCTATGGTGCTTCTTGAGATAAGTCAGGAAGTAAGGTTTCGTTTTTCTGACAGAAGACACTATGGATCTCTGAAACGGGTATAGCTTATGGAGCTCCTTGATGTCTTGGACCAGAACTTTCTTGTATCGCTGAACAATCTGTAATTCACCTTGGTCATAGATAGCTAGTTTGATGAAAGTATTTCCAATATCGACAATTAGATTCACAAGTTTAATGCTTGAAATGTCTGACGCCGGTAAATACCATAGGGAGTCCATTGTCATTACAATAGTCGATACTCAACTGATCCTTGATGGAACCACCTGGCTGGATGACAGCGGCGATACCGGCTTTGTGGGCTATCTCTACGCAATCAGGAAAAGGGAAAAAAGCATCTGAAGCCATGACTGCCCCTACTGTGTCGAATCCAAATTTATGAGCCTTGGCAATGGCCTGGTGACAAGCATCCACTCTGGATGTCTGACCGCATCCCATTCCGATGAGCTGATTATCCTTTACAAGCACGATGGTATTGGATTTAAGGTGCTTGGCCAGAATATTAGCAAAGAGTAAATCAGCTTGCTGCGCTGCAGTCGGTTCAGTTGTAGTCTTACAGCTAAGCTCCTCTGCTTGACTATGCTTCAAGTCTGTGTCTTGCTGCACGACACCATTAAGCAAACTTTTATAACTGTTTTGAGATCTGGCGTAGGAATGGATTTTCAGCAAGACCCTTTTTTTCTTTTTGGTCAACAGCGCCTTGGCATCCTCATCAAAATCAGGCGCTATGAGCACTTCATAGAACAACTCATTTATTTCTGTGGCTGTCGCCAAATCCACCTTGGTATTCGTAATCAGAATACCTCCAAAAGCTGAGACATTGTCACCAGCAAGTGCTGCCTTCCAAGCTTCCAAGACAGTAGGTCTGGTCGCTACGCCGCAGGCATTGGTATGCTTAAGTACAGCAAAAGTCGGAGGCGCAGATACAAACTCAGACATGAGCTGTACTGCAGCATCCACATCCACCAGATTATTGAAGGAAAGATCCTTGCCTGACAGCTTGGTGAAGACCTCGTCAAGATTACCAAAAAAAGTGGCTTGCTGATGCGGGTTTTCGCCATATCGTAACGCCGCTCCATTCTGGTGAGAATGCTTGAAGACCGGCGTCTCGATTATGCTTTCTTCATTGAAGTAATTAAAAATTGCCGTATCGTAATGAGATGAAACCTTGAAGGCTTCTGCTGCCATAAGCTTGCGCTGATCCAGTGTGGTAGACCCTTTTTGTTCCGTTAATATTCTTTCCAATACACCATATTGATCCTTGGAAGGAATAACGAGTACGTCATTGAAATTTTTGGCGGCGGCTCTTATGAGAGCGATGCCCCCTATATCCACTTTCTCGATTATCTGCTCGGCATCATCCGTGTTCTTGACAGTATCTTCAAACGGATATAGATCGACAACCACTAGATCCAGTTGTGGTATTTCATATTTATCCAGCTGAGCTAAATGACCTTCTTCTCTCCTAGCTAGAATACCGCCGAACACCTTGGGGTGCAAGGTCTTCACTCTTCCATCTAGAATGGAGGGATAGGAGGTGATATCTTCCACCTGTACTGGCCGTAGACCATGCTTAACCAAGTGATCATAAGTACCGCCTGTAGAATAGACTAACACTTTCTCCGCCTTCAATGCAGGTATGATGGCTTCCAATCCACCTTTATCATAGACTGAAATCAAAGCTGACTTTATTTTCTTTTGAGACATCGTAATATGTAATTGATTATATGATTTTCTTATTTCTAAAATCAAGAATATGGCCCATCTCATAGCAAATGCGACATCTAGGCTCATACTTGTCTTTCTCTCCTATGATGACAGTCTCTTCTTCCTCAGATAGTCTGTAAGAGTGGGTGGCCAAGCTACCGCAATGAGGGCAGATAGCGTGAACCTTGGTGATGTACTCTGCTACGGCCAGCAGATCTGGAATGGGTCCGAAGGGCTCTCCTTTGAAATCCATGTCAAGACCGGCCACTACAACTCTTATGCCTTTGATCGCGAGCTTCTCGCAGACCTTGGTCAATTGCTTATCAAAGAATTGTGCTTCGTCTATGCCAATGACTCTCACCTCCTGATCATAATCCAGGATATCCAGACTAGATGAAATGGCCTTGGAAGCGATGGCATTTTCATTATGAGAGACCACTGCATTATCGTCGTATCTGTTATCTTGTTTGGGTTTGAATATTTGGACGCGTTGGTTAGCAATTTTGGCTCGATTCAACCTTCTGATGAGTTCTTCTGTTTTCCCAGAGAACATGGAACCACAGATCACCTCTATCCAACCACTGCGTTGGCCTCTGAAATTGGGTTCTAAGAACATTGGAAAACAAAATTTTACTAAAAGGAGTTAAATCTATGCAAATCAACACTATTCTGACCCATCAGATCATTTCAGGTCATTTTAGGAATCAAAATTGCAGAACATAAAGAAAAGGAAATAGAATGAACTTGGACAAAACTTCTACTACTTTAAAGAAGATAAACAGGCTATTTGAGATCATCAATGAGATCGGCGAAGCCAACAGCACTGAGCAAGACCTGCTCAAGGCTTATGTTGAAGATCTTTACAGTGCCGTCTCAGATGGAGAAACAATCGTATCACCAGCACAGGCAACAGTTCCAAAGGTGGCTGAAGCAGCGCCAATAGCTCCTATCACGGCCCAAGTGGAACCTGAAGTTATTGCTCCAGCGCCAGTAGCCGCCACACCAACTGCTGTAGCACCAGCAGTGCCAGCAGTAGCCGTTGCCCTACCTAAGCCAGCACCTAAACCTGCACCAGCCAAATCAATACAGAATCCTGAACTTGCCGCATTATTTGAGTTGGACGAAATCTATGAACTATCAGATAAACTCAGTTCGCAACCCATCAAAAATCTTACTAAGTGCATGGGGATCAATGAACGCATATTCACGGTGAATGAATTATTCGGTGGAGATAACACTGAATTCAATAACATCATGAAGGCGCTGAATGGTCTGGGTTCTTTTGATGAAGCTAAACAGGTACTCATAGGTAGTGTTGCAGAAAAGCACCAATGGAGCAGCCCTGACAATTTCAAAAAGGCGCAAAAATTCATCAAACTCGTCAAACGCAGATATAATTAACATCAGCTGGATTATAATAGTAAAATACTCAGAGGTGCAATAATTTTCAGTTTCTCACTGGTATCTCTAATTATACTTGCACATTCCTATAGTGTCCATACTGGAACGAGTTTCATAACATCTGGTATATTTCCTCGGGAAATCTATGGTCTCAAAGGGATCATCACAGGCCCGCTGGTGCATGGCAGTTGGCATCATTTATTTTCCAATGCAGCTCCCCTACTCGTTACGACTGCCCTCATTTACTTCTTCTATCCACGGGTGGCGATCACTAGTTTCTTTTTCATCTATTTGATCACGGGCTTCAGTGTCTGGCTGTTCGGTCGGTCATCTTATCATATCGGTGCCAGTGGCGTCGTGTATGGCCTCATCTCCTTCATATTCTGGACAGGGGTCTTCAGAAGAAATATCAAGTCCATCATTCTGGCACTGGTTGTTACGATCATGTACAGTAGCTACCTCGGAGGCATTGTTCCATTCAAGGAAGGGGTCTCGTGGGAGAGCCATTTGCTGGGAGGTATCGTTGGGATTTTTGTAGCCTTTTTATTCAAGGGTATCATAGAGCTGGATGAAGAGGAAGGCGATGATCCGTGGGCGGATGAGCGGGAGGAGGACTTGCAATATTATTTTCCTCGGGATGTATTTGAGATGACTAGGCAAGAGCGGTGGGTGGCGGAGCAGGAGCGGTTGCGCATACAACAAGAGCTATTGAATAAAGACCTGGGAGATCAGGAAATAAACTGAAGATTTTCTGCCTCGCTCGCATCTGGCCCCTGAAGGGGAAGGCTATACGCGAATAATCAGAAGGCCACAGCGGGCAGCTAATTTTTAATTCATCATTCTTAATTATAATTATTCCTCAACCTTAACCACCCGCTGTGTCCACAAAGTCCTAGCACTAGTATCTTCTGGCAGAAATTCCACAGAATAAGTCCCTTCACTCCAGTCAGAAACATTCAGCTGCAATTCTTGTAGTCCTTGCACTAGTTCATCATAGACCAGTTGCCCTTGCATATCCACGACATAGAGTCTACCCTTAGTAATTTCTAGTGGCAGTTCCACTGTGATGTGCTCTGTCGCTGGGCTAGGATAGGCGCTTAGATCTCGCCGCCACCAGACTGTTTCCCCCACTATGCTGACGATG
>Ga0114957_1003614_pt1 | contig 13816 bp, 12 predicted proteins | sample BantaG_FD_87175 | JGI IMG/M metagenome (GOLD analysis project Ga0114957, IMG submission 87175) | Marine algal microbial communities from Bantry Bay, Ireland - BantryBay_4 metaG | ecosystem: Host-associated > Algae > Red algae > Unclassified | place: Bantry Bay, Ireland | collected 2014-11-21 | reverse complement strand
TTGTCCATATTTTTCACTTTAAAACCCTGAAAATATCAACATTTATGCGGCTTTCAAAGCAAAAACTATGAACAAAACCTCTCTCTCAAAAATCTGCATTTATTTTATTCGCATTCCTTATGATCTTATTGGTGATCTATTTTCTTTAAATTTAATAGTAAATTCACCACCAAATTTTTAATCAATAAAATACAAATATGAAAAAGAACTGCTTGCTTATATTCTTATCTCTTTTGGCTATTTCCTTATTTGCTCAATCAACCCTTCCAAGGTTTAATGGATGGGTGGATGATGAAAATTTTATCCTTGAGAAAAAAGATGAAAATGGTGAATCATCACAAATCAAATTCAATGCAAAAAGTGGAACAGAAACTAATTATGAAGTTGCTCCTAGTGTATCATTTACGAGTTTGATGCCTGAAGGATTCTCTGCTCCGAGGAGAGGAAGTCATATTTCAACAGACAAAACTGCCATCATTTTTTCCAATAAAAATAACCTCTATTTTTTTTCCAAAACAGATAAAAAGATTCGACAGTTGACCGCCAACCTAGGGAAGGAAAACAATCCTCGATTTTCTCCTGATGGAAAAAAAATAGCATTTACTCGTGACCATAATTTGTTTATGATTGATTTAGCAACAGGCTTGGAAAAACAACTGACCACAGACGGTTCTGACTTAATTTATAATGGCTGGGCATCGTGGGTTTACTATGAAGAAATCCTTGGAAGAGGTTCTAATTATCGAGCATTTTATTGGTCACCAGATAGCGAACAAATTGCTTTTATGCGCTTCGATGATACGGCTGTTCCTGACTTTCCGATTTATCATCACGAAGGAGAAGATAGGTCTCATGGATATTTAGAAATGACCAGTTATCCAAAGTCAGGTGATCCAAATCCTGAAGTTGAATTGGGAGTTTATAATTTGAAAAACAATATGATTACGTGGGCTAAGAAAAATAAAAATTTAGAATATTTGGCAATGATTCAATGGTCGCCAGATGGAGAGCAATTACTTTTTCAACAGTTAAGTCGTGATCAAGATGTTTTGGAAATGTATAAAATGGATTTGGAAAATGGAGCAATCCAAAAAGTCTATGAAGAGCAACAAAAAACATGGATCGATTGGTTTAGTGATATTTATTTTTTGGAAAAAAGTGATGGTTTTATCGTGCGAAGTAATCGAGATGGCTGGTTCAATTTATATCATTATAATTGGAAAGGAAAGTTGGTTAATCAAATTACCAAAAACGATTTTAGAACTTATAGTATTTCAAAAATAGATGAAGAGCGCAATCAAATTTATTATAATGCTACAGGAATGAATCCTATTGAAATGCATCTTTTTGTAGTCAATATGAATGGAAAAAAACAACACCAATTGACTAGCAAAGCAGGTTGGCATCGAGTTACTATTTCTCCAAGCTGTGATTATTTTATGGATCAATTTTCTAGTTTTAATAATCCTGGAGAAATGCGATTATTCAATACCAAAGGAAAAAAAATAAAAGAATTAGGCAACTCAACTAAAGATGTCAACCAAGAAAAAGGACTTACCGTAGAGTTTTTTACCGTGCCTTCCACAGATGGATTTGAACTGCCTGCTTATTGGGTGTTGCCTCCAGGTTTTGATAAAAATAAAAAGTACCCAGTCATTTTTGAAATTTACGGAGGACCAGATGCAGGGGGAGTTTATAATCGTTTTAAAAATTATACTTGGAATCCAATTTATCAAGAAGGAGTTATTCGCTTCACCGTCGATCATCGTGGTTCAGGGAAATTTGGAAAAAAAGGATTGGATTATTTGCATCGAAGTTTAGGTAAATGGGAAATTCATGATTATATCGAAGCGGTCAAATGGCTAGAAAAAAAGTCATTTGTGGATGGTGATAAAATTGGCATACAAGGAAGCAGTTATGGTGGATATATGGCAGGTATGGCTTTGACTTTAGGAGCTGATTATTTTAATTGTGGCATTGCTGCACTTTCTGTAACGGATTGGAGATTGTATGATAACGTATATACAGAGCGGTATATGGATGAGCCAAAAAATAATAAAGATGGTTATGATTATGGATCTGTTTTGACTCATGCAGATAAGTTAAAGGGAAAACTTTTAATTACTCATGGAGCGATTGATGATAATGTGCATTTACAAAATTCGATGCAGTTGATTAGTAAATTGCAAGATGAAGGAAAGGAATTTGAGTTGATGATTTATCCTGGAAATCGTCATGGAATTCGAGGAGCAAAAGGTAAACATAATCAACAGTTAGGATTGAATTTTTGGAGAAAATGTTTTGACTTAAAAAAGGAATAGGATTTATTGTTGAACTGTTTTCGTTTCGCTCATTATTGAACTGTTTATTTGTACGTAATTTTTGATAGCCAATTATTTATTTCAAATTAGGATTAACAATTAGTGAAACGAAAACAGTTCAAGAGTAAAAAACATTTGGATTTTGAGTATTCAAAAAGTAATCATCAAATTGCTATTGAATAGAGTGAATCTACCCCCTAATCATCTTAGGTTTCAGTCGTTTTGGATTCCGCAGTAGATCAAAAAAATCTTTTAGATAAGCCTTATTATAATTGATTGTTTTTTTGCTCATGTATTCTGCCTCATCACAAATTCGATAAATATCTTCTTCAATCGAAAGATAATATTCAACTGTTTTATAAAACTCTTCTTCCGAAATTTTATAGGAAAAAAAATACCTTTGGTTCACATCTGTGATTGGAAGAGACTCATGCGGAACGGCATAATCTTGTCCTACAAATCCTGAATAATCAAAGTCGTAAGGAAGTGCAATAATATTATCACGCGAAGGAACTTTGACCAATTCTAAGTTATGTTTATTGGCAAGCGACCAATCTGTATTGGCAATCATGTATTGGAAAAATTCCATTTTTAAAAATAATTCTCGATCCAAATGTGATGCAGTAATTTTTCCTTTGGTAATTACTTTTGCTCCATTTCTTCTTTCATATTCTTTCTTATCTTCGATTACAAATCCAACCATTTGATATTTATCTTTTCCATCTTCTCGAATGTTAATATCAACTAATTTTGCTCGGATACAATTTTTATCAATGAAGGTATATAAGTCATAAAGAAAATATTCTTTGTACAAGAATTCTTGTGCAGACTTACCTCCATTGCAAGGCAACACAAATTTTAGTTTGTCGATTGCCATAAAATCATTTGTCTCCAATTCAGATTTTGCTAAGTCAAATTTCAAAGGTGGCATATTGCAAACTTGCTTTCGAATATTCCCCCGAGACCTCACTCTTCCTTTAAGTTTTTTTGAATTTTCACCAAATTGATCCGCCACCATTAGTTGACCTTTTTGGTATTTTTCCTTTATGCTATGTCTTTTTATTTGCTTAAAATTTGTTTCAATTTGCAATTTTGGAACACCTTCTAGATTGTAAATATAATCGAACAGACTCGTTCGTTTTTTAGACTTAATGCCAGAAAGGTTTTTCTTTTTTCCTTCCAGATCCCCAATGGAAATATTATCGTTTTCTATCATCAAAACTTGTCCATTCAACCCTTTCTTTATACTACAATCCACCGCAATTATTTTTCCTCCAAACATCGCCGTGATCTCCTTCATGCTAGTGTGACCAACGATGATACGATTTTGATCTAAGCTTTTTAAAATGGATTTAATATTTTTATATTTAAAATATTTATCCTTAAAATAGCCTCGATACCAAACTGGACCATCCCTAGTGGAAAGCAAAGTCAGCAAACTATCTTTCAAAATATCTTCCTCTTTTGCTCGAAGTAATTTTTTTGTAAATGTATTGTTTATTTCCTCCAGCGATAATTCCAATCCCAAGACTGCTTCTGAAACTCCTCCATGAACAAACAAGTTTTTATTGACCGAAGTCAGCACTTTATGACTGGCAATCCAATCACCCAAAACACTTCCTTTTCGAAAAAAATGATAATATTGTTTTGTGAAAATGGCAGAAGTGTAATAATATTTTTTATTAATATATCTGATGTCACCTTGAAGCACCATGATTTCATGGTTCCCCAGAAGTACTTGAACTTTCCCTCCTGCAATTTCAGCTTCTTTTTGTAGAAAAAATAAAAACCATAAAATCTCTAAAACTTGATTTCCTCGATCTAAATTATCACCCACAATAACCAAATGACCTTTCCCTAGTTTCCAATGATTGTTTTTATCAATGACTTCGTTGGCGAGCAATAATTTTTTTAAAATTCCAAATTGTCCATGCACATCGCTCAAGGCAATTATACTTTCTACATTGGTAAATATAACTTGGGAATCTCTTTCGAAATCTAAATTTTGCAAATCAACCTTTGGCAATCCGATTCGATTAAAAACGGTCGCTTCCGATTTTGCAACAAGCGAATCATGACCAATGCCAGCTTCGACCCATTGAATTTGGAGACTATCATTTTGATGGAAAATATATGGCCCATCGAAATACTCCGTTTTTATTTGAGCAAAAAGAATGATGGGAAATATAGTACAAAATAGAAATGCAATTATTAATTGGAAAGTTATTTTCATTTTTTGATGATATTTAGATTTATGCTAAGTTAGGGCAATTTTTGGTTTCCGCTGAAATTTTAATGAAAGATGTTTAAAACAAATAAAAATGAATTTTATTCTTTTTCCTAAATTAACGACCGACCGATTAATTCTCCGAAAAGCTACCAAAGCCGATGGCAACGAAATCCTATTTTTACGCTCCGATCAATCTGTCAATAAATACATCAATCGACCACCGACTAAAAATCTAAAAGAGGCAGAAGATTTTATGGAAAAAATCGAAAATGGAATTCAAAAAGGACAAAACATAAATTGGAATATCACTTTAAAAAATGACCCCAAAATGATTGGAACTATTTGTCTGTGGAATTTTTCGGAAGATCAAAAAATAGGGGAGGTTGGATATGATTTACATCCTCAGTTTCATGGAAAGGGTATCATGTCTGAAGCATTGAAATGTGTAGTAAATTTTGGTTTTCAAAAATTGAATTTAGAAAAAATAGAAGCCTATACTCATCGAGAAAATGAATCATCAAAAAGATTATTAGAAAATAATAACTTTACTTTAGTATCTGAAAAGAATGATAATAATAATGAATTTAATATTGTTTTTGAAATCCTCTCTTCTAATAGTTCGCATTCCTAAAATAGAAAAAGCCCCGATTGCTCGGAGCTTTTTCATTCAAATCTTTATATCAAAACTGAGTATTAAAATACTCGGTTTGACTAGTATCGACCGCCGCCTCCGCCGCCGTATCCACCACCGCCGCCACGGTTGTAACCACCGCCGCCACCGCCACGGTTGTATCCACCGCCGCCGCCACGATTCTCACGAGGTTCAGCTTTTTTAACAACAATTGTACGACCATCAAATTCTTGGTCATTCAATGCATCAATGGCAGATTGTGCTTCTTCGTCGTTAGACATTTCCACAAAACCAAAACCTTTTGATTTTCCAGTAAATTTATCCATAATGATTTTTACGGAATCAACAGCTCCATGAGCTTCAAATGCACCTTGTAAATCCGACTCTCTTGTGTCGAAATTTAATTTTGCTACAAAAATATTCATAATATAAAAAATTAACTATCTCGATTTGATTCGAGATACTGTAAAAAAATCTGTTAGTTGAAAAACTAAGGAAGGATAAAAGAAGACCTGAAAAGAGGAAGTTGATAACCTGAAATCTTAATTGTTCGGTACAAAGATACACTTATATATGATGCTTTGTATTATTTTGACGCTTTTTTATTGGATGGTCACTTTTCAACAAAATTAAAATGTCAATCAAAATAGTAATCGAAACCTGCAAAATTTAGATAAAGCAGTTTTTCATTGATGATTTATTGAATTACATTTTTAATTAGGTCCTAGATGAATTCACTCCATGCAGACACGTTACTTAACCAACGTTTCCGCATGGAATGAATTCACTTAGAATCTTTAATTCTTTAATTTTTCCAAAACTTTCTCTTTCTATATCAAAGTCGGATGCGAAAACCGTCCCTGAAATATTTTGAGTATTAAAAGGTTTGGTTTCATTAGTTTGCACTTGGCGGAACATTGCGTCGATGACATCTTTTTGGAAAAAACAATTTTCGATTTTTTTTTTCTGTCAAATCCATCAAAGTCGCAGTCGCATCTGCTGCACTTGGTTCAGCACCATTCCCTTCCCAAAAATTAAGTAGAGTTTGATAACCGCCTGTTTTTATAATGGACAATGGGCTCGAAATTGATTCAATTTTTTTCATAGGTCACCAAGCCCAACCAATGTCATTGTCCTCCAAAAGTTTGATCGCATCTCGAAGCCAGACATTTGAATTTTCCCCACTCTCACCTAAATAAAGTAGTACATTATATTCATTTCGATTATCTAAAACCCATTGAATAAAAGCTTGGTCATTGAACGACAAATATTTGTGAGGCGAATAAACCATATTATCATCCCACGGCGGAGTCAAACCTGTGAAGTCATTTGCAAACCAATTTCCCTCAATAAAAATAATATGATTATTATCCACCGTTCGAATATTGTCAGTAATTTCTCCATATAAAATTTCGCAACTGAGTACCGCCTGACAAATCCCAATTCACTTCATTGAATTGTGTCGGTGTGCTGCACCTTTGATACATTTAATTTAATTGTATTACAAATAGAGGCGATGCGCTTGTATCTTTTTCATTCTATAAAATGCATAGCACCGATTCCATTTGTAGGAAAATATAAATATGAATAACTAAAGGTGCAACGCATCGACACCATTCACAACGATAATTCTTAAACTTAAAACAAGCTTTAAGACCCATCAGAATAACCATTTATCATTCACAGTTCACCATTAATTATTTACCTTTGCCCCATGCAATTATCCGACATCAATAAACAACTCACCAAAGTTTTAGAACTTTTACAAATAGAAAAAAAAGCAGACTTCGACCGTTTTCGAGAACAAGTGTTAAAATTAACGCTCAAAGAAAAAAGAGAAAAAGGATTGACTTGGCATCCTGTCGCAGTCAAAAAAGAGGGCTTCACATTTGGAGATCGAGCTTTTGTGATTTTGGAAAAAACCAATCAATTTAAAGAACCACATCGTTTCAAGTCAGGCACTCCCGTAGAACTATTTTCCACTTCTGATGGAAAAACAAATGACAGCAAAGAGCAACGAGTCAATGGTATTATTCAATACTTAAAAAGAGATCAAATGAAAGTCGTTTTGAATGCCAAAGACATTCCAAATTGGGTGCATTATGGCAATGTCGGAGTCGATTTATTATTTGATGAACGAACTTATGTGGAGATGGAAAAAGTCATGAAAAAAGTCATTGCTGCTAAAGGTGATCGACTCGCAGAATTAAAAAGTTTGTTCTATAATCAATATCCAACTCACTTCGGAGAACTGCCCACCATCCATCATGACTACTTAAATGATGCACAAAAAAATGCTGTTCAACACATCCTTGCAGCCAAGGATATTTCTATCATTCACGGCCCTCCTGGAACTGGGAAAACCACCACTATCGTCCACGCAATTAAATTGTTATGTGAAACAGAAAAAAATGTTTTGGTCACCGCACCGAGCAATGCAGCAGTTGATTTGTTGGCGGAGAGATTATCTGAAAAAGGTTTACGAGTCGTTCGAGTTGGAAATGTTTCAAGAGTCGATGAGTCGCTTTTGGATCTAACTTTGGATGCACAACTCGCTGCACATCCTGAAAGTAAGCACATCAAAAAAGTAAAAATCCAAGCTGCCGAAGCTCGAAGAAAAGCACGTAAATTTAAACGAAATTTTAGAGGTCAACAGCGAGAAGAACGCAGAGATAATTATCGAGAAGCGCGAGAATTAGAAGATTGGGCAAAGGCATTGGAGGAAAAATTATTGACTGAAATTCTGCATGGCGCACAAGTAGTTTGTTGCACTTTAGTGAATACAGTTCATTCTGTTTTGGATCGCTTAAAATTTAAAACGGTCGTGATAGACGAAGCTGCTCAAGCACTCGAACCAGCGACTTGGATTCCAATTTCAAGAGCCACTAAAGTGGTTTTGGCAGGAGATCCATTTCAGTTGCCACCAACGGTAAAATCCTTTGATGCAAAAAATAAAGGACTTGGAACTAGCTTGTTAGAAAAGTGCGTGGAGCAATTTTCTGAAGTCAGTTTTCTTAATGTTCAGTATCGGATGAATCAATTAATTATGAATTTTTCCAATGCGCAATTCTATGATAATCAGTTAGTTGCGCATGATTCTGTATCGAATTGGGAATTGCCAAAAGGAGATATTTCACCCGTGATATTTATTGATACCGCAGGAGCAGGTTTTGATGAAGAGGTCAATGCAGAGACCTTGAGTAAATATAATTCAGGGGAGTATTTTATTTTTCGAGAGCATTTTTTACAGTTTATAAATACCTTGGCGGAGCATGATTTGGAGATGCCAACAGTTGGAATTATTACGCCTTATCGTTCGCAGATTTTACATATAAAAGAACAGTTTTCGGAAGATGAAACGCTCAACGCTTTTCAAGAATTTGTAACCATCAATACCATTGATGGTTTTCAAGGGCAAGAGCGAGATGTGATTTATATTTCCTTAGTTCGCTCAAATGACAAAAACGAAATTGGTTTTTTAAATGATTATCGACGAATGAATGTGGCAATGACTCGCGCCCGTAAACAGCTTGTTATAATTGGTGATTCCGCCACGATTGGACAAGATAGTTTTTATGGAAAATTTATTGAGTACGTAGAAAAATCTGGCGGCTACCGATCAGCGTGGGAATTTTTTAACGGTTAATTTTTAACGGTTAACGGTTAACGGTTAATGATTAACACCAGTAATTGTAAGCAACAGTAATCGTTAGTACCAAGCGGAATTAACCATTAACCATTAACCGTTAAAACCGTCGTCTTCCCCTTTCCTCTGGGATCGGCGCATTTCCAATTCTAAAGTTTCTAAAATTGTAGGTGAAGTTCAACATGATGTAGCGAGTCAAAGTAGTCGTCTGCACATCTTCAATATAAACTTCGGTGATGTTTCGAGTGATTGATCTATTTTGATTGAGCAAGTCAAAAGCTGAAATAGAAATTTCTCCCAACTTATTTTTAAAAACCTTTTTTCCAATACTCATATTCCACAACCAAAAATTTTGATTAAAATCATCAGACAATCCATTGTATAATTGATGATTCAGATTAGTTCTAAAAACCAAACTTTTTCCAATAATCCAATTGAATTTCACCCGAGTACTTTGCGTGATATAATCGCTATCACTATCAGCATTGATCGTGTTTTTTACGGAGGTAAAACCAGTTCGAGAGGAGATTGTAAAATCAACTTTATCAGAAATATTACTCGCCAAAACGATTCCTCCTTTAAAAGAACTATTTTTTGATTCATTGATCGCTCTATTAATTTGGCTAGGAGAATTAGAATAATTTACGCCAAAATCAAAATTCAAATTTGATTTAATTTTCGCCAAAGGAACACCGTAAGTCAAGTAAGTTCGCATATCCCAATAACCATCTAAATTCACAGGTTGAGAAAGTTGAGCACCAGGAGCTAAATCGATTTCATCAAAAATGGGATCTGTCGTCTCTCGAAGAAAAAGTTGATTGGCGATATAATTTTGTTGAAAACTACCACCAATTAAAGCAAAAAACACTCTTGATTTTTCCACATTCGTTTTTTGATAACGAGCAAAAAGACTATGCGAAACCGACTGATTCAGATCAGCATTTCCAATTGACAATTGCAAAGGATTCGTATTATCCACAACCGTTTGCAATTGATTTGCTGATGGTGAATTAGTATTCGAGCGATACATAAATCTAAAATTTTCTTGTCTAGATTTCGACCATCGAATCATAGCGAAAGGTACGAAGTTGACAAAATCCTTTGAAATAGTATTAGCTGGATTTGGAAAAGTTTCTTCTCCGTTGAGTTCTGCAAATTCAACTCTTGCACGAGTAATGAACATGAATTTTCCTTTTCGATAATTGTAACCAATTCCACCCGTTTGAGTCAAATAATTATTGGAAAATATATTTGTAAGAGTATTGTTAGGAATCGTAAAATCTTGCGTACTTTCCGAAAAATCATTAGTCGTTTTATCCGAATCTTCTTCTTGATATCTACTTCTAAATTCTAACATCAGACTTTGACCTTTCCCAATAGGTTCAGTAAAAGAAATATTAGAAGAGACATTCCAACCTTTCAAATCTAAATTTGAAAACTGATTTAAAGTATCAGAAAAGGGTGGAGGATCAAAATAATCATTTTGAGATTCGAGGTAACTTTTTCCTTTTTTGTCATTGTACCCCATGCCTATATTTACTGAAATAGTTCGACCTTTTTTTGGGAAACGATGACGGAAAAGAACGTTGTTGGAAAAATTCATTCCATTCAAATCTGACCTAGTATCGTTGTCCGTTTGGTTAAGAATATTATTTTCTAACAATGTATTTCCAAAAACATTTTCAGTCCCTTTATTCTTTTGCCAACTGACCCTTGGACGCATGATGATGGAATTGGCAGAGTCGATTTTATACTCAATTTTCATATTTAACCGATGATTAAAGTTATCTGTAAAACTTCCACTTTCTTCCTCGTAATTTTCAGTAACTAACTCATTATCAATGAATTGTCTCAAAAGGCCTTCCTCCGCATCATTCTCAGAAACATTAAAAAAGTAACTTCCTGACAACTCTAATTTTTCTCCCATTTTATCAGAATAATTTAAACCAATGGCATGAGTGGTCGCAATTCCACCTTGCTGCTGCACTAAAAAATCATTGACAGAACCACCGCCGCCACCTCTTCTTCCACGACCACCACCGCGGCCGCCACGACCACCTCGTCCTCTTCGACCACCGCCAGAACCAATGACACCAAGCAAGTCTTCGGTAGAGAAATTTTGGATATTAATATTATTACTTTGACCAATCAAAGAGATGCGTTGGTCGCCATTAAAAATGCTAAAATTTCCACCCATTCGATATTTATTTTCATAGCCATAACCAGCTTGGACTTTCCCAAATTGACCTGCTCGCATATTTGTTTTGGTCACAATGTTCATCGTCTTAGTTGTCTCTCCATCGTCAAAACCTGTGAAGTTAGCTTGATCACTTTTTTGATCGAATACTTCAATTTTGGAAATAACTTCCGCAGGTAAATTCTTTAAAGCTGCCGATGGATCATTGCCAAAAAATGGACGACCATCCACGAGGACTTGCTGTACTTTTTCACCTTGCGCTTGCACTTCGCCATTCTCGATAACTACGCCTGGCATTTTTTCTACCAATTCTACTGCGGATGCATCTTTTAAGGTTTTGAAGGAGCTGGCATTGTAGGAAGTGGTGTCGCCTGATTGGGTAGCGATTGGTGCTTTTCCTTCCACGACCACTTCATTTAGATCGGATGTGGATTCCCGTAATTGTATTGTTGAAAGATTTAAATTTTGACCAGTCAATGAAATTTCTTCTTCGAGATCAGCCATGCCGAGGAAAGATATTTTTATTTTATAGCCACCTGTCGGAATATTTTTTATTTCAAAATTTCCTTGGTCATCGGTGACTTCCGACTTGACTTGCTCGCCCCACATTTGATTGATTGAAATATGCGCGCCGGGCAAAGGCGAATTGGATGATCCAACAACTTTTCCAGAAATAGTACCGCTTTGGGCAGTAACTGAAAAGCCAAGAAATAAGAAACTGATTAATAGGAGTAGATTTTTCATCAAATATTTTTATTAGGTTTTTTCCAAAATCAAATCTAAATATATTAGATGCATTAAAGATAGAATACTTGCGTGAAATCTTTCTCTTAATGAAAAAACCGCTTCCCAAAAAAAGGAAAGCGGTTTTTATATTAGGAATGAGAAACAAATAACTATAGGTTCTTCGCTGTTTCTTTTGCCCTCATTTTCCTCTTAAAATCAGTCATAGTATCAACAATACTTTTTCTTTTAAAAGAAAACTGAGAACAAAAGAAAGAGTCAAGAATGTAAGTTTATTATTGAACTTTGCCTTAGTTTGAATAGCCGAATTTATTTGACCTCAATCAAATCAATTTCATAAATAGAAGCCATGTTAAAACTTGGATCTGGAAATTCAGGAGTTAAAGTGTTTTCTCTAAATGTAGCAGTAAAAATTACTTCTTTTCCTTCTTCTTCAAATTCTTCTGATACGCTCTCTGGGATTCCATAAATCGTGATCGAAGGATCATCAGGATATTGAGTTTGAATGGCATATTTTTGAAAGCAATCCATATATATTATCGTTGCTTCAATATCTTCCATAAGAAATAAACAACCTAATTCACAATCAATTTGATCAGGATTTACTTCTTCTTTTTGTTGCTCGGAACAACTGGCTAAAAATAAAATACTGAGGAGGAGGTAGATAGTTAGGTTTTTCATTGTTTAGTTTTTTACAAAAATAATAACTGCTCATTTATAATGACTTAATATTTTGTTAAAAGGTTGGGAGGGAAGTACTTTTATTTAAAATACTAATCTTGGTATTTTATTTGTCTCTATAAAATGTTCCTTCCTCCCACTTAATTTTAAAGCATTTTTCTTGCAATTTCCCCTCATCAATTTTTTTAGCCAAAAAAATACTATGAGAAAGTTTTTCCATATTATATTACCTATTTTCCTATTTCTATTTTTCCAAAATCCAATAATCGCACAAGACCTTTCTGGAACTTGGGATGGTCGCTTCTCACTCAAAGGATCAGTACGACATTGGTCATTTGAATTAGATTTGCAACAAGATCACGCTGAAGTCAAAGGTATCGGAAAGCAAGTCGAATTGTCCAAAAAAGATCAATCTCGAAACATCAATGCGACCTTCACCGTTGGCGGAAATTTCAATGGAGAATATTTGAGCTACGACATGGAAGAAGTCTTATTTTTGAAATCATCTAATGGGCAATGTTTGTCCAAATGTGAGTACAAATTAAATGAGACACTTTCCAAATATCAGTTTGTTGGAGAGTGCCAGCGCAATGGAATTTTTTATAAAGACAACCAATATTTTCCTAATCATTCTGACTGTAGAATTCCTGCAACTGCTGAAGTCATTTTTGAGAAAACCAAAGACCTCAATGGTCGCAAAACTGAAATGGTGGAAACTGTCTTAATCAATAATAAAAGAATGACGATCAAGATTTGGGATAATGATAAAGTGGATGGTGATGTGATTTCACTTAACCTAAATGGGATTTGGATTCTTAAAAATTATCGACTAAAAAAGCAAGTAAAAAATATTTTAATTGACTTGCCATTGGAGTCCAATGAGTTAATTCTCTATGCTGAAAACTTAGGGAGTATGCCACCGAATACGGCAGCAATTTCTATTTGGAATGGAAAAGAGAAAATCAAAAGTGTAATCTTAAATTCAGATAAAGGGAAAAGTGAGGCGATTAAGATTTTAAAGTATTAAATTTTACTGATGCAATTTCATTTATTGTTCTCAGAAAAGGTGAAGAACCTCGCACTTTAGTGCGATAAATTTATTATTAAAAAACAGAATATCGAATTTGGATATTTGTTATTCAAAATATTATAAAAACGACTTTGATCGTTAGTCAAATCAACCCACCTAACTTTCAGTATGTGGTAGTTAAGTTTTTTGTCAAAAAAAATAATGGTGAATGGCTAAGGAATGCGAACTAAATAAATGCAGATTTTTGACAGGATATTTTGTCCATATTTTTCACTTTAAAACCCTGAAAATATCAACATTTATGCGGCTTTCAAAGCAAAAACTATGAACAAAACC
>Ga0114957_1003611_pt1 | contig 13828 bp, 5 predicted proteins | sample BantaG_FD_87175 | JGI IMG/M metagenome (GOLD analysis project Ga0114957, IMG submission 87175) | Marine algal microbial communities from Bantry Bay, Ireland - BantryBay_4 metaG | ecosystem: Host-associated > Algae > Red algae > Unclassified | place: Bantry Bay, Ireland | collected 2014-11-21 | reverse complement strand
TTTACAGCATTCGCGTAAATATCAACCAAGTACTGTCGAACCTCAGGATACCTTGGATCAAATACCGGGGCCCAACGATGATTTTCCGTAAGAAATTTTCCAGGAAATTTTTGATAAGCTTTTGACTTTTTTCCACAAAATGGAACTGAAAACCAAATCCCCACTTTCATTCCTATCTGATGAATTTTTTCTACAAAACCTGCTAAGTCTGGAAAGCGGTCGGGTGTCCAATCTCCAGTATAATCGTACCCCCGATTGTTGTCCATCGTCTGCCAGCCATCATCCATCAACAATAATTCATACCCAATATCTTTTGCAATCTTACATTCTTCAATCAATAATTCTTCATCCAATTCCTGATGGAAATTATACCACGTAGAATACATCGGCGCACTAGCGACAGGAGGAACAAAAGCAGTTGCTGTGGCAGGAAAACCTTCCCACCAGGTAGAGGTGTCCTGAATAGATTGAGCCGCAGTTATCTCTCGCATATCAATTCTGATTTGAGCTTCATACTGTTCTATCTCAGAATGCCGTTCACTAAAAAATCGAAGGTGACAATATAAATGGTTGTCTTCTTCCCGTAGCAAGGCATTCAGCTCCATTAGGTTAATGGCATCAGAACAAGCAAATGTAATTCGATTGTTGTCGTTGTGACCAAACACACTGATGATCGGTGCATCTACAGAAATTCTTGATTGTAAATGATCCAGCTCCCAGTCATAGCGCAATCTTTTATCGTGAATGCCACCGCATTTCCAAACACCTTTAATGTCATAAGCCGGAATCCGCCACCGTAAAGTGACTGAATCTAGAAAAGCAGCTTTGTCAGTACTGCGTATGGAAAATTTGTAAATAAATACACCATCGTCCTTGCTTACTAATTTAGTCGTAGCATCGAAGTACTGATTTTCGTTGAACAGAGATAGTTCTGGAAAATCTTTGATCGTAATCGTTCTGTCCATTTTTGTTAGTTAGTTTTTCGTCATTTAATTTTTTAAAAAAAACCTATTGCGGTTTTCTGCTAGCTTTCGCCTACTATTTTTCCAGCGCCTGCACCATGTAATTTCCAATGGCTGTGCCTTGCTCCAACCCATGCTCAATCGCAGGCCGGTAATGAATGCCTCCATACAATCGACTAATCGCTGCTTCTTCCGCTGCTGCTTTAAAACTGGTAAATTCTCTGGAAGGCAAACCATAGTCTACTTCTGAAATATCATTAAAGGCAAAATTATCTCCAATCAAATGGGTAAGCATCGTTGCTGCCGCAGCAGAAATAACACTGTGCCCACTGGTATGCTCTGGAAAGGCTGGGGTTTGTAAAACAGGCTTCCAATCAGGATCAATATGTTCGTTAATATACGTTTCCGGTCGAATCAGACTGCTGCGGTATTTTTCATCCCAACAACTGATAAAACCATCCGCCAACGTGATACTCGTCAACGCAAATACTCGAGCGGTCTCTTCAATGCTCAGTCCTTTTTTCTTTGCCGCGATCCCCGCAATAGACATCCAGTGACCACCAGGAGAAATTTTTTGATCGAAAAACATCAAGTGGCCTTTTGTATGCGAAATGTTAGGATTGCAGTCCCAGAATTTTGCAATCGCCATCGTCTGTTCATCATTCTCTCGCGTAGTCCGCATAACCTCCAGTGCTTCTTGATAAAATTTTGTGCTTTTTTTAATTGAAAATCCAGTCGGGGTGCCAGGTGAAAACTGATCGGCAGATTTTAAAACAAAAGGCCGTAAGGTATTCCAATTGGGTTCAATTGCGGGCATATAATCGGGTGGAGTGGGCTTCCACGCGCCAGCTTCTTCCGAGAGGACATATTGTGACATCGCAGACCGTTCCAGATAACCATCTTTCGCGGACCACTTAACAATATGCTCACCTGCTACTCGGCCATAAGCAACAGACTGCTCAAAAATCTTTTCAGAAATCCCCTGATCTTTTATACTTTGAAAATAAGTGGACTCGGCATCGTCTAGCTTTTCTGGCGTGTATACCAATGGCTTGGCAGCCGTAGCATAAGCAACGATACTCGCTAGTGGAAAATAAATTGTTTGTCCTTCGGGTGGAGCTGGAATAACAGTCAGCTCACTCAGCGTACCTGCCAGACTTGGATATGCGTCATTATTGATAGCTAGCACTTCGTAAGCGGCGATATGTGGATAGGCATATATGCGACTACAAACGGGAGGCGTAAAAATATCCGCTACCATAACGTTCGTCAGCGTTTTATTCCATGCTATTTGTTGTGTATGAGAAAACTTATCCAGACTTGCCAAGTCAACCGTCTCCTGCTTACAGGAGCCAAAGGCCAGGACACAGAGTAGGATGAGTATGCGATTCATAATTATTTATTTTTTTTGACAATTGAGGGTACATTGTTTTTTGAAAAAGCACGTAAAGGACCATTATTATTAGCAATTATATATAAAAGTTGCTGGTTAGCCGTTTTTAATTTTACGATTGCTTTAGCATCTGTATCTACAAAAAATCCAGTTGTTGCCGGAGGCAGGATTTTAAAATTTCCGTTGCCATCTCCTCTTAAAATCGCGCCCTTAAATGCATCGTATTGTCCACTGGCGACTTCTGTCGAAAAGGAATTGCCAACGACCATTACATCTAGGTTTCCATCTTCATCAAAGTCGGAAGTAAGCATACTATTTAATGGGGCGGTTTGTAACACTACGGGCAAATCTTTTTGTTCAAATAATCCATTGCCTTTATTTTCAAAATAGCTGCTGGCAAAATTATCACTCTTTAAAACAGTGGCACTACTTAATTCTTCTTTTGTAAATGATTCGTCAAAAGTAGCTTTTCCATATTCGTCATAACTGCGAAATCGAGCACGCACTGCATTGATCTGTTGAATAAGCAAATCACGGGGATGAGCAATATAATTCTTTTCTCCAATGTACTGACAAATCACCGGATCAATCCGGCCATTTTTATCATAATCACTCGCATACACACACACCGGATGTTCAGGACTGGCTTGATAACGAGCATTCCACCCTAGATTACCCGCAATATAATCGGTATCTCCGTCTTTGTCAAAATCTCCTTCAATTATATTGTTCCACCAGCCATTGGTTTGAGGCAACTCCATAGGGTTCTTAGCATCTAATACGCCTGATTTATTTTTTAAAATTGTAATCGGCATCCATTCTCCGACCAGTATTAAATCTATCCATCCATCCTGGTCATAGTCGGACCAAAGCCCCGCAGTGACCATTCCGGGTTTACCTTTTTTGGGTAGTTGATTGATGCTAACATCAGTAAATTTTGGGACACCATCCTGACTATCATTTTGTAGAAGATAAGAACGTGGCGCCATCGGATATTCACCCGGTACGATCCGGCCACCGACAAATAAATCCAAGTCACCATCCTGATCATAATCGGATGCAGTGACCTTTCCACCGCTCGCAGTGATCTGAGGTAATGCTTTTTTATTGATTGAAAAATTTCCTCGACCGTCATTGATATAGAGTCGATCCTGATACAATGTGGGTTGGCGCATCGCATGAGTGCCACCGCTTACAATATATAAATCCAAATCTCCGTCTCCTTCTGCATCAAAAAATAAACTTCCTAAATCTTCATGATTTTTATCAAAATTCTGATCTGACCGATAGAATGTTCCATCATTTTTTTGAAGAAACAATTGTCCGGCAGCATCGGCAGCGCCACCTATATAGAGGTCTTCTAGCTGATCGTCATTAACGTCGCCGGTAGCGATACCAGGACCTAATCGAGCATGTTGGTGGGGGAGCAAGGGTTGAATTTTAAAATCTATAAAGACATCTTCCTGGTGTGTAAAGTCAAGCCCTCTTTCTTTTTCTACGGAAGTGAACATCGGAATTGCCTTTGGAAGTGTAAGTGTTTTAGCTGGCATTTTAGCTTGTTGATAGTCTAGTTTTAGCGTTTGGTCGACTTGGATTGAGTAGTGTTTTTCCTCCTTTCCATCTGGCCACTGAACCAAAAGAGTGTCTATGATAGTTTGGTTACCCAAACCAAAATGGATCGTTTGACTGACAGTAGAAGCATAGCCGCGATAGGGTTGGTGTTGATAATATTGTTTTCTCTTTTTGGTCAATAAAGTAATTTTGGTGCCAAGGCCTAATGGATTTTTATCCCTTCCATTTAGGTTTATTTTTATAAAATGATGTCCTTTCGATGGCTGTGTTTTATTTTCATAAATAAAAGCGCGGTCGTTGACATTATTGATAATCATTTCTAAATCTCCATCCTGATCGAGGTCGGCAAAAGCAGCGCCATTGGAACAGGTTTTTTGTGGGATGCCCCAGTCGGTGGTTCTATTTTTAAATTTTAGTTCACCAAGGTTTTCAAAAACATAATTGGGAATTTTCGCTGCACCTAATTCTTGAATCGCTTCTAGTCGTTGTTGGTGCTGCTCGCCTTTTTTACCAAAAGGAGAAGTATTGTTTTCTCTTTGGTATTTAATATAATCCAAATTGCCCACATCGCGCAGAAAGCCATTCGTAATAAAAAGATCGCGATCTCCATCATTGTCAAAATCAGCTAGTAAACTACTCCAACTCCAATCGGTCTTATCAATACCTGCCAATTGACTGATCTCGCTATAGCTACCGTCGCCATTATTGAGCTGCAAAGTATTACGAGTATATTGTGGTAGAAAACCCATTTGTTGAGTGAGTTGGAATTTATCATAGCTAGAGGAAGGTATAATCGTCTGTCTCCGATAATTATCTTCGGGCATCATATCGACTACTACAATATCCGCTAACCCATCATTGTTAATATCGGCTACGTCATTTCCCATTCCGGCAAAACTGGTATGATTAAGTAAGCTGTCCGCCTGATCGGTAAAAGTGCCATCTTGATTATTAATATAAAAAATATCTCCTGTTAAAAAATCATTGGAGACATATATGTCCGGCCAGTCGTCGCCATTCATATCGCAGGTCGCTACGCCGAGGCTATAGCCTTCCACCAAAATTCCGGCCTGCCGGGATACATCAGTAAATGTCTGACCATCATTGCGATAAAGCCGATCTGTACTTTCACTCTCTCCATTCACCTGACGCGGACGAACCGTATTCACATTGCTAAGGGTAAAGTCCACCGGATTGACAATCATATACGCATCCAGGTCTCCATCTTTATCATAATCAAAGAAACTGGTGTGCATGATTTGTCTGGAGTCATTAAGTCCGTAAGCTTTTGCTTTTTCTACAAAGGTATTGTCCTTCTGATTTTCAAAAAATAAATTGGAGCGTTGCTCGTCCGTACCGACACCCGTCACGCTTACGTAAATGTCCAGCCAGCCGTCTGCATTCAAATCCACCATTGAAATACCTGAACACCAACGATCTGTAGCCACTCCGGCAGGCAGTGTGATGTCTCGAAATTTAAGATTGCCTTCGTTTAAATATAATTTACTAGTCACCCGATTTCCACCAAAAAATATATCTTCCAGTCCATCGTTGTTGATATCGCCAACGGCTACACCGCCTCCGGTATAGATATTCATAAACGTATACATATTGAAACTGTCCGTCTCCACAATTTGATTTACAAAGTCAATACCAGACGCTTCTGCTGACAGTAGTTGAAAAACAGAATCTTTAGGAAGTTCATTTTTACAATGACAAAAAAACAGACAAGTAGCCATAAGCATCACGAAGTATCCCTTTTTATTATTCTTAAAAAAAGATAACAAACCCGAAGTGGAAAAAGTAAATATCGGATGGCTACGATTCATATTTAATGCTAAAGTTTTATAATTCTGTTTTTTCCCGTGGAGGTAAAAATTTCTAATTTTTCAACTGAGTCGGGAACTGAAAAACGACGCGAAGATTGAGACAAATAACCTGTTCCATGATAAAATTCTATTCTATAAGTTTGACCATCTTTTTGGGTGGCAGTGGCATAGGTTTCATTGTCTTGTAAAACAATAAGTTTTTCAGCAACCTGATTTTTATTGCCTTGAAGTATGCGCAAAGCATCACGATTACGGCTGGCAATATAAAGTGGTTGATGATCGGAAGTCGTCAGTTGTACAAGCGCCTTGGCATCTTTATCTACAAAAAAACCAGATTCCAATAGGGTAGTGGTATTAAAATTTCCTTTTCCATCACCGAGTAAAACAACGCCCTTGGAAGCATCATATCTCCCCGCCATAATTTCAGTAGCGTAAGAATTGCCGACCATCATCAAATCCAAATAACCATCCTTATTCAGGTCTGTGGTGAGTGATCCGTACATCGGCGCCACCTGTGCAGCGTTAGGCAATGGGCGTAAATCAAAATTGCCATTACCCAGGTTTTCCAAATAGCTGCTTGCAAAAGTTTCACTTTTTAAAACCAGTGCATCCGATAATTCCTCCCGCGTAAAAGATCGCTCAAAAGGCGTGTTTCCATAATCGGTATACGACTTAAAACGAACCCGCATCGGGTTGATTTGCTTAATCAGCATGTCCCGAGAATGCGCAATGTAATTGGTGCCTTCCATGTAGTGACACATCACCGGATCAATGCGACCGTTTTTATCAAAATCCTTTGCGTACATACATACAGGTGCCTCCGAGCTGGCAGTGTAGCGCGAGTTGTAACCTAGATTTCCCGCCACATAGTCTAGGTCTCCATCTTTATCAAAATCTCCAGCAGTCAGACTATTCCACCAGCCTCCAGATCCTTCAACAATGTGTTTTTTGAAGCGATCATCTTTTTTGTTTTTTAAAATAGTTAACGGCATAAATTCTCCAGCTAATAGTAAGTCGCTTCGGCCATCATTATCTGTATCTGTCCATAAGGCAGCGCTCACCATACCCAGATTACCATTGTCTGGAAGCTGGTTTGAAATATCTGTAAATCGAATCGTGCCATCTTTGGAATCATTTCGTAAGAGGTACGACTTTGGAAGGGTAGGGTATGCACCGGGACGCACCCTGCCGCACACAAACAAATCTAAATCATCATCCTGATCAAAATCTGCTGCTACCACACTTGCGCCGCTTTCGATAATCGCAGGTAAGCCATTTGATCGAACAAAATTTCCGGTACCATCATTCGTATAAAGTCGATCCTGATATTGACTTTTTTGTTTTTGGAAATTAGTGCCACCACTGACGACGTATAAATCTAAATCCTGGTCTCCATCTGCATCGAAAAACAGGGCACCCATATCATGTAAGTCAGGATCTAGACTAGGTATTTTTTTAGTAAAACCACCTGTTTTATTTTGTAAAAATAATTCACCGCTAAATCCCGCAGAACCGCCTACAAAAAAGTCCTCATGTCCATCTCCATTCACATCACCTACTGCGATACCGGGACCGTTTTGAGAATGCTTGTGTGGAAGGATGGGCTGAACTTTGAAATCTACAAAATCTTTTTCTTGATGGAGGTAGTCAATGCCAAAGGAAGGTAAAGATACCAGTTGTTGACTCATTTTGGGGGTAATGACTGGTACTTTAGTGGGTTGATAGGAAATGGTGAGTAATTGATTGGTGGAAATATTGGTTGCTAGTTGTTGCTGACCATCGGGCCAGGTAATCAAAATCGTGTCAACTTTTGTGCTGTTGCCAAGGCCAAAATGCTGGACGTTTTCCATAGTAGACAGGTAGCCACGATAAGGGGATACCATCCGATATTGGGACATGGAATTGGCAATAAGTTGTATTCTTGTGCCAATAGCATTTGGATTATTTGGAGTGCCTTTTAACCGAATTCTTAAATAATTATTTTCACTCACTGCCGTTTCCGCATTTAAATTATTTTGATAAACAAAAGCTTTTTCATCAATGTTGTTAATTACCAAATCCAGGTCTCCGTCATTGTCCAAATCTGCGTATGCTGCGCCATTCGAGTAAGTAGGCAGATCGAACCCCCAGTCTTTTGTTTTATTGATAAAAGGAAAAGTACCGTCATTTTTAAACATGAAGTTAGGCATCTTAATCTCTGGCATCTCCCGTAACTTCTGCATCATTTTTTTTCGCTTGGATTCCTCCGTACCGATAGCAGAAGAACTTAGCTGCCGACTAAAAGTCGCAAAATCCATATTGGTAATATCTTGTCGATAACCATTGGTGATAAACAAATCCTGCCAGCCGTCATTATCAAAATCCGCAAAGAGCGAACACCAACTCCAGTCCGTCCGATCTACTCCGGCCAGTTGTCCTACTTCACTAAAGGTTCCATTACCATTATTTACCTGTAAAGTGTTACGTGCATATTGCGGCTGGTATCCGCTTTCAATGCCCAGTTTGAATTTATCATAATTAAAAAAGCCGAACATAGATTTCTGACGAGCATTACTGGTCGGCAACATATCGAGGACCATGATATCGACATGGCCATCGTTATTGAAATCCTGCATGTCAATTCCCATTCCATTGCGGCTGGTATGCGCAATGTAATCATCTATTTTGTCCGTAAAGGTTCCATCTCCATTATTGATGTAAATAATATCATTGCTTAAAAAATCATTGGCAATATAAAGATCTGTTTTTTGGTCATTATTCAAATCACACAAGGCGATTCCTAAACCATATCCCTCAATTTGAATACCTGCTTGAATCGAGACATTGGAAAAAGTTTGATTACCATTATTGCGATAGAGTCGGTCTGTATTTGGTGCTTCACCTTTTAAGCGACGTGGACGGAAGTCGGTCCAGTTGTAAGGATCTAACTCGGTAGTGAGTAGATACAAATCAAGATCACCATCCTGATCGTAATCGAAGAAGGCGCCATTGATACTATAGCCGGAATCATCCAGTCCCCACTTAGCAGCCTCTTCTGTAAAAGTATTGTTTTTTTGATTGATAAAAAGTAGATTTGATCGTAGTGATTCATCCGTAGATAAGCCACCGGCACAAACATAAATATCCGGCCAACCATCTTCATTGATGTCTACGACTACGGCGCCGCTAGCCCATTTGCCCTGTGTATTGACTCCTGATTCCGTGGTAATGTCTTTGAATTTCATATTGCCCTCATTGAGGTAGAGGGTGGAAGATTTCATGTTTGCAGTAAAAAAAATATCAGATAATCCATCCTGATTAAAATCGGCAATCGCTACACCGCTACCGTTGAATAAGTACTCGAATGAGACGGCAATGAGGGAGTCAGAATTGGATAAGGTATTGGAAAAATGGATGTTGGTTTGGTCTGGATTCAGAAGGGTAAAAAGGGTATCTGTGTTATCTTCCTGACAACCGATCAGCAAGAACGAAAGTAAAAGGGGAAGAAAGAATAGTTTAGTCCAAATACGCATTTCTATTGATATAAATGAAGTTGTTTAAGAGAGAATAGTTTCTTTACAAAACATTTCAGCATAAAGTCCAGTTTAGGCGTTTTAAACTACTTCAATATAAAAAAAGACAAAGATGAAATTAGCGATAATTTACGTTAACCTCACCTTTGCCCTTATAATAATCTAAACGCTTTTAAAAACTAAAAAAAAAGAGTTAGATGTTTTATTTTGACCAAGCACTTATTGTACTTGCACTAGCTTGCCACCACCGCGATCAATTTCGGATTGTGGTAACGGGAAGATAGCAGGAAAATCTCCGGTACTTCCCCAGGTCTTGAAAGTAATACCTTGTTCAGCAAAAGCGTCGGAGGCAGTACCCCAGCGAACCAAGTCAAAAAGTCGATGGCCTTCGAAGGCAAATTCAACACGGCGTTCCTCGCGAATTTCTTCGATTAGGTTATCACCTGAACTGGCATTATCACAAGAAGGACAAGAACGATTTCTAACTTCATTGATTAAATCAACGATCAACCCCTGATCTCCACCGTTTTCTGCAAGCGCTTCGGCGTACATCAAAATGACATCCGCAAATCGAAGTAGTCGTTCATTATTATAATCAATGGCAAAGTTTACCGGATTCATTTTAGCTACGTTGACACCACGATATTTTCGCATAGTCGCACCCGTAGGTGACCACATTGGATCATAATCTGTTTCCACACCATCCGCATAATAAGTATCTCCACTAGTATAGATAGTGGTTTCCTTTCGAGGATCACCGTCTTCAAAAGATTCGATGAGTTCGGTAGTAGGAACGTTTATACCTAATCCACCACCTGGTGCATCACGACCAGCATCCTGCCACCATGCACGCATGATACCTTGAGAAGCTTTAAAGTTTTCACTGTGATTATCATCCAATACCCAACCGTTATCATCAGAGTTGGAGGCATACTGCATTTCGAATACAGATTCTACATTGTTTTCAAAATCATAAGAGAAAACATCTTCGTAAGTAGGCATTAATTCATAAGGCCCATTGTTATAAACATCCTCAAAGGCAGCAATAGCTTCAGGATAGTTACTTGCATAGAGATTTACTTTACCAATATAAGCTTTTGCAGCCCAAGCGGTAGCTCTTCCTAAATCACTATCGCCCCAGCTTTCCGGTAGACCAGTGGATGCTGCTTGAAAGTCTGCAAGAATAGCAGTGACCATTTCAGCTGCGTTGGAATTCGGTAACGCGATGTCGTTAACGTCCCGACGAGTCTCTAAGGCCAATGGCCCCTGTCCTCCCCAAAATTTGTAAGACTGAAAATGAAACCATGCACGAAGGAACTTGGCTTCTGCTTCAAAACTTGCTTTCTCTTCTGGCGTCAGCTCATTCTCCAGAGCTAATTTATCCATTACCAAATTGGCACGGAAAATCCCTTGATAAACGTGAGTGAATACAGATTGAAACGCTTTGTCACTAGGTGTAAATGTGAAATTATCCATTGCCTGATTGGTAGCACAGCTTCCAAGTTGGCGATCATCAAAGGTAATATCATCGGTCGTCATCAAAGTCATCTTCCACCACTCTGCACATTCACCGAGATTCTCGGTACTTGTGCCATTAAGACTTTGCATGGAAGAATAAGAGGCCAATATTGCACCTCTAAAATCAGAGGCCGTCTTGTAAAAAGAATCCTCCGTAATGGCATCAAGTGGTTTGAGGTCTAGATCATTACAATCTGTAAAAATGACCACACTACTTAAAGCCAATAAGATGATAAAAAATTTATTTTTCATAATTATAAGTTTTTCCTAAAAAAATATTGTTCTAATTGTGGTTTATTAAAATGATACTCTGGCACCTACCTGAACGATTCTGGGAGAGGGTGTAAATCCATCATCCTGTCCTGAAGCGAGCGGTTGTTCTCCTTTTTGGAAACTAAATCCACGAGTAACTTCAGGGTCAAGACCACTATAAGGCGTAAATGTTGCCAGGTTTGTCATAGATAAGTATAAACGTAATCCCTGAACAAATCCATCACCTAGTTTTTGGATTGTACCACTCTTGAACGTATACCCAATCTGGATGTTCTGTAATCTCAAATAGTTCGCACTTTCTACCCAACGGTCAGAAAAACGATTATTATTGTTTTCGTCTGTAGTGGTAGCGCGTGGAATAGTATTAGATGGATTGGAAGGTGTCCAACGATCTGCGACAGATGCAAACTGATTACCTAATCCGTTCATGGATTCCATCGTACGACGTACATTATTGAAAACGCTTAATCCAGAAGCTCCCTGCATAAAGATGCCAATATCAAATCCCATATAATCAAATCCAAGATTTAAACCATAAAATACAGAAGGCTGTGGACTTCCTAAATTTACTCGATCAAGAGGGCTAATTACGCCATCTCCATTTGTATCAACAAAACGAACATCACCTGCTTGTACCGCAGCAGAACTTTCGTCTTCAAGAGCAGCATCTGCTTCAGCAGCAGTTTGGTAGATACCATCTGTTTGATAGCCGAAGAAGTGACCAATAGATTCTCCTACTTGGGTTCGGTGGGTTTGATTACCAAAATAACCACTGATGATCGGTGTTTCATTGTCACCTAGCTCTATTACTTCATTTTTTACAGCTGTAAGGTTACCTGAAATATTATATCCAAGTTTTCCTACTCGATTTTGATATAATGCTGAAAATTCTACTCCTGTATTTCTTACTCTTCCTGCGTTTACATCAGGAGGTAATAAAAATCCAGATACTGCTGAAATAGGAACACCTACCAGAATATCAGAAGTTTCCTTACGGAACAAATCCAGACTAAAATCAACCTTACCTTCCAGCAATCTTACATCAATACCAAGACCAGTTTGTGTACTTACCTCCCACTTTAGTTCTGGGTTAGCAAAAACGAATGGAGTAGGAGCTGCGGTTACTGCCTGAGCAGCACCTAAGGGATAAAGAGAAGTTAATCCCAGTGTACTTAGGTACGCAAAGTTGGTTCCTGTAAATTGATTACCGGATTGTCCCCAAGCTAGTCTTATCTTGAATTCATCGATGAAGTCATTATTTTTCATAAATGGTTCTTCACTCAATCTCCATCCTACGGATACAGAAGGGAAAAAATCACTACGATTGTCTTTAGCAAAACGGGAAGTTGCATCCAAACGTCCATTAATCGTAACCAAATATTTACGATCAAAAGTATAAGCAATACGCCCTAAAAATCCTCTTAACGCCCATTGGTCAGCTTCTTGTCCAACGGCAGAAGTTGCAGCGGTATTAACGAGTGTTACATCAGGGCTTAAAAACCCTCTTCCTTGTCCACGAAGACGATCAAATTCAAAGTTGGTTTCTTCATGTCCAACTACAACATTCAGACTGTGACGATCAAAAGTATTCGTATAGGTCAGTGTATTGGCGATGTTCGTAGTTAATTCTGTAGGCTTGGAAACTACCTGAAGAATAGATCCATTATTTGAGTTGCCAAAATCATAGATGCCATTATACCAGGCTCCTTGACCGATAGAGTAGTCAAGTCCAAACTGCGTTTTAAATTTCAGGTTTTTCATTATTTCTAATTCTCCATAAATGCTACCTAAAATTCGACGGGTATTAACTCGGGTTTCGTTGTTTTCCAAATCATTCACACCAATAATTTGTGTAACCGCATTGGCGGCAGGTCCGGCATTTTCAGCAGTAGGGACGGTATAGTCTCCATTTCTGTCGAAAACTGGAACAAACGGTGCGTTTTGTGCAGCCGTAAAAGCAGGTGCTCTACCTGGCTCCGATTGAACCAGCCGATCTGTAAAAGCAACATTGATAGATTCTCCAATTTTGATACGATCACCTACTTTTATGTCGGCGTTGGCCTTTACCGAGTAGCGTTCAAATGCAGTCGCTAGTTCGATACCATCTTGTTTAAAATATCCACCAGAAATACTGAAATTCATTCGCTCTGTTCCACCACTGGCAGAAATATTATGACTTTGCATTCCCGCTGGCTTAAATACTTCATCTTGCCAGTCTACAAATTCCTTTCCATTGAACGCACTAAAATCACGACCTAATTCAGTCTGAAGCGCAATGTATTCGCTGACATCCAGTACCTCCAGTTTTTGTCGGACACTTTGGAAACCAACGTACCCGTCGTAAGTCATGTTCGTACGACCTGATTTACCTCTTTTTGTCGTAACAATAATTACCCCGTTTGCCGCCCTGGCTCCATAAATGGCAGCAGCAGAAGCATCCTTAAGTACATCAATAGATTCGATATCACTAGGATTGATACCAACTAACGGATTACTTTCCGTGTTGGCAGCCGTGTTGACCGTGATGTTAGTAGTCTGTACGATAGGTACACCATCTACTACCCATAATGGCTGGTTGTTTCCCGTTGTACCTACACCACGAATCCGGACATTGATAGGCGAACCAGGCGCGAGCAAATTAGCCATACCTTTTTCGTTTTCAATAGGTACATTTATGTGCAGGAAACCATCTGTAGGAGCAGTAATCGTTTTATCACCTAACAATGGAAAGTTAATCGTTAGTTCATGGTTTTTATGAACTTATTTCGG
>Ga0114957_1003609_pt1 | contig 13830 bp, 10 predicted proteins | sample BantaG_FD_87175 | JGI IMG/M metagenome (GOLD analysis project Ga0114957, IMG submission 87175) | Marine algal microbial communities from Bantry Bay, Ireland - BantryBay_4 metaG | ecosystem: Host-associated > Algae > Red algae > Unclassified | place: Bantry Bay, Ireland | collected 2014-11-21 | reverse complement strand
CCTCCAACGATTCAACCGATCCGCTTTAAATCAAATATGAGAGGTTATTCCAAAATGAGTTTTAAGGTAAAAGAAAATTTTAAAACAGCACGAAATATTGATGCTTTTAAATATAAAGCAACGGTAGATGGAGAATGGATTTTGTTAGAGTATGATTCAAAAAATGATTTGTTGATACACAGATTTGATGGAAGTATTGCGAAGGGCAAACATACGCTTCGATTAGAAGTGACGGATGATCGAGGGAATCAGAAAGTTTTTGAAAGAGATTTTACGCGGTAGTTCACACGCCACAGTTTTACTTGAAAAGTAAAGCCGTGACTTTTGAGACAGTTTAAGACTTGAATTTTAAAAAAAGGTATACACGTGTTGATAATTTAAAAACAAACACGTATTTTTGAATTAAAAAAAATCATGAATACGAAATTAACATTGACTATTGAAAAGGAAGTCATCGAAATTGCAAAGGAGTACGCCAAAGAAAAGGGACAAAGTTTGTCAGAGATGGTTGAGAATTATTTCAAATTAATTACCACAAATAGAAGACCAATTAAACCTGAACAATTATCTCCAAGAATACAAAGATTACGAGGGATAATTAAGACGGACAAAAAAATAAATCACAAACAAATCATCACAGAAGAATTATCAAAGAAATATGGTACCTAAAATATTCATTGATTCGGATGTGGTAATTGATTTTTTTACAGATAGAAAACCTCATGTCAATCCTGCAAGTGAATTATTTGACCTTAATGAAAAAGGTGAAATAATGTTGCACTTATCAGCTGTCAGCATAAATAACATCTACTACATCGTCAGAAGATATTTAGGGCATAAAAAAACTCTTGAAGTTGTTGAGGAGTTAACAGATATGACCGAAATAATTGGAACTACGAAAAAAGAAATTATCCAAGCTCTGAAGAATAATTTCAAAGACTTTGAAGATTCCATTCAATACTCTTCTGCATTGACTATCGACGGAATAGAAGCAATAATTACTCGAAATGTAAAAGATTACAGAAACTCGAAAATTGCTGTAATGACACCTGCAAATTACTTAAAAATGAAAGAGGAAAACGAAGGCTAATGATGTACAACAATAAAATGGTTATGCGCTGCCACTACTGAGGCTATTAAAATCCATTAAAACCTTTTCCCTTTTTACGTGTTTTCAAAAGTAAAAATTATTTCAAAACAATATCGAAATATCGGTATACGTAAAACACGAACATGACACATTTAAAAGTAGGAGACAAAGCACCTAAATTTTCAGGCGTTAATGAGAACGGAGACAAAGTCGCACTCAAAGATTTTAAAGGAAAGAAACTAATCCTTTTCTTTTACCCAAAAGACAACACACCCACTTGTACCGTGGAAGCATGTAATTTGAGAGATAACTACAAGATGCTTAAAAATAAAGGTTACGCCTTGCTTGGAGTCAGTCCTGACACACAAAAGAAACATCAAAATTTTATCAAAAAATTCGAATTACCTTTTCCATTATTGGCTGATGAAAATTTGGAAACGATTAAGGCTTTCGATGTTTGGGGACCAAAGAAATTTATGGGAAAAGAATATGACGGATTACACCGTACGACTTTTGTAATTGATGAAAAAGGGAAAATAGAGCAGGTGATTACGAAAGTGAAATCGAAGGATCATGCGGCGCAGATTTTGGAAGGAGCAGTTTAACAATCAAAATCAGATTCAATCAAAATCAAAATCAAAATCAAAAATTCAATCAAAAATTCAATCAAAACAATAATGGTGACAACTCCAATTGAAATGTCAAATCAAAATTTTTGTTTCACCATTATTGTTTTGATTGAGTTTTTGATTTTGATTGTTCAATTTGTTCCTTCTTGTTTAGAATCATCTTGGCACTAATGGCAATTAACTCTCCTACCTCTTTTACTAAATAATTTCTTTTTTGCTCATCTCCATATTTTACATGAATTAGGATTTTTATGGAAACCCTGGTCTCCTTTAATTCTTTTAGGACATTACTCATTTTATGAATAAAATCCTTATTAGTATTTGTCCCTTGTGCTTCTCCGTAATGGAGTGCAGAGCTTCCTGAAGATCTAAGAATTTGGTCAAAGTAGTAGTGCCCTGTACTGTCTTTAGGCAAAGTTTTACAAAAGAAAATTATCTCTCCTGCAAATTTCACAAGCCTATCTTCAAAGTTGTAAGTTTTCCCATTCATAATAGAAGATTGTTTTCCCATTTTTATTTCACCATTATTGTTTTGATTTTGATTGACATTTTGATTTTGATTTTTCAATCATTCTTCGCAAAGGCAATCGTAGCCATACTCACCTTAACCCCTTTCACTTCCAATAATTTTATTGCACCTGCTTCAAGTGTCGCACCAGTTGTCAACACATCATCCACCAAAAGAATATGTTGCCCTTCAATTAATCTAGGCTTATTAATTTCAAAAGCCTGAACAACATTTTCGAATCTTTCCAACCTTGATTTTTTAGTTTGTGATTGAGTGTAAGATGTACGAAGAAGGACATCGGCTGACCAAGGAATATTCATCACTTCCGAAAGACCTTGCGCAAAAACAGAACTCTGATTATAGCCTCGTTGGATTTCTCTTTTTAGATGCAAAGGAATAGGAATGATAAAATCAATGTCTTGATAAAGAGGAGATTTTATCAAAGTCCTGCCCAACATTTTTCCCAAAATAACTCCTACCTCTTTTTTCCCTTTATATTTTAAATTATGAATTAGATTTTGTGTTTTACTTTTTTTATAAAAATAAAAAAGAGAGGTAGCCGTATTTAAATTAATTCGACCCCAGAATTTTTTGGTAAACTCATTTTCAGGATAAAGGTGGAAGTCAGTACGAGGTAATTGGAACTCGCAAGAATTACAAATGATTTGATTGGGTGGTAAATGCTTCGTTTCACAAGCCAAACAAAGGCGAGGATAGAACAAACAAAAAGCGTCATCTAGAGAGCGGATTATCGTTTTCATAGGTTTAAAAATAAATAATAACAATCTATTTACAAAATATTGTTTTAGCGTATATGTGAAAACAATATTTGTTAGATTTGAAATAATGGGTATGGAAAAAGTAAGACTATTAAATATTTCAATATCCAACGCTCATAATCCTAAATCAAAATCGCCTCGTTAGCATTTCAAATGCTAACGAGGCAATTTCCAATAAAAAACGTCCGTCCTAAATTAGGACAGACGCATCAAAACAAAACGAAAAACCAACTTTAAACAAGTTTCTTTATATAAATTATATTTCTTTATTCAGATTATATATTACTAACTAATTTTTTCGAAAGAATGTTTCATTAAAAGTGTTAAGAAAATCCTAAAAAATTAAGTCAGCTGTATTTTTCTTTTAATATTTACTTATTAGACTATATAACATCTAAAATGTCACTTTTGTTCCATTGAAAACTAACCTTTTTTTAATTTTACTGGAATTTGTTTGACTTTACCCGCACGATTGATAGTTAAGGTTAAAGTATCGCCTACTCTTTTTCTTCCAACCAAATCTTGTAACTCAGGAGCAGTATTTACTGTTGATCCATTTACTTTGGTAATTACATCATTTGGAAGTAAGCCTGCATATTGTGCAGCACCACCTTCAACTGTTCTTTGAACGACTACACCTTGCGTGATATTTAATCCTAAGTCATCTGCCAGTTCATTATCCAAATCTAAAATATTGATTCCTAAAAATCCTCTTTGATAAGAACCATACTCGATAATATCTTCAGCAATTTTAGTCATTATATTTACAGGAATTGCAAATGAATAACCAGCGTAACTTCCCGTTTGAGTTGCAATAGCAGTATTGATTCCTAAAAGCCGACCATTTGCATCTACCAATGCACCTCCACTATTTCCAGGATTAACAGCAGCATCTGTTTGGATAAAAGATTCGATAGCCGTATTGCCTTTGATAATATTAATATCACGACCTTTCGCACTTATGATACCTGCAGTCACCGTAGAATTTAATTCAAAAGGATTTCCAACTGCTAAAACCCACTCTCCAATTTTCGCACGATCAGAGTCTGCTTTTTTCAACGTAGGTAAACCAGACGCTTCAATTTTTAAAACCGCTAGGTCAGTTTGTGTATCGGTTCCAATGACTGTAGCTTTATAAGTTCGATTATTAAATAGAGTGACCTCAATATCGTTAGCATCTTCCACTACATGATTATTGGTAACAATATATCCATCCGAACTGTAAATTACACCAGAGCCAGTTCCCCCTCTGCTTCCACCGCCACCAGGGCCTCCAAAAAAGAAATCAAAAGGGTCACTAGATTGATTTTGAGAGCTGCCGCCTGAGGTTGCTTTGATATGAACAACAGATGGCATTGCTCGTTCTGCAGCCTCTGTAAAACTTGCGGGAGCAGCAATGCTTCCAGCCTTTACATTTAGCTTATTTGAAATAGTTTTGGCGTATGCCTCAGTATTAATTTGAGCATTTTGAGTTGGAGCAGGTTGGAGCAAGTAAACGCCACATAGGGTAACCATACCACCTATAATTCCAGCTAAAATAAGAGAAAGTAAATTTTTCATATTGATATGACGTTTTTTATTATGTGATTAAAAAAAATGTGATTTTGCGCTTACAATTTAAAAAATGCATAAAATTTGCAAGATAATCTAACTAATCTAAAAATTATTCGTAAGAATAATTGCAAAAATAACGGTATTGCCTTATGTTTGTTGATATACCAAAATGCTTTAACAGGAAATTAACAACCCAATCGAAAAACCATTAACTTCCCTTAGTTTCTAGACTAACCAAATATCAACTACATTTATCCAAAGCCGATTTACGTTTGAACTTATTTTTGCAGGAAATGATACTCGTTATCTATTGACTTAACTATATAAACAACTACCATTATGAAGAATATTCTTCTTCAAACCGACGTCATCGAAGGCTTGTTAAAACCCGAAACAGACCTCGAAAAACAAATACTTAACGACCTTGATTTCAAGAAGGGCTTGTTTTGGGGAAAACCTCGTTATGGTCATCCTGAGGGTAAAATTATTTACCATATTGCAGAGGTGCTAAAAAATATAGACCAACTCCAAGTTAATTCCCATACACGGCAACAACTTCGCTTAGTAGCTTTTATTCATGATACTTTTAAAAATGTTGAAGACCAAAATAGACCTAGAGATTGGTCAAAGCATCATAGTATGATAGCTCGAAAATTTGCGGAGCGTTATATTGAAGATGAAGTAGTATTAAATATTATTGAGCATCATGATGAAGCCTTTTATAGTTGGAGATCAAAGTATGTTTTTAAAAATGAAAAAAAAGGAGAAAAAAGAATGCAGAAATTAATAGATAATATTTCTGATTCTATTCAGACCTTTTATTTGTTTTTTAAATGTGATACACAGACAGGAGATAAAAATCAAAAACCTATAAAATGGTTTGAAGAGACAGTTTCTAATATTCAAGTTGTTCAGTTTTAATTTTTTTTGGAAAAAAATAAAAAATAAAAAATCCCGAATTTTCGAAATAGAAAATTCGGGATTTTTTATTTGAATAAATGTCCAGTCCTAAAAACCATATAACCATGAGCGAAGCGAAACCATAGAACCATCAAATAATTTACAAAATACGCAACATTCCCTTTTCCATAATGTCGTTTATAAATGGTAATTTTGTATAAAAAATTAACATTTACAAAAAACCATATTCATTCAACTAATTTACCTAGCAATATGAAAAAAATTTGTTTTGCATTAATTCTACTTTGGAATTACAATGTTCTATTTGGTCAAGCTTCCAAAGATGTAATTGATGATGTTCCTGCTACACTTGCAGCAACTATCACCGTCGAAGATTTAAAAGCACATCTCACCACCTTGGCATCTGATGAATTTGAAGGAAGGGAAACTGGTAGCGAAGGAAATAGAAAAGCTCAAGAATATATTTCTAATCATTTTAAAAATATAGGATTACCAGCCATAGGTAAAAATAATTCTTACTATCAACCTGTAATGTTTACTTGGACGCAATGGGAAGAGGCGGCCATTTATATTAATGGTGACAAGCCAAATGACCGCTACAAACATCTTTGGGAATTTCTCTCTTTTCCAAATCGAAATACAGATATGGAATCTTTAGAAACTAACGAAATCATTTTCTTAGGATATGGAATTGATGATCCAAAATATAGTGATTATGGAAAAAAAGATTTAAGAGGGAAAGTGATTATGGTTTATAGAGGAGAGCCATTAAATAAAAAAGGGAATTCCAGAATTACAGGAACACCTGCTCCTTCAGAGTGGACTACAAATTGGGAAAAGAAATTAAAGACTGCTCATCAGAAAGGAGTGAAAGCAGTTCTTTTCATAGAAAATAATTTACAAAAAGAAATCAGCGAAAATCGAAGATTTTTAGTTGGCCCAAAGATGACTTTAGGAGAGCAAGTTGATCCAAGTGAAGTATATGCCAATAGCTGTTATATTTCTACTAATATTGCAGAAGCTATCATTGGAAAGAAACTTAAAAAGGTTAAAAAAGCAAGAAAGAAAATTAAAAAAAGAGGAAAGTCTCGAAGTGTTTCTTTACCCGTTGATTTTAAATTGATTCAAAAGAAAAAGGTTCGTACGCTGGAAGGAAATAATGTTTTAGGATTTATAGAAGGGAGTGATCCGAAGTTAAAAGAAGAAGTAGTTGTAGTTACGGCTCATTACGATCATTTAGGAAAAAGAGGAGATGATGTTTACAATGGAGCCGATGATAATGGTTCAGGTACAAGTACAGTTTTGGAAGTAGCGCAAGCTTTTGTAGAAGCTAAAAAACAAGGGGAAGGCCCTCGTAGGAGTGTCCTTTGTATGTTAGTTACAGGGGAAGAGAAAGGATTATTAGGTTCACAGTTTTATGCAGAGAATCCAATCTTTCCAATTGCAAATACAGTTGCGAATGTCAATGTGGACATGGTGGGAAGAGTCGATAAAAAATATGCAGATAATCCTAATTATGTTTATGTGATCGGTTCTGATCGATTGAGTACAGAACTACATGACATCAATGAAAATGCAAATAGTAAATACACAAATCTAACTTTGGATTATACTTATAATGAAGACGATGATCCCAATCGATACTACTATCGTTCTGATCATTACAACTTTGCAGAGAAAGGTATTCCAGCAATTTTTTATTTCAACGGAACTCATGCAGATTATCACAGAACTTCCGATACTGTCGATAAAATCAATTTTGAAAAAATGGCAATTATTGGAAAATTAGTTTTTCATACTGCTTGGCAATTGGCAAATCAAGATAAGAGAATAGAGGTGAATGTAACGGGCAGGAATTAGGACGACTGACGTACGCTTCGCTTGACGGACGTTCACTTCGTTCTCTTGACGAGTCGAAAATATTTTGAATTCAAAATATGCTGAAATAAAAAAGGAAGAGCTTCAAGTAAAATACTTGAAGCTCTTCCTTTTTTTATTCAAATGTTTGTCCCGTCAAGAGAACGAAGTGATCGTACGTCTAACGACAAGGGAAGCGTACGTCCAACGCAAAAAAAAAGAGCGTACAAGTAAACTTGACGCTCTTTTCATTTCATTAAATTTATATGAGACCGAAGACAAGACTGATAAACAGTCGCCTTGGTATAAGACAAAAAAAAAGTGAGTTAAGAGACCAACCTTACCCCCCAATAAGCCGGCTCCACTCACTTAGTTTAAGGTCACTTCTGACCCTAAATATCTTTGCATAAATAATTCCTTCTGTTCAATAGTGTTATAGTGTTCTTTCCTGTACGGGGGTACTCGGGAGGAATCTTGCAAAGAATCTATCTTAATAATTCCCACGACAAGGGAATTTCTTTTTTCAAAAATGAGTGAGAAGTGAGACCGATCTTACCCCCCAATAGAATCGGTCTCTCTCACTCTTTATAAAGTCACTTCTGACTCTATCTCTTTATATTCGAATCAACATTTTACTGTTGATGAATTAAATCACATCTGTAACATACTTGTGGGAGGATTTGAACCATTTTGCAATAAAGCAAGCTGGCATTGGAGGATGTATTTGATCGTTTATATAAGATGTTTATTTCCTTATTTAACTTCTCAATTACATTAAAGATAATTCCAATAACTGTGCCAGTTGAGTTTTTATAACAAGACATTTTCATTTTTTGTTTTTACAAAAGAAAACATCAACACAATTATTAGATTTAATTTTGAATGATGAATTTTGTCCCGATAGCTATCGGGATAAATGAGTCGAAAACTGTGTATTTATTTTATTAAAATAAAACACAATAGAAGAACTTCAATTCAAAAAATGCTTAATTCAGAATTAATTTTTTTCCCTCCTAATTTTCAAATTTTTTACTTTATCAACTTTTCGATATAGTGTTTCTCAAGTACATTTAACCCTTTTGCAATTTTGAAGCCACAACGAACCAAATCTTTTTTTTTCATTATAGATTTGTGACACGAGAAAAAATCGCATATTATTTTTTCTACTATATGAAGAGGTGAAACTGCACTTTTGACCTTTTTATCAAAAACTTAGTGCTAGCAAGGGTTTGAAGTGTCTTATTCTGCGTCAAATTGGCAGATTTTTAGGCATGGCACATGGTTTGGATGATTGTAAAATGTATATTTTCAAAGGGTATATTTTTTTTGAAAAAATTATAAAAATTATTGAAATGAACTGAATTGATGATTTTGTATATCAATAAATGTTCTTTTTTACTATAAAAATCAAAAACAACGAACTATGCAAAAAGGTAGTATTTCAGTACAAACGGAAAACATCTTTCCAATCATCAAGCAATTTCTCTACTCTGACCAAGAGATCTTTTTAAGAGAATTAGTTTCTAACGCTGTAGATGCCACTTCCAAATTAAAAACACTCGCTTCTCGTGGCGATATCAAAGGAGACATTGGAGACACTACAATTGAAGTTTCTGTAGATAAAGAAAATAAGACGATTACGATTGCAGATAAAGGAATCGGAATGACCGAGGCCGAAGTGATGAAATATTTGAATCAAGTCGCTTTTTCTAGTGCTACAGAATTTTTGGAAAAATATAAAAACGAAAGTACCATCATCGGACACTTTGGTTTGGGTTTTTATTCTGCATTTATGGTAGCAGACAAAATTGAGGTAATTACTCGCTCTTATAAAAGAGGTAAAAAAGGAACGACTTGGACTTGTGAAGGTGATACGGAATACACCATTGATAGCAATGACCGAAAAGACAGAGGTACCACTATCATTCTACATGTAAGTGATGATAGTACGGAATTTTTGGATGAAGGTCGGATTCAAGGTCTTTTGACAAAATATTGTAAGTTCCTTCCTGTAGAAATTAAGTTTGGAACAAAAACAGAAACTTCTTTTGAAGGAGAAGGAGAGGATCAAAAAGAAATTAAAACGGAAATTGATAATATTATCAATAATCCAAATCCAACTTGGAAGAAAAAAGCCACTAAATTAAAAGACGAGGATTATAAAAAACTCTATAGCGAATTATATCCTTATAGTACTCCTCCAATGTTTTGGATTCACTTGGATATTGATTTTCCATTTAATTTGACTGGGATTTTATATTTTCCAAAAATAGGAAACTCGATTGAAGTTCAAAAAAATAAAATTCAATTATACTCCAATCAAGTTTATGTTACTGATGATGTAAAAGAAATTGTACCTGAGTTTTTGACTTTGCTTCATGGTGTGATTGATTCTCCAGATATTCCATTGAATGTTTCTAGAAGTTATTTGCAGAGTGATGCGAATGTGAAAAAAATCACAGGTTACATTACTAAGAAGGTAGCAGATAAATTGGCAAGTCTTTTCAAAAAGAAAAGAGAAGACTTTGAAGATAAGTGGAATGATCTAGGCGTATTTATTAAATACGGGATGTTGTCTGAAGAAAAATTCCATAAGAAAGCAGAGAAATTTGTTTTACTAAAAGATGTGGATGGAAAATTAAGTACTATTGAAGAATTCAAAGAAAAGATCACAGCCACTCAAACGGACAAGCATGATAAGTTGGTTATGATTTATACCAATAATCCTGCGGGGACTGATAGCTATATAGAAGCAGCAAAAAAGAAAGGCTACCAAGTCTTAATGTTTGATAATGTGATTGATAATCATTTTATGCAACATGTGGAAAGTAAAGTAGGTGGAATTACTTTTGTTCGAGTTGATTCAGATACGGTTGATAATCTAGTTCAAAAAGATGAAACGACCGAATCTGTTTTAAGTGAAAAAGAACAGGAGAAAGTAAAAACTTTATTTGAAGGTAAAGTAACAGAAGCAGGTGCTTCAATTTCATTACAAGCATTGTCCCCTGACGATCAACCTGTACAAATTACTCGACCAGAGTTTATGCGAAGAATGAAAGAGATGCAAGCAATGCAAGGAGGAATGGGCATGGGTGGTTTTCCAGATAGTTATAATGTAGTGGTTAATTCAAATCATCCACTTATTGCTGAAAAATTATTGAAGATGCGTAGCGAAGAGAAAAAAGAAGATTTTGTAAATCATTTATATGACTTGGCTCGATTGAACCAAGGGATGTTGCAAGGAGCGGACTTGAGTGCATTTGTAAATAAGAGTTTAGAGTTTTTGAAATAAAAAAACTTTTAAAGTATACATATATATAAGGAGTCATTGAGCATATTCAATGACTCTTTTTTTTTTGAGCCTAAAAGATAATACGTTATCAGCAACCAGTTTAGAATTAAATTTCACATGACTACCCGAAGGTGTAGTTTTTATTTCAAAATGAACAGTAATGCTATTTTTTTTATTAAAGATATTACAGAACAGTTTTATGCTCAAAAAGAACGGGATGAACTTTATCATGAGCAATCTCAGATTATCGATTCGATGCCTTTTCAATTTTCACAAAAAGATTTAGAAAATAATATAGTCAAATGTAATAAAGCTATGAATCAATATTTAAGTGGTTCTAGTAAATCTATTGTTGGAGAAAATCTTTCGAAATTTATTCCAGATGCCGATGCAGAAAAAATACACCAAGAAGACTTGGCGATTGCGAAAACTAAGCAACCTAAATTAAATTACGTTTTTGAAACACTCAATATAAATAGGGAAAAAATATGGGGACGTATTGATAAGATTCCATTGTTTGATGAAAAGGATGAGGTAAAAGGAATTTTATCCTATGTTGTAGATATTTCAGACTTATTAGAATCTCAAAAAAAGACAAAGCAAAGTGAAAATAATTACAGAGCTTTATTTGATAATGCTTTTGATGGCATTCTTCTTTATGATTGTAATACGCATAAAAATATAAGATGTAATCTAAAATTAGCGAGTTATCTTTCTTCTAATACAGATGTTGTTTTAAAAACAAAAATAGAAGACTTTTCTCTTGAATATCAAAGTAATGGAATGAAGTCCAGTCAGTTTTTTGAAATGATTGTTAATAAAACGAAGAAAAGAGGAACCTATCATACCGAGTGGGTTTTTGAAGAAAAAAATGGCGACTTATTGATTTCAGAAATCAGTACTTATTTGATTCCTCAAGAAAACACATGTCAGGTAGTGATTATTTTTAAAGATATTACAGAGCAAAAAGAACAAGAAGATATTATAAAAATTAATGTCTTTGAACTCAATAAGAAAAATGTTGAACTCCAAAAATACATTGAGTCAAATAATCAATTAGAAAATTTTGCGGCGATTGCTTCACATGATTTACAAGCTCCTTTGCGAACGATTCACAGTTACACTCAGTTACTTCAAAAAAGTATCAATGAAAATGCCACAGAATTGCAAAATGAGTACATGCACTTTATTACAAGTGCCACAGGTAACATGCGGCATCTGATTAGAGACTTAAGAGCATTTTCAAAAGTGGATTCTACTAAACTTCATATCCGTACCATTAATAGTGATTTTATGTTGGAGGAAGTTTTGTCTGAATTGGAGGCTATGATTGATTATAAGAAAGTCAATGTTGAAGTTCCTAACAATATACCTACAATTATTGGAGATCGAATTAAATTGAAACAACTTTTTCAAAATTTGATTACTAATGCTTTAAAATATGTAGGAAAGGATGTCATTCCTGAAGTGAAAATTTCATTTGAAGATCAAGAAAATCAATGGATTTTTAAAGTCAATGATAACGGAATCGGAATTGCGCAGACCAATCAAGAAAAGGTATTTCAACTTTTCCAAAGGTTACATGCCCATGATGAATATACTGGTACTGGTATCGGGTTGTCACTTTGTAAAAAAGTAGTGGATCAGCATTTTGGAGAAATTGGAGTGGAATCAGAAGAAGGGAAGGGGAGTGTTTTTTATTTTTCTATTCCTAAAAATGTAGAAATGAGGATTCGAGAAATTATGTAAAATAATTGTTTTTTATAATATAAAAAAGAGTTGCTGATTTGTTCGGCAGCTCTTTTTTTTATTTTATAAATGAAAATTATTACTAATTTTAGAAAACAATTTAGAATGTCACTTTATCATTTAAATATCCATAGAAAGGAATTTCTTTGGGATGAAAATAATTGGAACGTAAGGACTAAATTCGCCTGTACTATCCAAAAAAAACCAAAGACTTTTTGTGACAAGAGTTGCAAAGCGTCTTTCTCTTTATTAGTATACTTTTTCCTTCAAAAAACTTATACTTAATAAAGGTTTTTAAAATATTTTTCCATAACCGTTAAACCTTTCTTGACTTGCGAAGTCAAATCTACAACAACTCACCTTAATCAAACATTTCCCAAAAACTACTTTATTATTTTGGTAAAAAAAATACGCTCACATTGTTAACCATCAAATTTAAACAATATGAATAGAAGAGATTCACTCTCCGTTTTATTCGGAAAACGTAAAAAAACTGCTTCTAAAACTATCGCCCCACCAACTCTTGTGACAGGTTTTTTTTCTCCTTATACAGGAGCTTGGGGATTTGAACAGGCTGCTCATTTGTTGAGACGAGCTACTTTTGGTCCAACTTATACTCAGATAAAACAGGCTGTAACAGATGGACTAAATGGGACGATTAGTTTATTATTTCAAGACCAACCTTTACCCGATCTTCCTATTATTTATAATTTCCAAAATGACCCATTAGTGGCACAAGGAGAGACTTGGGTGAATGATATTGAAACACCAGATATTAATGGTTTGAGGTCGGCTCGAAGAAGATCATTACAGGCTTGGACTTATATGAATATGTTTAATGAAGGAGTGAATGTTAGAGAAAAGATGACTTTGTTTTGGCATAATCATTTTGTGGTAGCGAGTACTAATAATCCAAGATTTATTTTCACCTATATTAATTTTTTAAGAGAAAATTCCCTTGGTAATTTTAAAGAGTTAGTAGAAAGAATAACAGTTGATCCTTCCATGTTGCAATATTTGAATGGCACTCAAAATTCAAAAAATGCGCCTAACGAAAATTTTTCAAGAGAACTTTTAGAATTATTTACAATAGGAAAAGGGCCAGCGGCAGGGCCGGGAGATTACACAAATTATACGGAAGATGATGTTGTTGCATTAGCAAAGGCACTTACAGGATGGAGGTTTTTTGATATTGATAATCCAACTTTAGTTCAATCTGATTTTATTCCAAATAGACATGATACAACTGATAAACAATTATCACATCGCTTTAATAATGTGGTAATTTCTGATGAAGGAGCGAATGAATACAAAACAGTTATTGATATAATTTTCCAACAAGATGAGGTAGCAAGATTTATTTGTAGAAAACTTTACCGTTATTTTGTTCATGAAGATTTGAATAGTGATGTGGAGGCAAATATCATTGAACCGATGTCACAAATGTTGAT
>Ga0114957_1003608_pt1 | contig 13831 bp, 10 predicted proteins | sample BantaG_FD_87175 | JGI IMG/M metagenome (GOLD analysis project Ga0114957, IMG submission 87175) | Marine algal microbial communities from Bantry Bay, Ireland - BantryBay_4 metaG | ecosystem: Host-associated > Algae > Red algae > Unclassified | place: Bantry Bay, Ireland | collected 2014-11-21 | reverse complement strand
TTTTGACCACTTAGAGAGATGTCTAATATTGGTAAGTGCTAAATTTTTGGCTATCCCATATAAGTAAGTTTTTATAGATGCCTCTTGGTTAAACTGTACTTTACCTAAGCGAATATTGTCATAAAGTGTCAAAATTGATTGTTGAAAAATATCTGGACTTCTATCTTCTTTGATACTATAATTGTTTTGTAACCATTTGCAACAACTCTCTCTATATTCTGAATACAAAAATTTGAAGAAAGCTTCTTGGGAATCTCCCATTGATTCATTGTTTTCAAATCTGCTCATAGATTTTAGGTTTTTTTTAATATATTTATGTAACGCTTATAAATATAAATACTACTATAAAGGTAAACCTGTGACGAGGAATTATTTTATAAATATTATTTTATTTATTCTAATGTTATTATGTTTTGCTTCTAAAGTCTGGGCAAACGGGTTTTTAATGACTAAAGTTTTCTCAGACACCCTGAGCATTGATTCTTTGGTATCCCTCAATGATATCGCTTTAGATTATAAATCTTCAGGTGAACTTTCTAAAGCTAAGAGTCTATATCCGATAATACTCAATGGAATTGACATCCAACTCGGACAAGAGTCACAGGCCTACATTGATGTGTCAGTAAACTACTCAAGGTTACTTAATGAGCTAGGTGATATGCAGATAAGTGACAGTTTGCATGCAGACATCGATTCAATACTAATGAGTAGTAGGCATCAATTGGAAAATGAATCAAAATTGCTATTTGACTACGCAAAGGCAGAATCTTGTCTTTATCAAGGTAAGTCAGCAGAAGCATTAATTTATTGGTCTCAAGATAGGTTAAAACCCCCGACTTCAGTCGGGTAAATTCCATTTGGTTACCTTAGAGATAAAATAGAAGATGTCAAAATATAGAAGAGGTAGTCATACTATGACACGTCTGACGGTACATATAGTTTGGGTAACCAAGTATAGGTATAAGGTATTGAAGGGTGACATACAATCAAGATGTAGAGACTTGATACGACAGGATTGTGATACGTTGGAGATAGAGATATTAAAAGGAGTAGTAAGTAAAGATCATGTTCATCTTCATGTAGAATATTCACCGAAGCAATCCATTAGTGATATTGTGAAACAATTGAAAGGCAGGAGTTCGAGATTGTTGCAGAAGGAATTTCCAAAGCTAAAGAATAGATATTGGGGTCAACGATTTTGGGCTACAGGATATGGAGCATGGAGTACTGGGAATATCACTGATGAAATGGTACAGCAATATTTGGAACATCATCGATCAGGTAAAAAAGATAATGGAGATCAATTTATACTTGAGTAACATATAAAAGATGACTTCTAGTCATCACGTAATTTAACCCACCCACTTCTAGTGGGTGGTAGTTTAGTTTTGTGCTGAAAATCTAAAGATTGTTGATGATTCGAATTTTTCATTTGGATTTAGAACCGTTGTTGGAAAATTAGGTTGATTTGGAGAATTAGGATAGTGCTGGGTCTCTATACAAAAGCCACTATATCTGATATAATTTTTTCCATTTTTACCTTTTAAGTTTCCATCTAAGTGGTTAGCAGTATAAAATTGCATACCAGGTTCCGTAGTGAATACTTCTAATATTCGACCAGATTTAGGATCGTATATCTTACAGGCAAAACTTAATTCTTCTTCAACCTTATTCAAGACAAAATTGTGATCAAAGCCATTATCCAATTTAGGCTGCTCAATTAACAACTTAGTGAAATTGTCATTAATACGTTTTGGAAGTCTGAAATCTAACGGTGTGTCATCAACAGAATGGATTTCTCCTGTCGGAATAGAATTTTCATTAAATGGAGTAAATGCACTTGCATTTATTGTTAAAATATGGTCTAATATTGTTTCAGATTTGCCACCATTTAAATTAAAATAAGAGTGGTTTGTTAAATTGATTATTGTGGGTCTGTCTGTTATTGCAGAATAATTGATTCGCAGTTCGTTTTTGTTATTCAAATCATATTTTACTATAACATCTAAGTTCCCAGGATAGCCTTCATCTCCATCTGGACTAGATAGCTTCAGAGTTAAACCAACTGACTTATTAGTTTTATATGGCTCAGATGCCCATACCTTTTTATCAAATCCATGCAGTCCTCCATGTAGCGCATTGTTTTCATTATTAGTAACTAATTGATAGTGTTCTCCATTTAAAGTAAAATTGCCAGCGGCAATACGATTGGCATATCGGCCTATGATAACTCCAAAATAATTAGTCTGATTTATATATTGAGATAAATTATCAAATCCTAGGACAACGTCATTCATCTTTCCATTCCTGTCGGGGACAACAATTTTAAAAATTATACCACCATAATTGGAAATTTCTACAATCATTCCTTGCTTGTTCTCTAGCTTAAATAGAGATATGGATGAGTTTTTATAAACACCAATTGTTTTTTCTGATATCATTTAATTGTTAGTATTATTCTTGTTATCTGTCACTATTAATGTTATGTCTTAATGGCAGAATACTGAGTCAATGAAGAAAATTTACTTAAGTAGCTAAAGTACTTGGACATCTAGCTTTACCTATTGGACTGTTTCTAATCATTATTTTTTATTATTTGAAGTGGAAGAATGTCATCACTATACATATTGCCATCACTAGAGGTAAAGGTAACTCGCAGTTGATAAAAATGGCCATTAGGTAATTCATCTACAGGAGTAGTGCCATTCAATGAAATAGTCGCGTAAGCATCTCCAGATTCTTTATATAATGCTTCTTCATGGGTAAGTACTATATCCTTTACTGGTATCCACTTACTTTTAAAATGTCTTAGCCAAAACCGAATACCCCCTTCATCAGCAGAGATAACTTTATTTCCTGATCCAGCATGATAATTTACTGACACCCTTATTGAGTCACCTACAATAAATGATTTATTTTCGTAACTCTCCTTATTCGCTATTTTAATGTAAGGTTCTATTTGAGGTTCGATCACAAACTCTATTTCAGTATGCAATGACCTGTCAGCTAAGGAAGCACGAATCGATGTAGTTCCTGGACTAATGGCATGTACTTCGCCAAACTCATTCACTTTAAGAATATCGTCGTTCTCTGATGTGTAAATAATTTCCGAATTGTCATTCAGGTTTGGTTGAAGTACTACATTTAATTTTGTCTTTTGTCCAGTAAACAACTTCTTCTTTGCTGTTTCTAAAGCTATTGACGTAACCGGCTTGGGATACCATTCTACAATTTGAATCTCAATTTGATTCGTTAATCCATTAGCTTCGCTAATTGCTGTAATATAAGCAGATTGATTTACATCGCCACATGCAGTTATAATTCCATTTGAGTCAACTGTTATGATGCTTTTGTTACTCGTGGACCAAGTTACTTGGTTATTTGAGTTAGTAGGAATCGTAGTAACTGATAATTTTACTTTGCTGCCTTTTCGAATCGTGAAAGGTTCAATGTGGATTGACTCTGGATCCAACTTGTCAGTATCGATAATGGAGTTTGCGGTTTTATTCTTAAATTTTACAGTTTCACCATTTCGCCACCTTATACTAATCTGCTTTATTGTAGTCTCTTCTCCAAGTCCAAAGTGAACAATGTTCATCAAGCTTTGAGAAAACACCTCACCTGATGATCCAACACGCTTACGATATTCATTCTGCTGAGTAGTTACAATTACTTCAGCTGACATAGGATCTACATTCGATTCTGGTGAATAACCTACCTTAACCTTGATGTAATTATGATCAATCAATGACTCATTAGAGTATAAGTACCACTCACCGCCTTCACTTCCATTTAGCAAATCAACTTTTCCGTCCATATCAAAATCAAATGCCTGTCCCATATCTCCGTTACCAGGCCCACCGATATCATTGGCTCGATGCATTGTTGTAGTTTCGTATGAATCATTGCCAGTGTTCAATAGCATTAAGTCAGAAATTCTAGCGCCTATGCGTCCCCAACGATAGATAAATAGATCTTGATGACTATCATTGTTGAAATCACCATTTGTTACACCCATTGCATTTCCTCCTTTAGGAATATTGTAGATGGAAGAAACATCGACAAATTTACTTCCATCATTTCGGAGCAGAAAATCAGTTTGGTTTCTATTTTGCGGTATAAAATCTGGTTTTACGCTTGATACTCCTACTAAACTGAACTTATATTGCCAAAAATTTTTTCCGTTTCTAACTAAGACAGCTTTCCAATTAGAATTTCCTAGATAACCGACATAAAATCCATTTTTAGAAATATCATTTGGCCAACCAATAGCACTTTGAGGATCTATGTCTAATTCCTCTCCAGATTCCAATTTATTAATATTTCTATTTTCTCCTAAGAAGATGGGATAGTCTTTTCCTAATTGTTCGCCCTGCGCCAGATAGTAATAATCTTCCAATTTTATAGAACCCTTCGCTGTAAATTCAAATACATCTGTACCTTCATATCCTCTCGTCTTAATTGAGAGTTCTTTAGTCCTAGGGTTAAAGTCAACCGACGGTGTTTCTTCTTTCCCATGTTCAAATAATTTTCCACGAGCTAGATAGAGATCAAAGTCACCGTCATTATCAATATCTATGTCTGTGATAGCATTTATTTGCCGAGATAATCGGATATGTTCAGGAATAGAATTTGTAATTTCAGTAAATGTAAAATCACCGTTTCCTTTCCAAATGGTTAATGGGCTATAGAAAATTAAATCATCTATATTGTCATTATTGATGTCACTAACAAGTACCCTTGATTCTTCGATATCTTCTATCCCTTTTACAGTTCTATATTCAAATGTCCCATCACCATTATTCTCATAAAAGAAATGCTGTGGCTTGTCGAACGCTAGACTTGCTTCGTTAATGAGTAACAAATCAAGATCACCATCTAAATCTGCATCTATCCATTTAGAACCTCTTCCTCTTCCTCCTTTCTTAATCCCAACATCACCTGTATATCTCACCAAAGTATTGTTGTCATTATGATAGAAATTTGCTTTTGATGGATTAGTGCCATTACCGCCTCCTTGAGCTAGGACAAGGTCAAGATCACCATCATTGTCATAATCTCCAAGTGAAGTGCCATGTAAATCGTGTTTGAACCATCTTGCTAGATCTTTATCATGTTTAGTTACCGTGCCATCTCCATTATTCCAATATAACTTACTGGTTTCTGCATTATGGTTATTTACAATAAAGTCATAGTCCTCATCATTATCAATATCAGCAATTGAAGGGCCACCGTATTTAAGGGAAATCACTTTATCTAATCCTGCTTGTGTAGATATATCTTTGAATATTGGCAAGTTAAGATCTGGGAGATCTTCAAAATAATAGTTGTTAATAATTAATATTTCATCTAATGATTGAAATTTTATATCAACTGTACCAACGTTTTTAAATTTCACCAAACCCATTATTAATTGTGGGCCACTTGTGGGAATATTAAAGTCATCAAATAGAAGTTCATCATCTGCAAATACACTCAATCCAGCATAAGCTCCGAGGTTGTCGATATCCAAAATCAACCTTTTAGTTAAACTGCCTGAGACTTTGTAGCTAAAAGTTACCGCTTCTGATGGAGTAACTACAATTTCTTTATGAAGATGCTTCTTTGTCCTACAGAAGACTGTCAAAGTAATGATAAGTAATGGCAAAACTAACCTTGTGAGCCTAAGCATTTGTACTGATTTTAATTATTCAATATATTCTTGATACTAATTTATATTTAGTCTCTAAACACTTACAGCTATCAACACTTCATTCATAGGACATAACAAATCAATCGACATAATAGAATATCATTAATAGAACTCTCAATATAGATATTGTTTTTGAAAGTGTTGACATTGAGTAGTTTGTAAAATCAGATAGATTTAGGATCACTAAATTTGTACATTATTTGTCTATAAGCAACCTCCTATTGTAGAGTCGTTTTGAATAAAAATTTACTATATTGCTTCGATTTTAGAAATTACATTAAAACAATAAAATGCTAGCAAGTTTTTACGAAGGAAATCATACTTTTTCTGTGTCAGAAAAATCAATTACTCAACCTAAAACTGGCGAAGTACAGATAAAGGTTGCTTATTGTGGGGTATGTGGAACAGATGTTCATATTTACCATGGAATGATGGATAAACGAGTCCAAAAACCAATGACGATAGGACATGAAATGTCTGGTACTATAGAGGCATTGGGTGATGGAGTAGAAGGATTTTCTATTGGAGAAAAGGTTGTTGTAAGACCACTTGACAATCGTGCCGAAAAACCTTCAGATAAAGGTTTTAGCCATATTTGCAAAGACTTGAAATTTATAGGCATTGATAGTCCAGGAGCAATGCAACAATACTGGAATGTACCGGCATTTACATTGCATAAACTGCCCGCTAATACAGATTTGAAATTAGCAGCATTAGTAGAGCCACTCTCTGTTGCCTGTCATGATGTACGTTTGTCTGAGTTAGTATCAGATGAGGTTGCTGTAGTGTTAGGAGGAGGACCTATCGGAATGTTAGTAGCTATGGTTGCTAAAAATAAAGGAGCAAGAGTCATCATTTCAGAAGTAAATCCGGTAAGAGTAGCTTTAGCAAAAGAATTGGGTTTTGAAACTGTCAATCCTGCAGAAATTAATATTGTTGAGTTTATCGAAAGAGAAACAGAAGGAAAGTTAGCTGATGTAGTTTTTGAGGTTGCTGGAGTACAACCAACAGTAGACTTAATGTCAGATATTGCGGGTATCCGTAGTCGGATAGTAATGGTCGCTATCCATGGTCAACCAAAAAATGTTAATCTTTTTCAATTCTTTTGGAAAGAACTCAAATTAATAGGAGCAAGAGTTTATGAAAAGGAAGATTATGATGAAGCCATAAGATTAGTTACTGCCAATGAGATGCCTTTTGAAAAAATGATAACAAAAGTAGCGCCATTGAAAGACATCCAAAACGTATTTGAAAATATTGATAAAAATCCTGATGGTATGAAAGTGCTGTTAGATTGTCAGTAATAGAGCATAATTGCCGTTGAAAGAAAGAAAATTTAAAATTAATCAATAACACCTGCGCGGACATGACGCAGTATTACAATTAAAATCAAACAATGAGTGTATTAAATAAATTTAGTTTAGCTGGAAAGACAGCTTTAGTAACAGGATGTAAAAGGGGAATAGGTATGGGAATGGCAATTGCTCTTGCAGAAGCTGGAGCAGATATCATTGGTGTTTCTGCTACTTTGAAGAAGAGAGGTAGTGAAATAGAAAAGGCTGTCAAAGCAACTGGTCGCAACTTTAAAGCGTATCGGTGTGATTTCAGTAATAGAAAAAAACTTTATGAATTTATCAAAGAAATAAAAAAGGATTTTCCTACTATTGACATCTTAGTGAATAACGCAGGAACAATAATGAGAAAACCTGCTGCAGAGCATCCAGATAAAATGTATGATAAAGTTGTTGAAGTCAATCAAAATGCCCAATTTATATTGACTAGAGAGTTAGGAAAAGATATGGTTGAAAGAGGAAGCGGTAAGATAGTATTTACAGCTTCTTTGTTAACTTTTCAAGGTGGTGTTACAGTTCCTGGCTATGCTGCAAGTAAAGGTGCGATCGGTCAATTGACAATGGCCTTTGCTAATGAATGGGCAAGCAAGGGAGTCAATGTAAATGCTATTGCACCAGGGTATATCGATACAGATAATACAGAAGCACTGAGAAATAATAAAGCTCGTTCTAAGGCAATATTGGAAAGAATACCTGCTAATCGTTGGGGTCAACCGGAAGATTTTGCGGGTCCTATTGTCTTTCTATGTTCGGATGCAGCAGCATATATGCATGGAAGTATTATGTTAGTTGATGGTGGATGGATGGGTAGGTAGTTTTCTATTTTTAAATTTTTAACAATAAGGCAAATGGCTAAAAAATATAAGTTATTTATAAATGGGAAGTGGGTAAATTCTTCTTCAGGTAATACAGATAGAATTATCAACCCTTCAGATGAATCATTAGTTGGCACCGTTCAGATTGCTACTGTAACAGATGCCAATAAGGCATTAAAAGCAGCAGATAAAGCACAGAAAAGTTGGAGACGTCTTCCAGCAATAGAACGTGCAAATCATTTAAGAGCATTCACTGCCGGCATACGAAAGAACAGCGAACGGTTGGCAAAGTTAATCACAAAAGAGCAGGGAAAATTGTTGAAAGTCGCTAGATTTGAAGTCGAAGTAACTTGTTCATTTATTGAATATGCTTGTGGGTGGGCAAGGCAAATAGAAGGAGATATTTTACAATCTGACAATCCAAGTGAGCAAATTTGGATTCATAAAGTTCCTAAGGGAGTAGTAGTAGCGATTACTGCTTGGAACTTTCCTTTGGCATTGGCAGGACGGAAACTAGGCCCTGCTTTAATTACTGGTAATACACTAGTACTCAAGCCTACACCGGAATCTCCATTATCTACTCTAGAACTTTGCGACATAGCTAAGAAGTCGGGTATGCCTGATGGTGTGATCAATATGATAACGGGTGGAGTAGAGGCTGGGAAGGCCTTGGTAGAAAATCCAATTACAAAAATGGTAACGATGACAGGTGGTACGCCTACCGGGCAAGCAATTGCTCGATCTGCAGCGCAAAACTTGACTCACGTCCAATTAGAATTGGGTGGTAAAGGACCGTGCATCATCTTTGATGATGCTGATATAGATCAAGCAGTCGCTGGCGCATTACACTCTCGGTTTGATAATAATGGTCAGGTATGTACTTGCAACGAAAGGATGTATATTCAAGAAGGAATCTATGATGCCTTTATGAAGAAGTTTATGAAGAAAGTGAAGGCTTTGAAACTAGGTGATCCTAATTTGGAAGATACCGATATAGGCCCGAAAATGAATGAACAGGGAGTAGTTCATTTAGAAAAATTGGTAAAGGAAAGTGTTGATGCTGGAGCCAAAATATTATGCGGTGGAAAACGACCAAAAGGGAAGGCTTTTGAAAAAGGTTTTTGGTTTGAACCAACTATTTTAGGAAGCGTAACACAAGATATGAATGTTGTTCACGAAGAAGCATTCGGTCCTGTTCTGCCTGTATTGAAATTTAAAACATTTAATGAAGTTATCCGCTACGCAAATGACAGTCAGTATGGTTTGGCAGCTATTATTTTTACAAATGATATGAATAATATTATGCGGTTACATGAAGAGCTAGAATTTGGTGAAACTTATATAAATAGAGGGCATGGCGAACAACATCAGGGCTTTCATAATGGTTTGAAACTAAGTGGAACAGGCGGTGAAGATGGTAAGTATGGACTTGAACAATACCTAGACAAAAAGACCACTTACATTAGATATAAATCAAAGTAAGCATCACAAGTTTCTAAAAATCTACGCGATTTGATCCAATTTATTCATTAATTAGTGTTTTCTAAGAACCCGTATGAGTACAAAAATAAAGCAGATTAAGACTCAACTTTTCGAAATTCCGCTTCCCGAAGTTCTATCCGATGCAAAACATGGTGACCACTATCATTTTGAATTAGTGACGGCCACTATAACTCTAGAAAACGGAATGGAAGGTACTGGATACACGTATACAGGAGGTAAAGGTGGACATGCTATCAAGGCGATGATTGAACATGATTTGTCGCCTGCAATTCTAGGAAAGGATGGCGTAAATATTGAGCACATCTTTGATTTTATGGAATGGCATATTCATTATGTTGGACGAGGCGGCATCGCTTCGTTCGCAATATCTGCGATAGATATTGCTTTGTGGGATATTAGATGTAAATCTTTAAATAGTCCATTGTGGCAAGTCGCAGGAGCCGCAAGTAGTTCTTGTCTAGCTTACTGTGGAGGGATAGATTTGATGTTTCCCATGGATAAACTGTTAAGTAATGTTCAAGGTTACTTAGATAAAGGTTTCAATGCAATCAAAATTAAAATTGGTAGAGATAATTTAAGTGAAGATATCGAACGTATCGCTGCAGTTAGAAAATTGATAGGCGAGGATACAACTTTTATGGTTGATGCCAATTATTCAATGAGTGTCGAAGAGTCAATCAAAGCAGCCAATGAAATTGAAAAGTATAATATTACATGGTTTGAAGAACCAACCATTCCTGACAATTACAAAGGCTACGCAGAGATAGCAGAAAGAACAAATATTCCATTAGCAATGGGGGAAAACTTGCACACAATTCACGAATTTGAATATGCTTTTGAGCAATCAAAATTATCATTTATCCAGCCTGATGCTTCTAATTGCGGTGGCATAAGTGGCTGGTTAGCTGTTGCCAAACTATCAGCTAAGTATAATATTCCAGTATGCTCACATGGTATGCAAGAATTGCATGTAAGCTTGGTTTCCTCTCAACCTCACGGAGGTTGGTTGGAAGTTCATAGCTTTCCAATTGATGAGTATACCATGCGTCCACTAGTAGTTGAAGATTCTCGTGCAGTTGCACCAGATGTACCTGGGATAGGAGTTACCTTTGATTGGGATAAATTATTACCTTACAAGATGTAAGTTTAGACCTTATGGATGAATCTAAATCTAGTCGTATTACAGAGTCGCTATAAATTCAGTCAAACTTGTCTCACGAGATAGACCAAGTTTCTTTCGGAGTCGGTATCGGTTAGTATGTACACTTTCTATTGAGATTCCTAATAACTTTGCCATCTCTTTGCTCGAAAGATTGAGTTTTACTAAAGAACAAAGTTTTTGATCCCCTCTACTTAATTTTGGAAATTTCGCATTTAATTTATTGTAAAATTCTTTATTAATAGACATAAATCGAGTTTCAAACTCTTCCCAGTTATGAGTATTGTTATTTGAAATACTTCTTAATATTTTTTTCAAATCATGAGCCATGATATCTCCATTCCCCTTACTAAGTTTTTCTTTGAGTGTCGCTAAGATTTCATCTTTTTCAATCAGTTTTAGAGAAGAGGTTGCGAGTTCTTTGTTTTTTAGTTCTAATAATTCCGTAGCTTTCTGGATTTCCATTTCTCTCATTCCATCAGCTTGCTGAATTTCTAATTCTCTCACTTCTCTTGCTTGTACAACTTCCAATTCTCGTTTCTCCCTTATAAGCGCTTTTTCTCCCATGTGTTTCTTGCGGATGTAACTAAAATAGAGTAGGCTAGCAAATATTAAAGACACAATTACTGTGAGCAGAATCATATATTTCATGAAACTCAATTGCTTTTGCTGCTCCAAATTAGCAATTCTTTGATCTTGAATTAATTGTTTTTGCTTTTCTTTTTCAAGTCGAAATTCGTCTTTTATCTGTAAAAGAGAACGACTATTTTGACTTCGACTATCAAAAAGTAAATTATTTAATTCTTTCTCTTTCTGTAAACTCAAAAAAGCACTTTGGTAGTCATTCTTTCTTGAATACAGTTTTGACAATCTCTCATGAATAGTTGGGACAAAATCTAAATGACTATTATATTGTTTAGAAATATTAATAGCCTTTTTGTAGTAACTTTCTGCTTCTTTTTGATTCTTTAGATTTGTGTAGCAATCACCTATCTGGGTCAACAATAATACTTGGAAACTAGGACTATTTTTTTGAAACCATGGTAGTATTGTAAATAATGAATCTAACGATTGCTGATTTTTTCCTTCCAATTGGTCTAAGCAAGCTGCTTCAAATCTCAAATAGAAAAGATTATCATTATCTGGACTTGGTTTGAATGTATAACAAGAATCTAAATACAGTCTTGCTTGAGATATATTATTAAAATCACGATGAGTGGTGCTAAATGCATAATAGCAGCTTAAAATAACATCATTTTCTATTTTGCCTTCTTTAGAAAGAGTTTTAGCTAACGTAAGAGCTTGATCTAAGTATTTTAGAGCTGTTTCTTGTCTTTTGTAAAAACTATAATATCGACCTAACTGAATATATACAGGAATTTTAGAACTATCATTGTTTGCTTGATCAGCCAAAAACAATGCCTTCCATAACTTATCATAAGCTTGATTATAATCTACTTTATGTCCATCATTTATAGCCATCAAAACTAAAGTATTAACGGCACTTAATGTGTCTTTTTGCTGCATAAAGTAGTCGTAAGCGCCTTGATAAGACAGAGATGCTATGTCCGGATTTTCTTGACGAAGTATATTTGCTTCAACTAACCATTCTTCAAAAGAATTAAAGTCTTTAATGTCTAATATTGACTCGACTTGGGCAGATAAACTAATCGAAAACAATAGGCATACAATAAGTATCATTTGTCGAGTATTATTTATCTTGTATTCTCCTGATTTCATTTTCAATCGTAAACCTATCGCCGTAAATATAGGGAAATTGCCCATGTTTATTTTAACTAAAAAATTATTGTCTAGATATTGTCTATCCTAATTGTGCTTGATTGTTCAATAAATATTCATAATTTGTCATAGACTATTGGGTAACTCTTTAACAAAAGCAATCTTAGGGAATGAAAAAATATAGTAATGAACACTTCGAACGGCTAGGCATAACAAATAAGGATAGGTTAAGTAGTGCATCCAAGCGAGCCTTGGAATGGAAAAGGTTGAACAATGATTGGTTTGGTGAATTCGAAGTATTTGATCTTAAGGGAGATCTAGCATATGAAGAAGGCGTGGTAAGAAGAGATCCTAGTGGATTGATCCAAAAGGATGGTAAATTCTTTGTTTGGTACACTAAAGGTATTGGAGCAAGTGATGGGTTTTCAGGAGATATTGATAAGAGCAAGGTTTTTCCGTGGGATCGATGTGATATCTGGTATGCTACTTCCTCAGATGGTTGGACATGGAAAGAGGAAGGAATCGCTATATCAAGAGGAGAAAAGGGGAGTTATGATGATAGATCAGTTTTTACAGTAGAAGTATTAGAACACGATGGGAAATATTACTTAACATATCAAACCGTAAAATCGCCTTATACAATAAGAGTAAAAAATCAAATAGGTATTGCTTTTTCAGATTCTCCTGAAGGTCCATGGGTCAAAAGCGAACAACCAATCTTAAGCCCAGCCAATAATGGAATTTGGAAAGGTGAAGAAGACAATAGATTTAAGGTGTCTTACAAAGGGGATTTCGACAGTCACAAGGTCCATGATCCTTGTTTACTCTTATTTAATGATAAATTTCATCTATATTATAAAGGCGAGCAGATGGGGGAGGAAATCACATTTGGGGGGAGACAGATAAGACATGGTGTTGCGATAGCTGATCACCCATTAGGTCCTTATGTAAAATCAGAGTTTAACCCAATTTCAAACAGTGGTCATGAAATTTGTGTTTGGCATCACAACAAGGGTATTGCATCATTAATCACAACCGACGGACCTGAAAAGAACACCATTCAATGGTCTCAAGATGGGATTAATTTTGAAATTATGTCAGTTATTAAAACTGCACCACAAGCTATAGGTCTAAATAGAACTTTAGATACTGAAAGAGAACCTTTTGCTGCTTTTGAATGGGGGTTGACACACAGATATATGAATGACGATTATCAATATATCCGTAGGTTTCACGGAACACAAGTAAGTAGTCATGTCGCGAAAGGAGAAGATTCCTTAAGTAAGAATGATAGAAAGAGTTCGTGGGGTAAAACATAAGGTTTTCTAACTGTCAAGTTCTTGTCTATGGTGTTGCGATTTGTACTTGTACATTATTTCCATAAATTCAGAGAATATTCGTTTTAGAAGAATTTCTTTTTGACACAACTTAACTTTCATTGCTTAATGAGAAATATATTTAAAAACCTTCCTGCGCTCTATGTAATTATACTTTGTGTGATTACACTGTGTTCTATACAGTGCACTTCTTCCCAGATAGCACAAGAGAAGGTATTTCTTTTTGATTTTGA
>Ga0114957_1003607_pt1 | contig 13835 bp, 6 predicted proteins | sample BantaG_FD_87175 | JGI IMG/M metagenome (GOLD analysis project Ga0114957, IMG submission 87175) | Marine algal microbial communities from Bantry Bay, Ireland - BantryBay_4 metaG | ecosystem: Host-associated > Algae > Red algae > Unclassified | place: Bantry Bay, Ireland | collected 2014-11-21 | reverse complement strand
TAGATTATAAAAATCAGTTTCTATTATTAGCACAGTCGATGCCCGCTTCTGGGAAACTCTTTTATTATAAAAATGATCCGCATTTACCTAAATTGATGGCCGATCCTTCCATTATTTGTGAAGTGATTCCTTACGAAGGCTTTAAATTTAGTGTAAAAAACAACCAAACACTGTTGCAAACTGATAATGGAAAAGAAATTCCGCTTAAAATTTTTGGTGCGCATAATTTGGAAAATTTACAGGCTGCTTATCTATTGTGTCTGGAATTAAGGGTTACGTCTTCCGATTTTTTTAAAGCTATCAAATCCTTTAAGGGGGCTGCCAAACGACTGGATTTTTTGTGCAAAACGGATGTCGCAGTGGCTTACAAAGATTTTGCCCACGCTCCGTCAAAAGTAAAAGCGACTACTGAAGCCATGAAAGCGCAGTATCCCAAAAGAGATTTAATCGCTTGCGTCGAGTTACATACTTTTAGCAGTTTGAATAAAAAATTTCTGTCACACTATAAAGATTCGTTGGCCGCTGCGGATCGGGCTTTTGTCTTTTATAGTGAGCATACTTTAAAAATGAAAAAACTACCCGCCATCAAACCCGCCTATATTCAAAAAGCATTTAATCATCCTAACCTAACGGTTATTCAAAATGAGTTTTCTGTACTCGATAAAGCACTTAGGCGATTCGGTTGGAAAGAACAGAACTTGTTGTTAATGACCTCTGGTAATTTTGGTGGCTGGGATATGAAAAAGGCAGTTAAGAAAATTTTATAAAAGAATTAACTAAAATAAAAGGGATAAAATCCAATCTTTCTTTCGTTATTGCAATAAGTTATTAAAACTGTTTAAGTTAAAGTCTTTGTCATCATATTGTTATCTCAATCATAGACGTTCTTTCTTAAACATTATTTGAAAAACTAAAATACCCGTTCAATGAAAAAAACAACCCTCCTGTTGTGGCTATTATTTATATGTAGTTATCACCTCTTCGCCCAAAACCCTGAAACATTCACCATTAGTGGCTATATTCAGGATCTGGATTCTGGAGAAAAACTTATCACTTCCAACGTTTACGATTATCGATCCGAAAAAGGAGCTGTTTCTAATACTTATGGATTTTACAGTCTTACCTTACCTAAAGACAGTGTCTTGCTCACGATCAGTTATATCGGTTATAAAGACCAAAATCTTTCTTTATACCTTGATAAAGATATTATCCTGAATATTGATTTGATAGCCGAACTGGCTTTCGAAGAAATTGAAGTTGTGGCTAAAAAGAAAGATCGGATCGAGGAGCGCACTCGGATGAGTACCGTAGAAGTGCCCGTAGCGCAGATCAAACAAATACCCGCTCTCTTTGGAGAGGTGGATGTACTAAAAGCACTACAACTATTGCCTGGGATTCAATCGGGTGGGGAAGGGCAAAATGGTCTATACGTTCGAGGAGGAAGTCCTGATCAAAATCTGATTTTATTGGACGGAGTACCCGTGTACAACGCTTCGCATCTATTCGGTTTCTTTTCTGTTTTTAACGCCGATGCCATCAAAGATGTGACCCTCACTAAAGGTGGATTTCCTGCTCGTTACGGTGGCCGACTATCTTCGGTCATTGAGATCAATATGAAAGAAGGAGACATGAACGACTGGCACGGTACGGGAACGATCGGACTGATTGCTTCTAAACTAACTCTCGAAGGTCCCATCAAAAAAGACAAGACTTCTCTGATTATATCGGGGCGTCGAACCTATATTGATTTACTGGCCAAACCCTTTATCAAAAGTAGTTTTGAATCTGATGGTAGTTCGGGTGGACTTGGCTATTTTTTCCACGATCTTAATGCTAAAATCAATCATAAAATTTCCGAAAAGGATCGTTTGTATTTTAGTGTATATGCTGGAAAAGATAAATTTTATTTCAGAGAAAATTCCAAGGATGATTTTGATGGAAATCAAAATGAATATACGACCGAAGCAGGGCTAAATTGGGGAAATGTTACTTCTGCTTTACGCTGGAATCATTTGTGGAATAATAAATTGTTTAGTAACGCTTCTCTTACTTACAGCCAATATAACTTCAATACCAAAGCGGAAGAAGAAGATATTTATACGTTTAGTGGAAATCGGGAAGTCTCCTCTTTCGGCATTAACTATAATTCTGGAATTAATGATTTATCGGCGAAAATAGATTTTGATTTTATTCCTAATCCTGAACATTATTTGCGTTTTGGAGCTAGTGTGATTAATCATACTTTCAAGCCAGGTACTTTTGATTTGGACGTGCGTTCAGAAGAAAACAACAATGTTTTTATCCTGGATACTTTATTGGGTCAACCAAACATAAGTGCCTGGGAATTTGCGACTTACGTTGAAGATGATTTTAAGATTGGCGATAATTTTAAAATTAATGCGGGCGTGCATTTTTCCGGATTTAGCCTTCCAGAAAAGAGTTATATTTCGCTCCAGCCGCGTCTCGGAATGCGATATTTGTTGCCCGATGGCACGGCGATCAAAGCCTCTTACGCACAGATGCGGCAGTACGTACAATTGCTCACCAACGATGGAATTGGCCTGCCCACAGATCTTTGGCTACCGACCACCGAACGGGTCAAACCACAGGATAGCTGGCAGGTCGCGCTCGGTGCCGCCAAGACTTTTAACAAAAAATACGAAATCAGTATTGAAGGGTATTATAAAGATATGTCCAATCTGGTTAGCTACAAAGAAGGAGCCAGTCTTTTTCAGCTAAACGATTGGGAAGATCGTGTGACGCAGGGCGATGGAAAATCTTACGGGGTTGAATTTTTTGTTCAGAAAAAAACGGGACGACTCACGGGTTGGGTAGGATATACCTGGTCTAAAACCAACCGTACTTTTTCGGAATTAAATTTTGGAAAAACCTTTGACTTTAAATACGACCGACGACACGATTTGAGTGTCGTGGCCAGCTACCGTTTGGCGCCGAGGGTGCAGTTGAGTGGAACCTGGGTTTTTGGAACGGGCAACGCAGTCACCCTGGCCAATTCTAATTATCGGGTTAGCTTTCCAAATGTCTCTGTTCCTGCCAATGTGCAGGATTTTTTCAGTAGTTCAAGAAATCTGGAATATTACGAAGAACGTAATAATTTTAGAATGAAACCCTACCATCGTATGGACATCGGAATTGAAATTTCCAAACAAAAAAAGCGTTACAAAAGAACCTGGTCGCTTGGAGCTTACAATGTGTATAACAACCGAAACCCATTCTTTATTTTTGTTGAATCTGAATTTGACAGAAATACTGGAACATCTGAAAATGTTTTAAAGCAGGCGAGTCTTTTTCCGGTGTTGCCTTATTTTGCCTGGCGTTTTGAATTTTAAAAAATATTATAATAATGAAAAATTTACTAATTTTAATAATAGCAATTTTCCTGTTTACTTCTTGTGAAGATTTTTTCAGCACGACCATAAAAGTAGATCCTCCGGCCCACGAAGATCAGATTGTTACCAGTGCATTCTTTACTAACGCGGATACCAATCTTCAGGTGCTGGTAAACCGTAGTACTGCTATTCTGGAAAATAACAATATTGATACCCGCAATCTGGATAACTCCACCGTGCGTCTGTTCTCGGGGGACGATTTATTGACTACTATTCCTTATGATTTATCAGATCCAAACTTTGCTTTTAACCATATTGAAATAGGAACCAATGTTGTTTTTGAAGCGGGAAAAGAATATACCCTTAAGGTTAATCATCCTGACTACGAAGAGTCATCGGCTACTGTAACGGTACCCAATGAAGTGATCCCTTTTCGTTTTGAATTGGAGGAAGATGCCGGGATAGATGAATTTGGCAGTCGTAGTGATCGGGTTACCGTAGAATTTAATGACCCTTCGGGAGAAGAAAATTTCTATGAGATGGCGCTCTTTTCTATTCGTGATTTCGGAAATGGGGAGAAATTTTATGAAAATCATTACATTAATACGCTTGATCTTAATCTGAGGGAATCTTTTTATGGGGCCAGTATTCTGAGTGACGAAGCATTTAATGGTCAATCTTATAAATTGCAGTTAGACATTGACCGTTACGAAGATGGAGGTAGTGAAATAGGAACTTTTCTCATCTGGCGATCCGTTACGAAGGACTACTATCAGTTTGCCCGCTCCGTTCGGTTACAAAGTGATAGTGAAGATTTTGGACCTTTTTCTGAACCTGTTACCATTAGGTCTAATTTTGAAAATGGGCTAGGCTTGTTTTCTATTAATTTTGAAAAGGTGTATCCTTTAGAATAAAGTCTAATGATAGCGTTGGTTTAACTTGCGTAATCATAAGAAGGGTCAACGGGAAGAGCAAGACACGAATTTCGGGTTTTGCTCTTCTCTATTTTTAGCGTTTTTAGTTGAAGTATTAAAAATAAGCCAAAAACGTAAATTTATTATTAACTCATTCCTTAAACAACTTCTTTGAAGATTACCATTGATCCCTGCTTTTTATGGGGTCTTTTGTTTTTGATCCTGACTTTATTATTTTTGCAAGTGTTTAGGAGAGATCCTGAACGGTTTTATTTTTTACCATTTAAAATTTAATCTTCGATGGGAAGAGCATTTGAATATCGAAAAGCCCGTAAAATGGCCCGTTGGTCCGCCATGGCCAAGGCTTTTACACGGATAGGAAAGGAAATTACAATTGCCGTTAAGGAAGGTGGACCCGATCCGGATACGAATTCACGTCTACGAGCGGCTATTCAGAATGCGAAAGCGGCCAATATGCCCAAGGATAATGTGGAACGAGCCATCAAAAATGCTTCTGATAAAGATACCTCAGATTATAAAGAGGCCCTCTTCGAAGGATACGGCCCTCATGGAATTGCCTTCTTAATTGAAACGGCCACCGATAATAACAACCGTACTGTTGCCAACGTTCGTAGTTATTTTAATAAATGCAATGGTAGCCTTGGTACCTCTGGTTCGGTGGCCTTTATGTTTGATCATCAGTGTCAATTTGAGATAAAAGGGGAAAATCTGGATGTAGAAGAGCTGGAGCTTGAACTGATTGACTTTGGAGCGGAAGAAGTATTTGAAGAAGAAGAAAGCATTATGATCTTTTCTCCCTTTGAAAATTTTGGTTCTATTCAAAAGGCGCTGGAAGAAAAAGAAGGACTGGAAATCGTATCTTCGGGATTTGAGCGTATTCCCAATGTAACCAAAACCCTAAATACGCCTGAGGAAATCGCTGATATTGAAAAATTGATTGAAAAAATTGAAGAAGATGATGATGTACAACAAGTATATCATAATTGGGAAGTAAAGGAAGAGTCGTAGAATTTTCTTTCATCAAAGAATGATCTAGAACAATCACAGTAAAATAGGGTTTAATAGCTACCAATATTTATCATTTCTAAGACCATATTTATATGAAACCCCTGATTCTGCTGTTCTCTATCCTGCTGATCGCGGATTCCTCCTTTGCTCAAAATCTTTCCTCCGTTCCTTCGGCTACGGATGCGCGTTTGTACGAAATTGCCAATGCTCCGTCCGCTGAACGGCTCGAAAAAGATATCCGTACCCTCGCCGGATTCGGTACACGTCATACTTTATCGGACACGCTGAGCGATACACGCGGCATTGGGGCTGCCCGTCGGTGGATCAAATCAGAATTTGATAAAATATCTGCCTACTGCGATAATTGTCTAGAGGTTTTTTACCAACGGAGTCTTGTTCCTGCCCAAGGCAATGCCCGCTTTGACAAAGATACCTGGGTCGTCAACGTAGTCGCCATTCAGCGTGGTAGTGAAAATCCCGACCGTTATATTATTATGTCGGGTGATATTGATTCCCGAATTTCTAATCCACTCGATGGAACCAATGATTCTCCTGGCGCCAATGACAATGCCTCGGGAATGGCCGGAACCATCGAAGCTGCTCGCGTTTTGACGAAGTATAAATTTCCCAACAGTATCATTTATGTAGGCTTGAGTGGAGAAGAACAAGGTCTCTTCGGTGGTAAACATATGGCTAAAGTAGCACTGGAAGAAAAATGGAATATTATCGGCATTCTCAATAATGATATGATTGGGAATATTGAAGGAGTAGACGGGGTGATTCAAAATAATAGCTTTCGGGTTTTTAGCGAACCGACTCCCGTAAATGACAATGAACAAAAAAGAACCTGGCGACGATTTTATGGTGGTGAAGTAGACGGCCCTTCGCGTCAATTGGCGCGTTACGTAGCCCGCCTGACCGATACCTACGTTACTAATATGAATGTCAAAATGATTTATCGGCTCGATCGTTTCGGACGGGGAGGTCATCACAAGCCGTTTAATGATGCCGGATTTCCGGGTGTTAGAATAATGGAAACTCACGAAAATTACAATCGCCAGCATCAGGATATTCGGACCGAAAATGGCATCGATTATGGGGATGTTATCGAAGGGGTGAATTTTCCTTATTGCGCAAAACTGACGGGTGTAAATGCCATCACCCTGGCGGCATTGGCCTGGGCACCATCCCCACCAAAGCAGGTCATGATCGGCGGTGCCGTAAAGCCTTCCACGCGGTTGCGTTGGGAACCTTCTGGCTCAAAAAATTTAGCAGGGTATAAAATCTACTGGCGGGATACAACGGCTCCGAAGTGGCAGTATAGCCGCTACGTAGGAATAAAGACAGATTTTACTTTAGAAAATATCGTGATTGATAATTATCTTTTTGGAGTAGCTGCCGTTGCTAAAGATGGCAGTGAAAGTTTAGTAGTATATCCGCAAACGTTAATTCCACGGCGTTAATTTATTTAGCCTAACGAAAATCTGGATGAAACCATTTTGATCAGTCTTCTTTGTAAATTATTTTTAAATAAGAACATGTTGCATAATCTACCCGTTAATATAAAGTCGCTTTTTCTCTTTAGCTTATTCCTTTTGACGGGATATTCCTGCGCAAATTACAAACTCCACATCGCTAAAGAAGTAGAGGGATGGGAGGAGAAAAAACTGCCTTCCGAAAAACCGGAACACGTTGTTTTCCTGATTGGTGACGTTGGTAAGTCTCCCAAGGAAGGAGTCGCACCCGCATTGGCGATGTTGGAAAAACAACTTGAAGAAGCGGACAAAAACAGTACGCTATTATTTTTAGGAGACAATATTTATCCCGTCGGAATGCCTACTAAAGACAATCCAGTAAAGCGGGCGTATGCCGAGTTTCAACTAGATGCCCAGTTGCGCGTTTTAAAAAATTATCCGGGGCGTCCTATCTTTATTCCTGGTAATCACGATTGGTACTCCCAGGGAATACCCGGTGTGGTGAGACAAAAAAAGTATATTCAAAAAAAGCTGAACGAAGGAATTGCCGACAAGGACGATTGGCAGGATTATTTTTTACCAAAACCCGGATGTGCCGGGCCGGATGTTGTTGAAATAAATGATCAACTGGTGATGGTGGTAATTGATACGCAGTGGTGGTTAGAAAACTGGGATCGAAATCCGGAAATAAACAGTGATTGTGAAATAAAAAGTCGACAGTCTTTCTTTCTGGCCTTCGAAGAAGCCCTGCGTAAACATCGAAGTAAGAACGTGATTATAGCGATGCACCATCCCCTCGAATCGGGTGGACAACACGGCGGAAAATTTCCGGCCAAGGATCATATTTTTCCGTTTACCATTCTTAATTCTAATGCTTATATCCCGCTACCAGTTTTAGGATCCGTTCCGCTGATTTTACGATCCACAATCGGGATCACACAGGATATTGCGCATCCCAAATACCGTAGAATGAAAAGGGATTTGCTCAAAGCTGCCAAAAAGAACGGGAACTTTATTTTTGTATCTGGTCACGAGCATACTTTACAATACATTCAGGCAAATCGACAGCATTTTGTGGTCAGTGGAAGTGGAGCCAAAACAAATGAAGTAAAGTTAATCAACGGTGCTGAATTTGCTTATGGAGCTAAAGGTTTTGCGCGTCTGGACATTTACGAGGACGGAAGGGTATGGCTTTCCTTTTTTGCTTCAGACAAAGCATATCCCGAGGGTCGTGAAGTTTTTCGTAAACAAATAAAAGAAGAATTACCCATCGAGGAGTACGAGATACCAGAGGAGTTTACGGAGTACGAGGAAATGAAAGATTCGATCGAATCCCAGGTTACTAAATCCCTCGTTACCAAAAAAGGACCTGTCCATAATTTTCTGTTAGGAAGCCATTACCGGAAGGTTTATATTCCAGAATATAAATTTCCGACTCTTGATCTTTCGACTTTCAAGGGCGGAATGGAAGTGATCAAACGGGGTGGTGGAAATCAAACAAATTCGCTGCGACTAGCCGATCCGACGGGGAAGGAATGGGTCATGCGATCCATGACCAAAGATGCCTCCCGTTTTATTCCTTATCCTTTTAACAAAATTACCGGTACACAAGCTATTGTGGAAGATAATTTTTTATCTACTCATCCTTTTGCCGCTATTGTGATTCCGGATCTCGCCGATGCCGTTGAGGTTTATCATACCAATCCTACGATTTATTATGTTCCCAAACAACCCACCCTGGAGCTGGATAACGAAGCGTATGGCGGCGAACTTTACCTAGTAGAAGAACGACCCGACGAAGATTGGAGTGACGAACCCAGTTTTGGTAATTCGAAAGATATTGTCAGTACGCCGAAGGTGGCAGAAAAAGTGGTGAAAAATGGTAGACATCAGATCGACCAACCCTGGTTATTGCGATCTCGCTTATTTGATATGGTCATTGGAGACTTTGATCGTCACGACGACCAGTGGCGCTGGGCTTCTTTTGAAGATAAAGAGAAAGATATAACCTACTATCGGGCTGTCCCCCGAGATCGAGATCAACCTTTTGCCAAGTATGATGGTGTTGCTCCTTTTATTGCTCGACTGTCTATGCCCTTTTTAAAACAGTTAAGGCCGTACGAAGGGAATGTAAAAAATGTGAAATGGAGTAATTACGGAGGAAGACAAATTGATCAATCCTTTTTGACTCAACTTGAATGGCCCGAATGGGAAAAGCAGATAAAAAAGATTCAGACTGGTCTGACCGATGAGGTAATTGAAAAAGCCTTTAAGAAAAACTGGCCCGAACCTTCTTACTCATTGTCCGCCAGAAAAATAATCGGATTTATGAAAGAGCGGCGGGATAATTTAATGAAAACCGGACGTGAATTGTACGAATTTAGAGCAAAAGAAGTAGATGTAGTCGGAAGTGAAAAGGATGATTTATTTGAGGTAACTCGAAAGAATGATAAGGAAACAACCGTTAAAGTATACCGAATCCGTGATGAAGGTAATCAACTGACGTACGAACGTACTTTCTATACGGATGAAACCCAAGAGATACGACTTTTTGGATTAGACGATAAAGATATTTTTAAAATTACGGGTGACGTAAATCACGGCATCAAAGTAAGACTGATTGGAGGATTAGGGGAAGATAAATTTATTGACAAAAGTAAAGGAGGCAAGACCCTTATTTATGATACAGAATCCGAAACTTCCATTTTAGATATTTCTCCGCAGACTAAAAATAAAATTTCCAGTCGTACTCATTTTAATCTCTATAACCGTAAGGACTATCATTATGAGTATGACTTTTTAATGCCCTTCCCTTTATTTGGATATAATCCTGACGATGGAATATTTATAGGGACTAATGTTACGATTACAAATTATGAATTTAAAAAGTCACCCTACGCTGCTTCTCATAGCATCCAGGCGCTCTTGGCCTTAGCCACTGGAGCCTTCAGCATAAAATATACGGGTGATTATCTGGAAACATTTGGGAAATGGGATTTTCTTCTTCGTTCAACCGTTGGTACGCCGCAGTACGTTGATAATTATTTTGGGTTAGGGAACGAAACTGAAAACCTGGAAATAAAAGATCTCGTGGATATTAATTTCTATCGGGTTCGAAGATTTAATTTTGAATTCAATCCTAATTTTAAGCGACGCTTTGCCTTTGATTCCGGAACGATTCGCTTTGGCCCTGTTCTGCAAGCGAGTAAAATACAAAGCAACGAAGGCCGACTAATTACAGAGGAAAACTTCAGCATCCGGCCTGAGGTATTTAATATGCAGTGGTTTGGAGGGGTCGTTTTTGACGTAGGACTTAATAATGTAAATGATGTACAAATGCCGACCACCGGGGTTCGTTTTAATACTGGAGCTTCCTGGAAGGTGAATTTAAAAGAAACCGACCGAGACTTCTTTAATTTCTATGGAAACCTAACATTTTATTTCGCTATAGATTACCGGGAAAATATTATCTTGGCTACCAGGGTAGGTTTTGAACATAATGAAGGCGATTTTGAATTTTATCAGGGAGCTATTTTAGATGGCAATAGTAACTTTAGAGGATTTCGTAGAGATCGCTTTTATGGCACTACCAGCTTTTACCACCAAACGGATTTACGCTGTCGAATAGGCTATGTAAAGGATGGTGCCTTATTTCCTTTTTCTTATGGAATTACCGCTGGTTTTGATCATGGAAGAGTCTGGCTAGATGGCGAAATATCCGACGTCTGGCACGTTGGTTACGGTGGTGGAATCTGGATCGCGCCCGTTGACTTTTTTGTGATAAATTCTAGCCTCTTTCGGGGAGAAGGAGCTAACTTAATTCGAGTGACGTTGGGTTTTAACTTTTAACAAAAAAATAGAATTTTATACGAAATTCATAGGTTATGAATGAATTAACCCCGCACATATATACGGATATCGACCGACAAGTGGGGTTTAACACTTTCCCCTACACTTCGTTGCTTAGCTTTGCTCCACTGATAACGTTTTGGAAAAATAAAACGAATAGCCGGGATCATGGAACTGCGCTCCTCGCTCGCGAAATTATCGAACAACTCGATACGGCGCTGGATCTGCTGACCCCAGTTCGAGATGTTCGTTTATTGAGCAAACATAAACCTTTTATTGACCTGTTGATGAGTGGTCTTTTTGCTTTTGCACAACGGGATCAGCAAATGGCCCAGGCCGTGCGCCCTTTCAGTCTCGAAGGAGTTTATCGAACTCATCGATTTACCAAATTTTTGAAAACCAATCGACTAAGTATCGTCAATAATAAGGATGTTCAAAGTATCCGACAGGATGCCATTGTACGGGCGGGATGTATGATTCTTAATACTTTTTATGGTCAAAAATTTCCCTTAAAAGATCCCTATATTTTTACCGCCAGAGCGGATGATACTTTGGTCGAAACACATTATAAAGCGGCCCTGAATCTCGATTTTTTAGAAGTAAAAAAGAAACGGGCCTTACCCTCATTGAGCGAAGAAGAAATTTTCGAACTTATCAGCAATTTTGATAAACCAGAATTGTGGCTGGAAAAAATTCCACCTACACATTTTGAATTTCACGGTTTGGTAGCCGTATATTTGGTCGATGTAACGGAGGAAGAAGCCATGTCGCGGATTCGTCAATTCTTGCTACAACGCGATGCGGTACTGGAAGAAAATACCATTGCCCAAATGGAAGATTTACTCTCTTCTTATTTTAATATTCCAGGACTACGCTTGGGATTGGCCGAATACAAACCTCTCGAGCTGGTCGGTAGCACCGATACCCTCACTATTCGACAACATTTATTAAAAAAGGATTTTCTCAAATTAAAAATAATGCAAAACGAGCAGTCCATTTATTATCAGGCATTCCAGGGTCGCCACACGAATATTTTTCAGAATATTAGTAAACTTAAGGAAAAGACACCGCTGGAAGAACAACTAATAAAGGAGGGAATTCAGAGTATTTATATTACACCATTAGAACGGAGTTCGGGAGAGATTTTTGGAATTTTAGAGCTGGGGGCTCCTGGACCTTATGCCGTGAATAGTTTTACTCGAATAAAAATTAAAGAAATACAACCCTTATTTCGTTCGGCTTTGTCTCGTAAAGTAGACGAGATAAATAATGCGATTGGCGCGATCATTCGAAAAAAATATACCAATATTCATCCTACTGTAGAATGGCGATTTTTGGAAGAAGCGAATCGTATTCTTTCCGGTGAGACCGTTGAGCCAGAGCCAATTGTTTTTGAAAATGTCTATCCGTTATACGGGCAAGCAGATGTGGTGGGATCTACGATGCAGCGCAATCGAGCGGTTCAGGTAGATATGATGGAAAACTGGCAGGAAATACTGGTCATGTTGCGATTGGCAAAAAAATACGGAGCAACGAAAAAAAATGATCCTTTGATCCGCCTGGTCGAAGAAATTCAAATGGGACACAAAACGGCATTTACCCCCGACGAGGAATTGGAGAGTCGCGAATTAATTACTACCGTGATTCATCCCCACCTGGAAAAAATAAAAAGCACTTATCCTAAAATAAAGGAGTATTGGAAGCAATACCAGCAATTGATCGATCCTAAATTAGGAATTATTGCAACTCGAAGAAAAAACTTCGAAGAGAGTATGTTGAAAATTAATCAGACGATTGTGGCTTTTCTAGACGAAGAAGAAGTAGCGATGCAACGGGTATTACCCCATTATTTTGAACGGTATCAGACCGATGGAATATCTTACGATTTGTTTTTGGGAAATGCGTTAATCAAGACGAAAAATTTTGAAATTCAACAACTGGAAACATTTCGATTGTGGCAATTAAAATCAATGTGTGAATTGACTAGAAGAATTGCCAACTTACAGTCTGAACTATCACATCGTATGACGACGGCTCAATTAATTTTGGTGTATAATTTTCCAATGGCCATCAGGTTTCGAATGGATGAGAAAAAATTTGATGTGGATGGTAACGAAAATGTCCGGTACGCACTCCTGAAAAAGCGAATTGATAAAGCCCTGATTCGCGGTACTTCAAATCGGCTGACCCTGCCAGGAAAGGTGGCGATTGTGTATTCGCAAGACAAGGATCGTCAAGAATACCAAAAATATCTTAAATATTTAATTGAAAAAAAGATCATCGAACCAACCGTGGAAGATCTGGAACTGGCTCCGTTACAAGGCATTAAAGGATTAAAGGCTATACGCATATCTGTTCTGACTAATTAGGGTCGTCAAAGAAGGAGGCAAATGGTAACGGTTAAGTCATAAATTATCCATTTATGCACCTACCAATTAGTAAGCTTATTTTTCAACTATCTATCTTTGGAAGTTGTTTAAGAAGCAAGCACTTAGGATCACTTTCTGTGAACATTCTTAAACAACTTCTTAAAATTGTCTTTATATTGGGGTGTTTTGCTCAGTTAATCTTACTTTTAGGGTTTAATTGTAACGACCAATCTATAAATACGTAATTAGACTTAATACCAAATTATACCAAACTAAATCCATAAGAATGAATTATACTTATTTTACCGAAGAGCACGAAATGTTTCGGGAAGGATTACGAGATTTTTTGCAAAAAGAAGTAGTACCACACCTCGAAAAGTGGGAAAAAACCGGAACCATTGAACGGTTCATCTGGGAAAAATTTGGTGAGATGGGTTATTTTGCAATTGCCTATCCCGAGACCTACGGAGGAATGGATTTGGATCTGTTTTATACCGTTATCTTTTTGGAAGAGATGCAGCGGATTAATTCCGGCGGCTTTGCAGCTGCGATGTGGGCACACGCCTACCTGGCCATGCAACATCTTAATGCCGAAGGCGACGAACGGATCAAACAAGAATATCTGCGTCCTAGTATCGAAGGGAAAAAAATAGGTTGTCTTTGTATCTCCGAACCCTTCGCGGGGAGCGATGTTGCAGGGATGAAAACCACTGCTGTAAAAGAAGGAAAAGAATGGGTTATTAACGGTTCGAAGACTTTTATCACCAATGGGGTTTATAGTGATTATCTGGTGGTCTCTGCCAAAACCGACCCCGAAGCAAAAGGACGGGGAATCAGTATGTTTCTCAT
>Ga0114957_1003606_pt1 | contig 13836 bp, 12 predicted proteins | sample BantaG_FD_87175 | JGI IMG/M metagenome (GOLD analysis project Ga0114957, IMG submission 87175) | Marine algal microbial communities from Bantry Bay, Ireland - BantryBay_4 metaG | ecosystem: Host-associated > Algae > Red algae > Unclassified | place: Bantry Bay, Ireland | collected 2014-11-21 | reverse complement strand
CGTATTGACAAAAGTGCTGACTATGGTCCTCTGGATGAAGTGGCCCGTGGCTGCATCAACACTCAACGAGCGGCGCAGCACTGGGATGATATGCTGCGGATTGCAGGCTCCCTGAAACTGGGCACTGTACGGGCATCAGAACTCATTCGCTCATTGTTGAAAAGTGAAAGACCATCTGGATTGGCGCAAGCTATCATGGAGGTAGGTCGCATCGACAAAACGCTGTATCTACTGAATTATATTGATGACGAGGACTACCGCCGACGGATATTGACTCAACTCAATCGCGGCGAAGGTCGGCATAGCGTTGCAAGAACCATCTGTTACGGCCAACGAGGTGAAATCCGAAAGCGCTACCGCGAGGGACAAGAGGATCAGCTTGGCGCGTTAGGGCTAGTGACCAATGCCGTGGTTCTGTGGAATACCGTGTATATGCAGGCGGCGCTAGATCACTTAAAGACACAAACTGGCGAGGTCAAGGAAGAAGACACAGCAAGGTTGTCCCCCTTGGTTCATGAACACGTGAACGTGCTCGGACGGTATTCTTTTGCGTTGACAGAGCAAATCAAGAACGGGCAGCTCAGGCCACTGAATCAAGAATTATTAGGGGAAATCGACAATCCTTAGCGTACGTTTTCGTACCACTGGACTTCAGACCCCTACAAGGAACCAACGGTTCATCGGCGCATAGAACGTCGCGCGCACATGCGTGGATTAACCGATATCAACGACTATAGAGATGTTTTGAGCACTGATTCGTACGAGCTTGAAGAGTTATACGCTGATTTGCTGATTGAAGTAACTGAGTTTTTTCGCGATCGCGACGCTTTTACTGTGTTGAAAGAGAAAGTTCTGACAGAACTAACTGACAATCTGAAAGATGGGAGTAGTTTGCGCGTTTGGGTTCCAGGTTGTGCCAGCGGTGAAGAAGCATACTCAATAGCGATATTGCTGCAAGAACAAGCCCGCACTATGGGTATTTTCCTGCATTTGAAAATAATGGCTACTGATATCCATGTCCGGTCAATGAATCAGGCGAGTTCTGGTATCTACAACGAAGAGGCGTTGAAAAACATGCCTCATGACATTATTGAACGTTACTTTGATTCTGCTGATGGTCAGGCGCAAATAAAACCCGGTTTGCGTAACATGGTATTTTTCAGCACACACGATGTGACTCGTGATCCACCATTTACTCGTATAGATTTAATCAGCTGTCGTAATTTGCTCATTTATCTTAAAGAAGAAGCGCAGGAAAGGGTGATGAAACTGCTGCATTTTTCACTGCGTAAAAACGGTTTTCTTTTTCTTGGCCCGAGTGAGCACATAGGTGCTATCGCACATGAATTCGAGAATGTGAATGAAAAATGGAGGATATTCAAGAAGCGGCGCGATATAAAATTGTTGGAATCTCAATCTATTTTTCATAGAACAGATATGGCAGCCAATGTTGCACGCATCGGCCTTAATCAGCGGCATACCGTAAAAACGCAGAAAAATTATGCTGATGACACTATTCCATTTAAACGTGCACACAAGGCGGCTCTGGAATCTATTGTCGAGCGATACGCACCACCTGGGTTTCTGTTAACAGAAGATGGTGTAGTAGTGCACATATTTGGAAACGCAGGTGAATTTATTCCAGTGCAGTCGGGATCATTCAGTAAACGTATCGTCGATCTTATTCGACCAGAACTCAAAGTCATTGTTAGCGCTGCCATTGATCATGCGAGAGCACCAGATTTTACGGGATTTAGAAGAGCTGCATATGTAAAAGGTGATAGTGTGACGGCGGCTACCTATGAGGTATCGTTGTTGCCGATGGAGTTAGCAGGTGAGGCACTTAAATTCCAGTTGTTATCAATTGATAAAACGATGTCTATTGACGATAGTCGGGCCAATGAAGTTGCTTCTGGTTCTGATGCCATGGTTGAATTTGATTCTTCGCAAGTGCTGCAACAGCGAATATCGGTGCTTGAGCATAATCTTCAGTCGTCGGAAGAAAGCCTGCAATCTACTATTGAGGAATTAGAAACAAGTAATGAAGAACTGCAGAGTACTAATGAAGAGCTTATGTCGACAAATGAAGAGCTTCAGAGTACTAATGAAGAGTTGCACTCAGTTAATGAAGAGCTTTATACCGTGAGTGCGGAACATCAAAGAAAGAACGAAGAATTAATTGAACGAGAGACTGATATCGATGTGCTATTGCTATCGTCTAAAATAGGCACAATACATTTAGATGAAAATTTGCGTTTACGCCGATATACCAACAATGCGAGAAGTGTCTTTAATATCTTACCTCAGGATGTGGGCAGACCAATTGAGCACATCACCATTCGCTCTGCGACGCAAGACATACCTGAGCTGATTCTGGATACCAATCAGCATCGAAAAACACATGAAACTCAGGTAACCGTTGACGAATACATTTACCTCCTGAGAATAATGCCATATCGATCGGACAAGAATGTTCCGAGTGGTGTGTTGATCACGGTCATAGATATAACCGATGTAGAGCTAGTACGCGGACAGCTGAAAAAATTAAATCTTCAGTATAAAAACTTGGTTGAGAATACTGATAGCTTCTTCGTCCGTTGGGATGCTACCACCAACAAGCTACTTTTTTGTAATGAGGTATATGCTCGCACATTCAGCAAGAATATTGCAGATTTGGTTGACACAAGCATTGGACAGTTCATTGATCAAATAGATACCGACAATCAAATTTCCTTCCGTGACTCGCTCTCAGATATTAATCCAAACCAGGCCAGAACTGATGTTTTATCAAGGGTTGATGCTGACGGGTTTGCTCACTATGCACGAGTGATTACCAGAGCAGTATCAGCAGATGGAAAAGAAATTACAGAATACATAGCGAATGGCTATGACATAACGACGGAGCAGCACTACCGAATTGCTCAAGATAAGCTGTTTAGTCTTTTATCAAATGAATTGTTGGAAATTGATTACAAAATAGATCAGATACTCAAGGTAGGATTGGAGTATTTTCAACTCGATTCGGCAATTGTGAGTATGATTTCGGGAGAAGTTTATGAGGTTGTCTATACGCGGTCTCGCGTAGAAACAAAAAAAGAACCCGTAACCAAAATGCAATTGAACGATACGTTCTGTAGTCAGTTCGTGGGATCGAACTCATCTTTGTTATTGGATGATATATCCAATAGTGAAATGAATGAACTACCTTGTCATGAAATGACCGGTATTGAAAGTTTTGTTGGCGCAGTAATTCAGACTATTAATGGCGTCTATGGCACAGTGAGCTTCACATCGGTCGACATGCGCGGAAAACCTTATCAACCTCAGGATAAGAACTTTGCGATCTATTTAGGAAGTTGGATTGGGTTTCTTTTGGGAAGTCAAAAGCAAATCAAAATTATGTCTAATCAGAATGAATACTATCAAAATCTGTTCAGATCTGTTCCTGCGATGTTGTTTCTCTGTGACATTCATGGGCTAATCCTGTCCGCGAGTGATCGACTGTGTACTAAGTTAGGTATTAATCATAACCTGTTAGTGGGAGAGAGCTGTTATAACGCATTTGTCGTAGACGATTTGAAGAAACTAAAGGAGACACTGTCCAAAGGCGATAGCAATCACTTGCCGCTATCGTTTTTCGTAGAGAATGGTTCTAACCTGGATGTTGAACTTAATTGCAGTATTAAAAACGTGGGTTCGCTTAAAGGTGTCCGTATGGTTGTTCTGTCTGACGTATCCGAGCGTAATAAAGCGAAGCGTAATCTAGAGGAACAAAATCGACGCCTGGAAATGGCCAATGAGAATCTCAACAAATTTGCTTTCGTCGCGTCGCACGATCTTCAAGAGCCATTGCGGAAAATACAGCAATTCAGTGGTTTTTTGGAAGAAGACCTGCCTGACTCTTTAAATGAAGAGACGAAATACCACTTAAGCGTGATTGTCGATGCGTCCGACCGCATGAGCACACTCATTCAAGATTTATTAAAGTTCTCTGGAGCTACCAGAGAACAACCTGAACTAGAGAAAGTTGATTTAGATGGTTTAATAGCAGAAGTAACTGATATTTTGGCTATTCCAATTGAAGAAGCTAACGCCATTATTGAGATCAAACCGCTGCCCATTGTTGTTGGTGATACGAGTATGTTAAGACAAATGTTTGTCAATCTTATTTCTAATAGCATCAAGTATCGATCAGACCAAAGAACGCTGAAAGTAACCGTCATGGCATTAGGAGAAGACTTGAAGGATGGAATAGAAATTATGGATAATGGAATTGGTTTTGAGAACGAGTTCGCGAAGAAAATTCTGGAACCGTTCAACCGTCTTCACAGAAGTAGCGAGTACCAAGGTAACGGTATTGGTCTGGCGATATGCAGTACCGTCTGTGATAAACACAACTGGAAACTATCGGCGACCGGTCAAGTTGGTGTCGGGAGTTCGTTTCTCATCGACTTCCAACGAGACTTAGCCATTCACTCCAGTAAGCAAACTACCAAATTTACTAACGATGGAGTATGAAGCTGACGGCATCTCTGACAAGGCGTGTATTGTTATGTGCAGTCGAGGTGCAGTATTCAATGAAAATACACAACCTGTCTTGAACGAATAGTCTTCTCGCCCATTACGATATGAGTCGGGACGATCAAATCATGCTAGTTTCGATAGTCATGGAAGAAAGAGAGCAAATTCACGATTTTGAAACAATTGTGAACCAGTCAGTCTCGCCACATTCTATCGTCAAATCTGACTGCCTCTACGGCATCTTGTTCCTGCCTATTTTTATGACGGAAGATGATTAAAAATGGGTTTTCCTTCAACATTTCCCACTGAATGCACAAAATATTGTTTCAAAACGTTTCTTGCGAGTAAATCAGTGTTAATGCCGTCGTTTGTGTTGCCGGCAAACCTCAATACGCTATTTTGGGGTCGATACAGGAATCAGTCTTGTGCTGATCTCACGAAAATCATGATGCCAAATAGATCTGCAAAGACGAAGTGTCGTTATGAACAATTAATAACAGCATGAGGGGTTTTAATGGAAAAACAATGCTCAGAAGATGAACGAATAAAGAATGAGCCGCAAAGTCTTTTTTCACTGATCTATTGGAAAACAATACGTCTTAATCTGGATTCGCAATGTTTAAAAAACGAACGAAATAAATAGGTCTTAGCAACTTTTAAAGATCAATAATAAAAAAATAACACTTGCTCGTTTAACGAAAATAGCACAAATAGGTAAAGTAAGGTGGAGAAAAAGAATGAATAATATCGCCAAAATTAATATACCAATTAGCAAACTGGACAATAGAAACAGCATCAATCAGGCAAAAAATAGTGCTCGAGCCCTGTTGTTTCCTTCTGCAATATTTCCCAGTATTTATGTCTACAATCCGACTATAACGTCAATTTGCGATTAAAACGGCGTCAGATCAAAAAAGTATATTGGGATTAAGTTATGAAACAAAAAATACATAAGTTGTTGCTGGAAGTTGAGTTGCCGAACTTAACCGATTCCATACTCCAATCGTCATCACCGTACGAAGAAATATGGACCTCTTCACTGGGACGCTCACAAAGACAGGTTATGAAGAAAAAACAAAAACTTGAGTACTAAGTCAGCAACACAGCGAGCGAATTGAGACGGGAAGATTTGTCTAACCGTTTCGATTCGCTGCTAAAATTCCGTAATTGCAAAATCTGTTCAAACTAAATCACGATCATATTTAATGAAATATTTGATATTGGTTGGTGACTCTATTTCCAGTTAAATATCTTATTGCTGTCACACAGTTTTCCTTCCCCTTTTTTCATTAATCCGTTATAGATTAACTGTGTCATCGAGTTACAAGGTTGTTTAATATTGTAAACATCGGATTTTTCCTAATTGTTCCACTAAAAGTGACTTATTCAATCACCGCTATAAATAGCGTGTAAGCAATAGTACTGGTCTTTGTTTAAACAGAACTATTGAATACTGCATTGATACTTAATAACGGGGTCTGATCTGCAATCTGATTTTTTCGCAAGACCATATTGCTAGTGATGTCTCTATTGTGTCGTGATAGTGTTTTCGCAAAATAATAATATTAAAGGAAGACGGTAATGAATAATAGAAAAATGACCATTAAGTGTTTGACTACCGATTTAAATATGATTGGTGAAACAGAGAGTTTCGATTCAGTTGCTGATGAAAGTAGGGGTTCGCTTCATTATGCGTCTATAGGTGGTCTGAGTCACGGGTTATTTATAAATCTGCCAACTGACCTAGTTAAGTCACACCAGGAAATTGCATAATTGGAGATACCCATGTGCCAGTACAAAGAAATGTTGACAGACGAAGAGTTCTATCGCTTATTTAATGAAGCTCAATACGCTTTCAATGGTAACGCACTGTTTTTCCGAAAAGCAAAATACGGCAATTCGTTTATCCGAATGTGTAGCTGATTATATTGTTCTGTTGCAGTGCACTGAGATTATTGTATTAATGTGCAACACACTGTTAAGCAGTCAACAGCAAACGTACCAACGCCGATGTAATATATAGCAACAGATTAGTTGTGCACGCGGTATTTCTCCAATACTGACAAAGAATAATAAGGAGTTAACCGATAACGAGTGTGGGTGATATAAAGTAGAGTCCACTGACCGGTTCGGTCGACAATAATTGTTGCGCAGAATTCAAGGTTAAGATTACGACACCTGCGACAAGGAAAAAGTCTAATGCGTGAAATAGTCACGATAGCATATTTGGAGGATGATCAGGAACAAGGGGCAACCGTTGCACAGTGGATTGAGCAGCAGGGTATGCGGTGTCTGTTGTATGAAGCTCCTGACAAATTGATTTTGGCATTAGAGAGCATGCAATTCGATATTGCTATGCTTGACGTGCGGATACGTGGTACCGAAGCTGGACTGGGGTTACTTCGCCATATTCGGCAAGAGCGTCGAGATAGAATTCCAGTATTAATGGTATCGGCCGAACCGTTTGGGCCACAAGTGCTTAGTGATGGTGCGGATGATTTCCTTGAGAAACCGCTGAATGGTCGTACATTGACGACGCATATCCGACGGTTATTGCGGCAGGTTGCACATCCGTCAACTGTCGAGAACTATCCTCCCTTTCAGGTTAATGCTATCCAACAGCAAATTTCGCTGAATGGCAAACCGCTAAGTTTGTCTGATGACGAGTACGCGCTAGCTAGCGAACTATTCCGTAATTTTGGTAAAGTAATGCCATATCACGAGCTTCAAAAGAAGCTATCGCAAAAGACAGGCGGCACTTCACCTCGCCGGCTAGAGAGTGATCTTCAACGTTTAAAAAATAAGATGGGCCTTCGTGGTGAAGAAGGTTGGCGTTTAGAGCCGGTCTATCGTCATGGTATACGCTTGGTCAATTCTGAGTATGATGCTCGTTAGCCAGTGTGACTTGTAACGGAATATTGTTATACACCTTAGACTGAACATGTCACGAGACTGCTTTCACAACGCTATTTGTTTCTCCTTGCGCAATGTGAACCACTCGCCTTGATTCTAAATTGATCTTACAAATATCTATACATACGCCGATTCCATTATTATCATTTGATCGTGCGCTTCGATTTATAAAAGTGCTGGGCGTCGTATTGCAGTCCCATTTGGCTGTATGATTTGTTGATCATCTGAAATATAATAATAATACAAGTCTGGCAGTTTAGGGCTACACGTACATTAACTGCAAGGGCCGTATCAGGTGAAATCCATGAGTGAAGAAAAATCGGTACAGAAGCAATTTATCGTAGAGCAATCAAACGGTGAGTCTGAATCCACAAAGGTAGAGAAAACTGAGGTATTACTATGCGCTTTATCCAGTGTCAATACCGAGCCCAACGGCGATAATGCACATGGAAACCGAAAGTTTGATGCTGTCAAAGTGGCCAGAATAAAGGCGCAGCTTGCGCGTGGTGAATATGAGATAAACCCAGCTCGAATCGTATCTAAATTTATTGATTGCAACAACTGATATTATGTTGATTAGTAATACGGTTTAGGTGGAATAAAAGAGGTGTAAATTCGATGAATGAGCACCGAAGAGAACAATGCGATGTTGATGCCTAAACGTATTTGATTTCGTCAGGTTCAGTCGTCAGCGGTAAATCATACACAAACTACTTAAAACGGACACACCAAACTCAAATTCTACGTCTGGTTTCACACTGTCGACGTTGTTTTGGCTAGACTACGCTTATCGTGGCAATAACTCAGCATTCAATCTGCATGGCAGGCGATAGGCAAGCATGACATTTATAATATACGATCGGTTTTCAATGCCCTGTAGCAATAATTGCGTCGTCTATTTCCTGTGTATGTAGGTTCTGTCTCAACAGGATGCTATTGCTTTTATTGGGCAATTCGACTCAATTAATTGATTTTCACACTGAGATTGCTGAACAAACTTGATCCTGGACGATAGCGATGATCGACTTATCCCTCATGTTGGTTTTATAATCAACTGGTGTCTAATAAAGAATGACAGGAAAACAGTGAAGTTAGGAAAACAGTGAAGTTAGGAAAACATTGAAGTTAGGAAAACATTGAATTTGTGACCGGTAGACTCAAAGGAACCGTATATGCTCTCGTTTGTGTAGCCTTGTGGGCGCTGATTCCGGTTGTTGCGAAGTTGGGGCAAACTACATTAGATAATCATCAGTTTTTGTTTTGGTCAAGTCTGATTTCGTTTTTGGTCCTGGCTCTGACAACAATAGTCTCTGGTAATCTCTCTGTTGTTACCAATTACCGATTTCGTGAATTTGTCTATTATTTCGTGCTTGGATTGCTAGGTACCTATATTTATTATTTGTTCCTGTATTTAGGCTATGCGAACGCCACTGGAATGGAAGTGTTAGTGGTTCAATATACCTGGCCAGTTTTTGTAGTAATCCTTTCGATTTTTATATTGAAAGAGCGATTTCGCTTTAGAACGCTTGTATCAATAGTACTCGGCTTTATCGGTGTTTTAATCGTTCTGAGTAAAGGGAATTTTGAAGAGATACACGTTAGCAATGGCATGGTGATAATGTTAGTTTCTGCGGGCGCTTTTTGCTTTGCACTTTTTTCAGTACTGAGCAAATCTGTTAGCAAAGAGCCGCTGGGTGTTATTAGTGTCTATTTTCTGTCCGCTTGTATTACATCGTTTCTGTCAATGCACTACTTTTCCGAGTTTGCCTTTCCGTCAAATAGTGAGTTGCTTCCGGTTATCCTGAATGGCGTGCTCGTCAATGGTTTTTCTTACGTATTTTGGATAATTGCATTAAGATCGACTGAGGCATCCTATCTAGCGCCATACATATTTCTAACACCAATAATTTCTGCTGTTTATTTAATATTTTTGTTTAATGAACCATTCTTGATTGTTTATGGCGTTGGGCTGGTTCTTGTGATCTCGAGCGGTTTAATGAACAGCCTTAGTGACGAGATGAACGCGAGGTGAAAGCGCACATCAACGGCGCAGGATAGTATTCAGTGTCGTACTGATATCACGTCATATATTAATCTCTCCAGACTCGATATTCTGTAACTGTGTTTCTCAGTGCGGACGGGCTGCCGACACAGAATTTAAGTGCTGTTATTGGAGAAACCGTTAAAAGAGGTGGTATTCTTATAGCTGCTTACGTTGCTGTTCAAATTGAGCTTCAACTTTTTTTAATTAAGTAAAGCAACTAGATCATGGCTCTCTTTGATTCTTTTACTCTACCTTGTGGTGTCGTGTTAGGAAATCGGATTGTTAAATCAGCAATGTCTGACTCGTTAGGGGATGGATGCGGAAATCCGACTGAAGCGCAAATCAGGCTTTATGAAACTTGGTTTGAAGGTGGTGTTGGAGTTTCTATTATCGGTGAAGTGCAAGGTAATCCAGATTTTGCTGAGAAACCGGGCAACCTGGTTCTTGACCCGGGCTCGAGTCAGCAAAGTGTTAGGTCTCTTGCCGAGACAGGCACTCGTGCCGGTGCACAGCTCTGGCTCCAACTTGGACACGCTGGCGCTATGGCGCATCCACCCATCAGCACACCAAAAGGGCCAAGTGCCATTGATATTCCTGGACTGCGCTGTGCTGCCTTTTCCGCTGAAGAGATTGCAGATCTACCTCGCCAGTTTGCTGAAACTGCGCGTCGGGCTCAAACGCTTGGGTTTGGTGGAGTACAGATTCACGCAGCGCACGGATTTCTGCTGAGCCAATTTTTATCGCCGCTATTCAATAAACGAACGGATGGTTATGGTGGGTCTACTACTGCACGAATGCGCCTTTTAATCGAAGTAGCCAGTGAAGTGCGTGATGCGGTAGATTCGCAATTCGTTGTGGGTGTTAAATTGAACGCAACAGATCAATTGCAGGGTGGTTTTGAAGAGGTAGCTGCCCTGGAAGTGATTTCATCGCTAGACCAACTGGGCATTGATTTCATTGATATTAGTGGCGGTACTTATTTCCCTGGAGCAAAGTCTTCGTCCGATCGAGTGAGTTCGGGTCCTTACTTCGTCGATTTCGCCTCCTATGCGAGAAAGAAAACAGACAAGCCCATAATGGTAACCGGCGGGTTCAAGACGAAGCGGCAGGCAACAGACGCGATTCTAACTGGCAACGTCGATCTGATTGGCATGGCTCGTGCGCTTGCGCTCGATCCCGCTCTCGTTGTAAGTTGGCGAAAACCACAATCAGGTAACCCGGTATTTCCGAAGTTTAAAAGCAACCCGGAAGGTGGCGTAACCGCCTGGTACACGATGCGTTTGGCCGAGTTGAGCGGGGCGGAAAGTATGAGCGACGAACGAGAACTCGAGCGTGTGCTTAAACGGTACAACGATCGTGATGATGCGCGAGTTGAGAAATGGATAGCACATTTTTCGTCATGCCGTTCTTCATGAAGAAAATCGGTGGCAAGAATTTTCGTATCTACTTGTAAAGCGCATCGTTGTGTTTTAACCAGGCAACATAAAAACGTCGATATTCAGATTTCTTTGCAATAATATCGCTTTGAAAGCCCACGAAATATTGACATACTGCGTCCATCAACGTAGAGAGAAACCTATAGCTCACCGTTTTTGGTGAAGTAAAATCATGCAAGAGCGTTTTTTGTAGTAGTGGCTATGATCAATCTATTCTGAACACCCGAATAAGTAGCGTGTATGACTGAGCAAGCTGGATGACATCACAAGATAAGGGTTTTCTTTACGACTCGGCGCTGGAACATGCGATGGACTTACTTCGCAATCCGCCCACTGAAAAAGGTGGCCTACCACTGTCTTTTACAGAGGATGGCATCGGCGAAATGGCCACGTTGAACATGCTTGCATCTCATGTGTTTGGTGGAGCCGCCTACCTTGATGGTGCTAATGTCTTGGCACACATGGATCCCCCTACGCCTTGGATTACCTGGGCAACAACGCTGTGGAATTCGCGCCTTAACCAGAATTTATTACACCCGGCCACAGCACCATTCGCCGCTGAGGCCGAAACAAAAGTGATTGATTGGTTGTCTCCTTTTTTCGGCATGGAAGGTGGCCATATGTGTTGTGGCTCTACGGTCGCTAATCTGACAGCTTTATGGGCGGCAAGAGATGCGAAGAATGTCGAGAAAATCGTGGCATCTTCATCAGCTCATGTCAGTATTGAGAAAGCCGCACGAATCCTCGGTCTGCCTTATCAACAGGTGCCAACTAATCTGGCAGGTCAAATTGATGCTGATAAAACAGGCGATCTTTCCAATACGTGTTTGGTTCTTACGGCGGGAACGACAGCAACAGGAGCGATAGACTCCTTGGAGTTGGTTGACCAGGCGAAGTGGTGCCATATTGATGCAGCATGGGCAGGCCCACTGCGATTAAGTAAAAAATACGCGAGCTTGTTGGACGGCATTGAAAAGGCAGATTCTGTTTCAGTATCCGCTCACAAATGGCTTTTCCAACCGAAAGACTCGGCGTTAATTTTGTTTAGGGAACCGGATATGGTAAACCCGGTACTGAGCTATGCTGGCGGATACCTCGCGACTCCAAATATAGGTGTTCAGGGTTCTCGTGGTGCATCCGCAATACCACTCCTGGCGACTCTGCTGGCATGGGGAAGATCGGGTATTTCCGATCGACTTGAGCATGCAATGTCTATGGCCGCCACGCTTGCAGCTGAATTGGAGAAAGACGAAAACATCTACCTTTGGGCTAAACCCAAAACAGGTGTAAACGTTTTTCGGCCCTTGAACATGAGTAGCGAAGAATTGTTTAACCGTTTGCCTGACGGAATGCTTTCAACGTGCGTTTTAGATAATAAGAAATGGCTTAGGTCGGTTGCAGCAAATCCATTAGCAGACACCGAAAGCATTGTTGCCATTGTACGAAAGGCAATAAGTGGATAAATCGGCTATCGCCTTTGCGCGCTCGACATACTGTGACACTGCACCGCGTGTATAGCCCAACGACGTTATCTTACTGCCGATTTCAGATTAAATGCTGCAGGTTATTGGGTAGCACACTGTAAGCAAACGAGAGTAAAAATAATTGGATAGTCTAAATGTATATTTTGCAGGCGACCTTTTCGATCATAAACACTTGGTTGGAAATGCGCTTTTGTCTGACTACATAGAAAAAATGTCGTCGAGTTCTTACCGATGCTTGCTACCGCAAGATAAGGAGCATGGAACCCATAGGCAAGTGTCGATTCGAAACAGGGATTTGAAAATGGTTATCGAATCTGATCTTGGTCTTTTCAATTTCGACGGGGCAGACCTTGATTCCGGGACAGTTGTCGAATTCATGGTTGCCAAGCAGTTAGACATTCCGGTAGTGCTGCTTCGAACCGATATTCGTCATGCTGGGGATCAGAGCAATGAAGGCGATAGCTGGAACCTGATGTGCTCGAACTACCCCAGAGCAGAGACAGTGTGCATTAACGCGATGGAGTTGTATCAGCAGGCGGCGGGCAACGATATTCATGAAAAAATAGACAGTATCTACCGCTCTCTATCTGTATCGGTTATTCGAGCACTTGATAACGTTCGTCAGCGTTCACCACTTACCGGTTCTGAAATACTGACAGAAAATCTATATCAATGGTGTGCACAATACTGTGGTGGTGGTATGGAAGAGCTGTTGTCAGATAAGGTATGGCTGCAAGATGTGTTGAAGCGTAAACGTAAGCATGGTCTGATCAACTGAGGACATGTCTTGTTTTTTGTTTAGCGAGGAGAAATCTGAAAATGATTGATCATGTCAATATTCCTGTTTCAAATCTGAATACCAGTGAGTTATTTTACAGCGAGGTGTTAAAAACGCTTGGATTTTCTCTACTGCTTCGCGATAGTGATGCAATTGGTTACGGTAAACACTCTTGGGAATTCGGTATTGTTCGGGAGAACGCTGGCTTCACTTTACTGCATCTGGCTTTTAAAGCAATTTCTCACGATGCGGTACGCGCCTTTTATCACACGGCAATTGAAATGGGGGCGCGCGACAATGGAGCACCGGGAGCTCGTGAACATTATGGTCCTCATTATTATTCTGCCTTTGTATACGATCTGAACGGGCACAACATTGAGGCGGTCTGCCGCAATACAAACGGCACCGAATTGTAAAGATGAGGGGCTTAGGTAATGGTTAGCCTGGTACTCTTAAACGAGTCGATGTTCAATAACAGTATCGATAAATCCATTGAGCACCGAAGGGGCGTCGACAAACATACATGCACCATTGTTATTTGTCCGATTTTCCCAATCTTTAGATGCGTAGGAATAGCCAAGGCGGTCAATTGCAAGCTGCCCTGACGCTATTCCTGCATCAACAACTCTGGCTGCGCCGCGTGCCACTGTAAAGGCGCCG
>Ga0114957_1003605_pt1 | contig 13839 bp, 9 predicted proteins | sample BantaG_FD_87175 | JGI IMG/M metagenome (GOLD analysis project Ga0114957, IMG submission 87175) | Marine algal microbial communities from Bantry Bay, Ireland - BantryBay_4 metaG | ecosystem: Host-associated > Algae > Red algae > Unclassified | place: Bantry Bay, Ireland | collected 2014-11-21 | reverse complement strand
CAAAAAATTGAGCAATTCCTCCATTATTCCAACCTCCAACTAATATGTTACCTCTGTTATACCAAGAAACACCAGCCTTCTTATTTGTAATATTGATTGATTGAATATCACTAAGATCTTCTTCATAAATATCAATCAAATTTCTTACTTCGGATGTTTCTATTCTGTTTTCTAGTAATTGTATTATTTGTTCATTTTCTAAAAAATACTTTCTAAAATAATCAAGATCCACAAGATAATATTCAAGATTATTAAAGTCCTCTTGAGTATTTTCAAACTCATTTAATAACTCTATTGCGATTGCCTCAAATTCTTTAGAATCAGGATCAATTCCTTGATCTTCTGCTTCAGAAACTTTTTGATTTAATGTAAGTCCATATTCATCAAGGTGTTTATCAGCGATAAAATTGTATGCCTCTGGTGAAAGAAGAAAATCATCAGGGTGAAACACTAGCTGAATAAGTTCTTTCTGATTATCAAATAAATAATCTTTTGTAAAGACTCCAGCACTTTTAAATTCCTTTTTAGAAATCTTTTTCCTATAAAATTGCTCGGAAAGTTCAAGTGCTTTTGAATGTTCGTTTATAGTTAGGGGATGCTCGTTGTCAAAATTATCAGAACAACTTGAAATAAATATAATGGAAATAGCTAATAATATAATGTTAATAGCAGTTTGAACTTTAATCATATAAAAATTAATTTAGAGTGATAAATGATTTTCTAAATATCCTATTGTTAATCTAACAACACAATTATTAGTTCTTAACCTTTCCCTTAGTTTTAAATACTTCAACGCTTAGAATGTATTCACAAAATTCTGAAAATCAAGACTATGTAAATATTTGTTGCTATATTTCTCCTGTGAAAACTCCAGATCTATTTCCTTTATTAAATTCATTAGACAACAAGGAGTGGAAGGAATTATTAGTCTTTGCGTTACAGTATCATAGGAAAGGAAGCGACCCAATGAGATTACTTAAACTTCTCCATGAGAATCGGAAGAAGTTTCCAACTCCTGAGAATATAAGAAAATCAGAATTCTTTAAATCAACATTGAGGAACGTCCAAAATAAATTGAGTCAACTAAAAGGCACAGTCGAGAAATTCATAGTTTGGAAACAGATCGAGAAGGATCATGATACTCTTGATCTTTATTTGTATAAAGGTTTAGTCAAAAGAGGACTTAGAAAAGAGGCGTTCAAACAATTTGAAAAATGCCTAAATAACTATAACTCTAAACTAAGCTATAGCATTAATAATCATCTATTGATACATCTATTACTAGATACAGCATATTTTTCAATGTCAGATTTTAAGTCTGTGTACGGACGAAACCTTGTGGAGCAATCAAAAAATCTGCTCAGTAAGTATGGGGCTTTGATAGAGCAAAAGCACAAGATTGAAACATATTTTTTAGAACAAAACAAAAATGATAAACTTAACTTTAAATTTCAAAACATTGTAATTGGAAGCGATGATAAAGAAAGTGAGAACTTAGAATTTGGCTACTCTGAACTTATGAGCCTAATACAAACATACGATCATAGGAAATTTATTGCCCTAAAGGAAAGAATACTGCTTTGGCCTAAAAATAGGATTAGTGATACATTCTTGTTGATTTACCAACGTCTACTCAATTTAGCTACATATAAGTATTCAGAAGGAAATTCTAGCTTTGCAGAATACATAGTTGAAATATACGAAATGGGACTTGCCAAGGGGATTTATGAAACGAATGGCTATTTGCAAGGAAGTTTATTCTGCACTATAATACAGAACTTAGCAGCGTTGGAGAAATTTGAAGTAGCGGACGATGTCATTACAAACTACAAACATAAGATTCAGAGAAACGAAAAGGATATTACACTAAAATTAGCATTAGCTGATATTGCGTTAAATAAATATGATTTCAAAAATGTTCAAGATACACTGTCAGGTATTGATCCAGAGCCGATGTGGATGAAACTAAAATTTAGGTGGATCAAAATTCTGTATCTATTGACACAATCTAGATTCAGCGAGGAACTGTTTAGCTTTGAAAGGAATTGTTACATGTACTTTTATAATAATGAGAATAAAATGTCACCTAGGAATTTTGAAATGAGCAAGAATCTTCTTCAAGTTATTAGATGGCTGTATAGAGACGACCCAAGACAAAAAATTGAGAAATTTATCGTAGATAGCCCTAATATTGCTATGAAGACATGGTTGGAGAAGTATATAAAAAAGGGGTTGCCTAACTGACAACCCCAATTTGATGATGTTAGATTCCACCTACATCGTCAGCTCCTATGATGCCAAGTAGCACCAAGATTTCCTGAATGAAGCTCATTGCGCTAAATTTTAGGATTAAGCAATGGGCATTCACCTACTCCCGAGTTCGAGTCGGGGGTAGGATTTTGCCAGTGTCGACGTTAATAGATTCTTTAACCTGTATAGAACCGACTATCAACGACAATCTGAGCAGATTTCAATGGCATTCAAAACGAATCAAAAGATGAAATCAATGAAAGAATTTAATAAACAATACCTCAATTAACTAATTGTATATAAGTCTTTTAAATATTGCATTTCACTGCATATTTAATATTTCATTTAAAATTTCATCCTCTATTTTAGTTGTTCTTTAAAATGTTTATACAGGTGTACAAACTGATCTTTAAATAAGTCAAAATACTGATAGTCGATTATTCTGTTTTATCAGGAAAAGTAATCTTTGAGAATATGATTATTTTTTTAACAATTGTTCAAGCTTTCAAATAATGCAATATCTAATGATTCTGAGAACTCAGTCTTAAATAAGACTAGCTCTTCTATTGAAGATGAAAACACATCTCCGAATACTGGATATATTTGTCTAAGCTGCTCAATATTGATAACTTCTTTGTCTGTATGGATGTAAACTAATTTATCTAGAAGTTCTTTTCTTGTCCGGAGATCCTTTGATAGCCACTTTTCATAATCTTTTGTCTCATATTTTTCGTCTTCTGTAAAGAGAAACATGATAGCAAAAGCAACTAAATCTCCACCATCTATGCTACCAAGATCAATTTTTAATCGTTCATTGTGTAAATCGTACTTTAGAACCAGTCTATCAATCAATTCCACGTATTTTTTAAATCTAGTATTCCCCCATGAGGAAGATGATTCCTTTAAGAGAACACAGGTATTTGAAATTATTTCTATTAAGCGTAAAACGAATGACTCATCATCCGGTTTACTTGTCAAAGTAGAAATATACTCAAGGTTATCGTAGATATAACCCAAATTTGTTTCAAAATCGTAAATTCTTTTATTTCTTAATATTTCTAATAATTGACTTATGTTATCTTTGTTTCTATAGCCTTTTATTTGCTCCCAATACACATCTTGATAAATACTAAAATTAGAAGCCCAAAATCTAGGGAAAAAATAAATTTTAAAATATTTCAAATTAATAAAGTCAATAAAAACATCAATCATAAATCTTTTATCATGGTCATGAATTTTATTACCAATAAATTGCTTCTCTACGATTGAGGCAAATTTTTGGGTAACATCAAATGAAGTACTATCATTCGGATTTTCGTATTTCACAAAGTATCCTTTACTTTCAGAGAATTCAATTTGGTTTTTCGTCACATACATTTTTAAAAGTTCGGAATAATCATCTCTAATTAAATTGAATTGATTTCTTAAATTCTTCAAAACTGCACATGCTTCAATCACGCGATATAATATATCCTCATTAAATGAATGTTTGCATTCACTTAGTTTAGTATAGATATACTTGATAAACTCTTTATTATCAGGGATCTCAAATTCATAGTAAGAGGGCTTTGATAAAAATATGATCTCTAGGATTGAATCATAAAACTTAGACGAATTATAGTTTACTAGTCCTGATATTAACAAATAGCTAGATTCATCAACCTCAAAATCGTCTAAATCTGAACGTTTATAACAGTCATAGACTAAATCCAAAATATTACTTATTCTGCTCTTAAAAATTGTTTTAAGTTCATCGGTTATGAATTTTTCATAATAGCCAATTAAATAAACATCAGAAGCAATTCGTATTACATCCTTCATATCAATGTTGGAATCTCTATTGTTGGATAATCGATTAATTGCTGTTGAAATTACTGGCAAAGGATTCGCTAAATGAATTCTGGAAAAAATTAAAGCCTTATCACTAATAAAGACTTCAGGTATTAGATCTATTAATTTTAATAGTTTATCAGACTGTTCTGCCCATACTATTTCTGGAGATTTGAGAAGGACCTCCTGAATTAAATAACTTAGAACATCATATTTATGTTCGTATGCTTCAGTACTTATATCAAATGATTTCGAAATGTTAAGAATCAAAGTTATTATTTCAACAACAAAATCTACGTCATCTTGAAGTCGCAACTGTTTAACAAGACTTTTAATATGAACTATACCATTCTTGTGATTCAAGTTTTCTGAATATACATTTAATTCATTGTAAATACTGTCTTTAACATAGTTAACATTCACAAGTTTAAGTTTTGAATAAATTGATTTAAATGCGTCAAAGTAAATTGATCTCCAAGTTTCAAAATTAGAATATGCAAAAGGTAAAGAAGAATAGATAGAATTTAACCCTACGATTTTCACATACTTTTGCACAATTTCAGGTGGTAATTCCCCTAATAGCATTACAAATAGAAACCAATAATTAATGTGTCCTGATTTTTCATAATTGTTCATATAAAAGGCCAATACATTATCTACAATATCATTTTTATCTTTAATTGACCATGATCCTATAACCATTCTAGATAAATTCAAGAAATATTTATCTTTTTGTAAGAGCAAAAATCCTTCAGCACTAATACAATTATTTAAATATTTGGCTGTAAGAAATTCTTGAAAAGTCATCGAGATAAAACTAAATCTCCAATCATCATTTAAAGAATAGCTTACCATTTTGCCTAATCCTAAATTGCTTAATTTTGTGAAAATTTCTAAATCACCATCTAAAAATGTTGTATTAGAACTGACTATGGATTTAGTTTTCTCCATATTGTAAGCAAGCTCTGAAATTTTAGGTAAGCCAGATTCAAGGTCAAAAGTGTCTTCCTTAGTATGACCATAATTCACTATCCAACTTAAAACCACTTCCTGCAAAGAGTATTTAGAATAGACTTTAAGCAAAACATCTTCTGGGCGTTCTTCAACTAAATAAATGTAAGTTATAAACGACAACATTAATGGGTTATGTGCATAATCAAGAAGTACACGATTTTTTCCCAATATTTGCAATAGTTCTTTCTTTCGATTTTCCTTTTGATTTAGACTTAGAAATATATCAATATAATTTTCTATATTATTTGATGTGAATCCATCTAATTGCATAGCAAAATCCCATGTAAATCCTGGGTTGCTTAACATACCATAGGGTCTTGTCAAAAGTATATATTTCATTTCTATGGATATCGCGTTGAGATCTTGTTTTAACGCATACTTATTATCATCTGCTAATTCATCAAATCCATCTAGGATTATTGTAAAATCATTTTTAAATGTTTTAAGTATTTTATGGATTGAAATAAAACTCTCACCAGGCATGAAATAGTTTGAAATATATTCTGCAATGCTAAAAGGCGAATTATTAAATTTTAGCATCCCTACATTTATATAAATAGGCACGGAATTGAGAGAAATGTCTCTATGAACCCAACTAAAACATAGCCATTTTGCATATGTACTTTTCCCAACACCTGGATTTCCAGTAACTAAAATTCTGCTTTGATTGGTAAATAAACCATGAGTTATATAGTCATAAGGTATGAAATTTTGAAAATGTTCGCCGTCATATTTATTGATTCGTAAAGCACTACTTTCCTTTTCTTTATTTAGTATACTTTCTCTATTTTTTAAGGCGTTGTCTGGGATATACGATGGAGTAATAAAATAGTCAGTCATCTTTAATATTCCAAACTGATCCTTGTAGTCAGGAATCATTTTAATTGAATTAAACTCCCTTAGACTATAGTAATTATACGCTAATTTTAATGGTGTTTTAATGGCTAGTTCTAATTCATTTTCGGTTAGTTCAATTTTATTATTAATCAACTTGAAATTATAAGATAATTTTAATGATTTATAAAAATCTAAGAAGCTTTTAAACTGAATTAAATTTCCTATAGGTTGAATGTTGACACCACTGTATAAACTAAGATTATCAATTAAATCTTTTGCAAAGTCTACTAGGAGATGCTTTATTTCAGACTCGGTGTTTTCTTCGATGTATATATTATTGTATTTTAAAAAAGACTTATAGCTATCATATCTTAGATAAAATACTAATCTATTTCTAAGCTGTCTTGTGGGCTTTTTCGAATCTTGATCGCCAGAGCGTAAACGCCACAATGTGCTGTCTATTGATTTATTGTATGTCCCTTCGTACGGGATTCCGAATAGGTGTTCATATTTCTCTGCAGTGAAATATTTTTTACAACCTAATAGGTAGCTATTAAATTCTTCAGCTATTTTAGCAATATCTGTAGTTGACCAAGGGGGTGTATAATCGGAATGGATAACTTGCAACCCCTCCAAAATGCCATTCCAAAAAAGTTTGTAATGTTCTTCTCTAAGGCTCTTATTATAATCCTCATTATATGTTCGTTGTTCACTACTCATAAATTGAAGATAAGATTTATCTTTTTTTGACCAAATTAGTTGATCAACATAAAATGAAAAGTTTAAGCAATAATATTATACTATTACACTCTAGAGTAAATCTGTAGAGTTATATAAATTTGTTTCGATTGGGTGAGATGTTCAATTATAAGCTAGAGTTCAAATAAATACTTAACAATACGTAAATCTGATATTTATTGGAATACCAATCTAACCTGAAATGCGGTCAACGGAATCTCTTTCATACCGATATGAATTGCCATTTTTAACATAATTCAGCTTTCCAGCCTCCCTCATATGCATAAGATCACAAGATCTGATCTTGAGCTTTTTCATGACTTCCTTAGACGAGTAATGCGATTTGTCATTTGATTGGGGCACATCTTGAGTTTGTTCGAATTCAAATAATTTTTGTGGTTCAATCTGTAAGGCATCCGCTATCGTCTTCACCTGATCAAGAGAAGTGTTGATCTCTCCACGTTCGATCCTACCAATTTGAGATAGAGCAAGGTCAGTTTTATGTGAAAGTTTTTCTTGGCTAATTTTACGTTCCTGTCGAAGTCTTCTCAGGTTCTGCCCAAATTTTATAATAAAGTCTTGGTTTCTATTGTGAGCCACACTGTAAAAGTCTTATATTAAATCTTTTTATATTAGAGCATATTTGCGTTATTTTGCATCAATTTTTGTGTGCAGAATAAATGCACGATTCAATTCACTTTTGCAGAAAGAGATTTATGGCATTTGATAGAAAGAATTTAGAAGCTGAAATTATAGATCAATATTTAAAAAATGATGGTTGTCTGCCTTGGATTATAGGGTATAGTGGAGGTAAAGATTCTACCATGATGTTACAGTTGATATGGTATGCCTTAATTAGAGTGCCGAAGAAAAAAAGAATTAGACCAATTCATGTGGTATGTAATAATACATTAGTTGAGAATCCACAAGTATTGAGGTATGTTGAAAAATCACTAGAAAACATAGAAAAAGGTGCAAAGAAACAGGGATTTCCAATAACAGTTAATCAAACAACACCAGCAATAGAAGATAGCTTTTGGATTAATTTGATTGGTAAAGGATATCCAGCTCCGAACAATATGTTTCGATGGTGTACCGAACGACTAAAAATCAGACCAACTACTAAGTTTATTCTAGATAAGGTGAATGAAGCAGGTGAGGTCATAATCCTTTTAGGGACTCGTGAATCTGAGAGTTCTAACCGGGCAAAGACAATGAAAAAACATGAGATAAAAGGATCTAGGTTAAGAAAGCATTCTAGTATGCCGAATACTCATGTGTATGCTCCAATTAAAAAAGTAGATACAAATGAGGTGTGGCAGTATTTAATGGCAGCCCCTAGTCCTTGGGGTGCAAAAAATCATGATTTAGTAACTCTGTATGGTAATGCTAGCGCAGGTGATTGTCCGTTAATTACAGACATTTCAACTCCATCATGCGGACAAAGTAGATTTGGTTGCTGGGTTTGTACAGTTGTGAAGAAAGATAAGTCTATGGAATTTTTGATCGAGAATGGAGAAGAATGGATGGAGCCGCTAGTAGACTTAAGAGATTTTTTGCATGATACTATAAATAGAGATCATCCAAAATATGATGAGATGAAGTACGAGTATAGGATGAAAACACGAAGAAACGGAGCGCCCGGAATTGGGCCCTATCATCCTAAATGGCGTAAGTATATTTTGAAAAACTTACTCAAGGCTCAGTTAGAAATTGACAAACAAAAATCAGGATTCAAACTTATTAGTAATCAAGAACTTGTCGCTATTCAAGTAATTTGGCATCGAGACGATATTTTTGAATATAGTGTTGCGGATATTTATAAATCTGTTTTTAAGAAAGAGTTTGCTTTCCAATCAGAAATAGACCAGTCTATAGTGAAAGAGAAAAAACTTCTAAGAAAGGTATGCAGAAGTGAAGATGACTATACTTTGATAAATCAGTTATTAACACTTCAAAAGTCGAAAACAATAATGATGAGAAAGCATGGTCTTCAAAAAGATTTAGAAAATAAATTAGAAGAGTTCATAGACCCAAGCAGAGAGTATGTTTATTAAAAAAATAACATTACATAATTTCAGAGTGTATCATGATACATGTTCTATCTCTTTTGAGAAGGATAAGAAAAAAAACATCCATGTTATATCTGGGCACAACGGCTTTGGGAAAACTACATTTTTAACATCATTAGTTTGGTGTTTGTATGGAAAGCATATGAAAGATGTAGAAGAAGATTTCCGCAAACAGATTGATGAAATAGGAGGTTATCCAAAATATGTAACATCATGCGTGAATAAAGTTGCCAAATCTAAAGGAGAAAAAGACTTTTATGTTGAAGTTGTTCTTGGTGATGTAAATATACCATCAGTAGCTTGTGATGAAGTCATCCTGAAAAGAATTGGCTATAGTAAAAGTGGATTAGATAAATTTGATATCAGCATTGATGGTTATGAAAATGAACTAACTAAAGAGGTCGGCAATGATCTTTTTGTGCAAGATTTTATTCTCCCAAAAGAGATTGCGAAATTCTTCTTTTTTGATGCTGAAAAGATAGTTCAATTAGCAGAGAATAAGTCAATTTTAGAAAAAAGACAATTGAGCAAAGCCTATTCGGAAGTCCTTGGAATTAAAAAATATGAGGATTTAAAGAAAAATCTATCCGATTTAAGAATTAGATTTAAAAAGAGTTCAGCACAAAAAACTGATAAGACCAAATTTGATAAATTGACTAAAGAAATTGACAAGATTTCTGATGATATATTAAAACTGAAAATAAAAATTGAAAAGAGGGAAGAAGAAAAAATTGAATTGCGAAAATTATCTGACGATCTACAAGAGAACCTAATACGTAAAGGTTCATCATTGTCGATAGATGACATAAATAATTTGAAAATTGACAAATATAGTATACAAAAAGATATTGAAATATTAAAGGAAAGTTTCAAAGAGATTCTTGAGTTTGCACCTTTTGCGCTTTCGTATAATTTACTAATAGAATTGGATACTCAAGTAAACAATGAAGAGAAAATAAAGGGCATTCAAAACAATGCAAAAGATTTATCGAGTAGATCAAAAAAAATATTAAGAGATTTTAAGAAACTTGATCTGACTAAAATTACAAAGAAAACAGAACAACTAGAGAGCCTACTAAAAAACGTTTTAGATAAACATTTAGAGACAGATAAACTTAAAAGGAATTTAACTGCTGATACTCAAATTATTCATGATTTTAGCTCTGAAGACAGGCAATTACTTAAAGTAGTATTGAATCAGCTGAAAACATCATATGCAGAAAGAGTTAAAAATCTGTCCAAAGAGTTAAAAGATAAAAGAATTCAATATGGCAAAGTTTCTAAAAAATTATCAAATGCTGAAAGCAAAGAAAGTGATGGTGTAATTGAAAAGTATCGTACGGAGAAAGGCATTATTGATCAAAAAATAATCGAAATAGATAATAGCCTACTTTAACTAAACCAGGTATATGGAGGGCTTAGTAATGAAAAAAACTCAAAAGAGAAAGTTATATCTGAGTTAGCTAAGAAAATTAAGATCAGAAAACAGTTAGTAGAAAAAGATAAGATTTCAGAAAGGCTTATTAAGAAATTATCTAAATTTCTATTAGATATAAAGAAGGAGAAAAAGAAGTCATTAGAAGAAAAAATATTGGATAGCTTACAGAAGTTAATGCACAAGAAAGGACTAATAGAGGATATTGAAGTGGAGATATATGATGAGCTGATTGATATTGTTCTGAGAGGAAAATCAGGAGAGATTATTGAGAAGAGTATTCTCTCAAAAGGAGAACAACAATTATACGCTACATCAATTCTTAAGGCCTTAGTCGATGAATCAAACATTGAATTTCCAGTCTTCATAGATAGTCCTCTACAGAAATTCGATCAAAAGCATGCTAAGAATATAATTAGACAATTTTATCCTACAGTGTCCAAACAGGTGATACTTTTTCCTTTGCTAGAAAAAGAATTGACTGAAAAAGAATTCAAGCTCCTATCTAAAAATGTGAAATCATGTCACGTGATAAAAAATAGAAATGGGCTACAGTCCTATTTTGAAAAAATTAGTGTGGAGAATCTATTTGATGTGGAAGCTAATCTTGTCATATGAATAAACTAAATTTAGCTTTTAGAGAAACGCTTATTATCCTATTTCCAGGCTACTTGTTTGCAGTGTTCCTTATTGAAACACTCAAAGGTGTAATTGACATTAAAGATTATTCAGACGGCTTTGGAACAGAATTTATTCTAGCAATTTTATTTGGCTCAATATTGTATTCACTGAATATAGCAAAGAAAAATTCATGGTTTAAAAATAGCCTTCCTATTAATATAGCTCAGAAAGAACTTAATATTCCTATTAAGGTCAGTGAATATTTTAAATTTTACGATAGTGATTCAGTATCTGAGGAATTTAAAGCCAAAGAAAACATTTATACATCTCTTTATCATATGTTCTTTAATAGTTCAATTTTTCTAATAGTCTCCATTTTAATTACAATTATTCTAAACTGCGCTACTGGTGTAGGGATAATTGATCACCATATCTTAATTCAAATTATTCTATTAATAGTCTGCTTGATAAATACTTATCTAATATTTAATAATAAAGTTAAAACTTCATTTGTAAGCGCAGCTGAGCAATTCATAGATCACCTTAAACCTCAATAAATGTTTAATAGTATTAGGACATCCTTAGAGAATAAAGAAAGAGTTACTGAGTTAACTAACAAATTAGCTCTAGGCACTGAAAATGTTATAGCGAGAATCGCACTGGGATATTCTCTTTCAAAAGACACAAAACTATCGCTAATTGAAGTTCAGGATTCTAAGGGTAAAGAGTATAGTAGAAGGGTATTGTTTGGAGAATATGATTCAATTTATATTGGTATGGTGTGCCAAAAATATGAACTACAACATTTAAATAAGGAGATTCCAAGATACTTAAAGATGCATATTGATGATGGTTTAGAGGGCCTATATGATGAGTTTAGTGCAAATTCTAATATTATAGGAACGGATTTTTTGCTGTCTAAGATTGAAAACTATTATTGAATCTTAGTTTATGCACTTTGGTCTAAAAACAAATCAAGAACTCTTGAATTTCACCCATTATAATTTGCAATTTTATTAGCAATTAGAGATAATTGATTCATATATACTTCAAATTTAGTTTGTGCAGGCATATGTCTAAACACATATCTTAAATAACTAGAAGGGTTTTTTATTTTATTCGGAAGAGCTTCTACAGAAACTATTTGCTTTCTGAATTGCTTATCTGAGTATTTGCTTTTATGAGCTATAGCATTCCTAATAAACATAATTTTCTTAAGTGTTCCTTTCTCAGAGGAGTCCATTATAGAAAATGGTTTACCGTCTTTGTAGAAGACATTTGCTTTGTCCCTAATCTTTTCATATGGCATCCAATTTTCATAATTCTTATTACGTAGCAAAATATCCTCAACCATTTTTCTTGAATGAAAATCATACTTATTTAGCTTTTTTCTTGACATTGGTTTATATTTTCCATACAGAATGCCAATAAAAAGATTCTCAAGGAATGATTCAAAGACTGTAGTTGCTTTTAGAAACATACCTTCGTATATAAATTCAATATCTCTTTTAAATAGTTGACCATTAGAATGCAAGGCTTCTACACGTTTACGAGTCAGCTCAATTTTTCTTAATTCCTCAAGAACAATTTCAGATAAAAGATTTGTTGGGCTAGACATCCTTTAATGATGATTTTATGAACACGTAAGTTTTCTGCTTAGCTGCTAAAGAATTAGTTCCTTTTGAAAATGATCTTAAAACATCAATCGGTATGTCTTCACATTCTATTTTAATGTCTAATTCAACTAAATTCTTAGAAATTTTAGTTGGGTTTAATTTATTTGACCCTTTCTTTTTTAGAGGAGTTTTCAAACCATACATCAAATCATATATCGCAGTAAATAATGCTAAAAATAAAGGTTTCTTCTTGAAATTACTTTTTTGTATTTGATTTCCAAAAGATGTATCAATAAACTCAATTACTTTCTTAATTCTTTTAACTAATTCGTTTTTTTCTTTTAGTGAACCTTCATTGTCATATTTTTTATAGTAGCTGTCCACTAATTTGGGGCTTCTTTTTTGAACTCCATCTAAAATTAGCATAGCAAAATCATTCACCATCTCTACTTCATCCATTCTGGCTATATTATTATCGGTGAATATTTTTGTCTTAATCCAAAACGAATAATATTCAATTGCTAATTTATACATTAGAGTTTTAAATTCTCCATAATAATTTGCGTTCCTAACCTCTTGTTCTTTTAAATTTACTCCAGTTGAATTCATTCTAGAGAAGATCTCTAGGATTTGTATATCACTAACATCTGCAGATAGGACATGAACAAAAAATTCATAATCAAGAATTTGTCTTTTGATTTTGTCTGGAAGATCAGAATATGTCATATTTGAATATTCCGAATTATGATTTTTTTTTATTTTAAAAACATCTCTTTTAGGAACTAAATCTTTAATTAAATTTGGGGCAATGAATGATATTATTGTTCTTAATCTTTGTTGTCCATCAACAACTTCTCTCATAGACTCAAAAGACGACAAGTCAGTTCGAACATCCCGCAGAATAATAATGGGTATGGGGAGACCTCTTATAATAGTGTCGACTAGAAAGGACTTTGCACCTGGATTCCAAACAGATCTCCTTTGAAATTTTGGACTAAGTATAAGAGTTTCTTGTTTATACCAAGATATAAAATCACTTATTTTAAACATTGATCGTTGAATGCTAATTCTTTCCATTTTCTTTAGTGCTAAAATATTTAGAAGGTATTGTTGTAATATAAAGACAGTTATAAGCTATTCAGTAACTGAGTTAACTTTTTTCTCCTAGAATCATCTTTTTTTTCTTTCCAAATTTTTAAACTAAGGTCCAAATACAATATGTTAGTAGCCTTGCTAGTAAATGGATATCTCTGAACATCTTCAAAATTTAGAGCTTTCGCTTTCTGTAAGTACTTTTTATAATTTTCTATTGATAGCCTAGAATCAATATTTGTTAATTCTTCAAGTATATCAATTAATAGCTTTAATAAGGCAGAATAGCCCACAGTTGTTTGTAATATATTTGTTGGCCTTAGTGATTCCTTGT
>Ga0114957_1003603_pt1 | contig 13845 bp, 6 predicted proteins | sample BantaG_FD_87175 | JGI IMG/M metagenome (GOLD analysis project Ga0114957, IMG submission 87175) | Marine algal microbial communities from Bantry Bay, Ireland - BantryBay_4 metaG | ecosystem: Host-associated > Algae > Red algae > Unclassified | place: Bantry Bay, Ireland | collected 2014-11-21 | reverse complement strand
GAGCTATCCCCATAACTCAAAAACCGATACTCATTATCCAAGGCCTCCCGATAAATCCGCCGCCAATCCGCCCCAACAAAAGCAGCCACCAAAAGAATAAGAGTAGAGCCAGGCATATGAAAATTAGTGATCAGCGCATCACACATTCTGAAGGTGTACCCTGGATAAATAAATATTTCCGTCTGACCACCTAGACGATCCAGCTGATGCGCATCCATATAGCGCAGTACATGTTGCAAAGCAGACTGCTTATCTATCGGCTCCAACTCTGACGGATCCGACTGTCGGATATGGAAGTCGGGCATACCATGATGCAGCCGCACACCAAACCAGTAGAGACTTTCTAGGGTACGCAAAGAGGTGGTGCCCACCGCGATGGTATTGGAGGCTGCGAGTAAAGATTCGATCGTATCCCTGTCTATCCAAATCTGCTCATTGTGCATGGGATGCGTATAGATGTCCCCCGTTCGGATCGGCTGAAAGGTCCCCGCGGACACATGCAGCGTCACATATTGAGTATGTATCCCTTTGGCCTCCAGACCCGCTAGGATGTCATCGGTGAAGTGTAAGCCAGCCGTAGGAGCAGCCACCGCGCCGTCCATTTTAGAGTATACCGTTTGGTAGCGTGCTCTGTCCTCAGGCACGACGTCCCGTAGGAGGTAAGGCGGGAGCGGCGTCTTTCCAATCTCCGTCAGCAGCTCACTAAAGGTCATGCCCTCCCAGGTAAAGGTGACCTCATCGTCACCCGTACGAGTCGCTTTGAGATTAAAGGATTCATTGACGAGCGGATGATCATATCTCCATCGCTTCGCATTGCCGATCATACACTTCCAAGTGCAAGACGTTTGACTTGCCATCACCTGCTCATGCGCACGAGAAGGGGCGAGGGGCTCTAGTAAGAAGATCTCTACCCGACCACCTGTCTCTTTATGAAAAATAATTCTAGCAGGAATCACCTTCGTATTATTGAAGACCAAGATCGACCCAGTAGGTATCTGATCCGCAATGGACCTAAATTGATGATGCTGTATATCCCCCGCTCGGTACACCAACAGTTTGGAGTTACCCCGTTCTGTAGGCGGATGTTTTGCGATTCGCGATTCAGGTAATTCATACGAGAAATCGTCTAACTTCATGTACTATTTTTTAGCGCAAATGTAGAGAATATGCTGGAAAATTGTGGGGTGTGGATTTTTCGAAAGAAGGCGGGCATCCAAATAGGGCTGAGAAGTGAATGCACCAATATTAGAGTCGAAGATACCAAAGCGGATACGGAGGACATTGCCAAATCCTATATTTGGGTATTCCCATCGGCTACGCTTACTTATCAATTTTCAGAAAAGTTGACCGCTAGTTTGGGCTACAGCAAACGGATACAGCGTCCCCGGTTCTCGTAACTGAATCCTTTTGGTGGGATAGAAAATCCAAATGAATTGCAATTTGGAAATCCAGATCTAGATACAAGTTTTAGAGATCAGGTCGAGCTCAAGTTTCTCTTCAATAGCGAGAAGTTGACGGTCTCTCCTTATGTGAGTGCAGATTATATAGATGGCTACTACGACACGCAAGTCTTGCAAGATAGCAATGGACTGGTGACTTATTTTCCGATCAATCTGGAACAAGAGCGCATCCTACAAGCGGGCCTCATCGTGACGTACGAACCTTTCAAAGGCTGGCAGTTTACGGGGGAAGCACGCGCTGCGGAGTTCAGGCAAACGGGTTTCTATGAGGTGTTGATTTTGGCAACTCCTTCCAAACTTTCAGCAGCGAATTCGGAGTCAGAGGAAAGCTGCCTCTAGACATTCGAATGCAGGGCACCTTTTTTTATTATGGCGGACAGCGTTATTTGCAATCCTTCCGAGATCCTTATTATGGTATAAATGCGGGTCTCAGTCGTCAATTTTTGAATGACCGACTACAACTATCTCTCAACGTCCGAAACTTGTTTGAGCTGGCCGTATATCGTGGTGGAGCGACTCTACCTACCTTTACCAATTCCTATGCAAGACAGTGGCAAGGCCAACGCTTTGGCTTGACCGCAGCCTGGGATCTTGGTGCGGATATTCGACATAGGAGAGCTAGGGGGAGTATTCGGTAGCGGGGGAAGGTTTGGATGGGTTTGGGGCCATGCCGATAAGGATCGGCACCGCGCTCTATTGGGGTACGCTTCGCTTCCGTCCTTTGGACAGTCTGCTATCGCATCCTCCCTTTCGATCGCTTGTCCGGAGGGGGGGGTGATAGAAAAGTTAACGCTTTGTGCAAACGTTGGTGGCGCGTTTAGCGACACTTTCCGTTTTGCACTTTCTTAGCTGTCGGATTAATTTCGGCATAATGATGGATTTTAGGTTGCTGAAATGCTCTAAGATCATTTATAGGCTATTGTTTAGCTTTTGTGGAAAATGATCAATGTGCATGGCGTGTGTTTACTGTTTTGTTAAACTAAATCTTCAGATGCTAAGAACTTGTCCACGTCTAAAAGGAATTCTACTCCTTTACATATATTTTAATTTGCTTCACAGTTTCAATATAATACTTTTATATCTGATGTTTGTATTTTCATATATTTGAGTAAGGCCTCACTTTCAAAATTACATTATCGGCAATATGGCTTTCAATGACAATAAATATGAAATACAAAATGTAGGTGCTGTAGTAAATTTTAAAGAATTGCAGCTAAAGGCATACACATAGCAGTACAATTACTTTTGTTCTAAATCTGAAAACTAAATCAAAAACATTTCAAATAATATCAATATCTTTGCACAGAATGCAATTTAGATGAGTCGGAAAGCAATAAATAGAATTAAAGTAGTTCTTGTTGAAAAGAACTTGAGTAGTAAGTGGCTAGCCAAACAGCTCTGCAAGAACGAAGCGACAATTTCGAGATGGTGTACAAATGATGTGCAACCGAGATTACATACACTAGCTGCAATTGCGGACTTGCTAAATGTTCAAATTACTGACTTGATTAACAATGAGCAGAAGTAGCACAATGGATACAGCAATTAAAATAATAGATCTTAAAAATCGGCTTTCAGAAGAAATTCAGAAGGATATCTCTGATAATAATATAATCTTAGCCATATCTAATGAAATAGCAAAGCTTGATGATAGCCAAGTTAGGTTCTCTGTTGATGCGGGAATAATAAACAGACTTGGAAAAGAACTAGTTGGGAAACATGAAACAGCTGTCTCTGAACTTGTGAAAAATGCATTTGATGCAGATGCAACAGAAGTCAACCTCATTTTTGAAAATGCTTGGAATCTTGGAGGAACTCTTACCATTGAAGACAATGGAACAGGAATGACGAAGGACCAACTGATTAATGGCTTTATGCGATTGTCTTCTTCTGATAAGATTCATAACCCAATTTCAGATAAATATAATCGAACTAGGGCAGGAAGAAAGGGTATTGGTCGTTTTGCAACGCAACGACTTGGAAGCAGACTCACTATTTTGACACATACATCCAAAAAGGATTATTCGATAAAAGTATCAATTGACTGGGATGATTTTGAGACAGATAAAGATTTAATAAGTATTTCAAATGTTATAGAAATAATCGAGAAGACAAAAAAAGAAGGAACGACTTTAATAATTGAAAATCTGAGAGATGGTTGGTCAGATGCAATGATTAAGAGAGGGTTTAGATATACTTCTGAACTAATGCAGCCATTTCCATTATCAACAAAGAGAAAGAATGAAGCAGAATCATCAATTGACCCAGGATTTAAAAGCTTTTATTTCAGACAAACCAATCAAGAATTAATTTCAATAATAGATGAAGACGAAGCAATATTTAAACACGCTTTAGCTGAAATAGAAGGTTATGTTTTAGAAGATGGTCAAGGATGTTGGGCAATAAAAAGTAAAAAACTTAATTTTTCGCAAGAAGTTTATCTAATTGGTAATAGCAATAAGGAGAGAGATGACACAACTGCACCATTTAATTTGATAAAAGGTCTTCATTTTAAGGCATATTATTTCATACTTGATTCATCTTTATTTGATTCATCTAAATCCTTTCATTTTATTAAGGAGGTGGGGTATCAAAAAGGCGGTATTAAGCTTTATAGAAATGGATTTAGAGTATTACCTTATGGGGAGAACAATGATGATTGGTTAGGATTAGATAAATCGAACAATAGAAGTATAGTCTTAGGTCCACATCCTAATAGAAACTTTTTTGGCTTTGTTGAACTTCAAGATGAAAAAGGAGTATTTGAAGAGACGTCAAGTAGAGAAGGTATTATTGAAAATGATGCATTCAAAGAGTTGGTTGCTTTCGTTTACCGGTCAATCATTAGTGCCGTACTCAAAGTCTCAGAATTAAGAGGCAGAAAAGCGAAAGCGTCTCAGAAAAATTTCAAACCAAAGGAAAAAAGCCCAATAGAAATTATTGAAACTGCAATAAGTACTTTGAAAGATTTAATTAATTCAACCGATCTAAAATCTAATATTTCTGAAAAAACATTAGAAAATTCTATTCAAGAATTTAACACTATATTAAACAATGCATTTGTAGCTATTGAAAAAGAGAAAGTAGAGAAACAAGTATTGATAGATGAAAATAATATGCTTAGAATTCTTGCAGGATTGGGATTAGTAATTGGTGAATTTATTCATGAAGTGCATAGATTCCTTCCAGGGTTTGACGCTGAAATTAGCTTTCTAAAAAAAGCAGTGAGGGACATTAAAGGAGTTTATGAAAGGGTTGAACTATTGGGAACTAATATTAAATCGTTTACTTCATATACTTCATATTTTGACAAAGCTATTTCCCGTAATGTAATTCGGGAACTTCAATCTATTGAATTAAGAGATGTTGTTAAGGACTTCAATGTAGTTATTGAAAGTAATTTGAAGAGAGCCAACATTACATTGAAAAAACCTGAATTTGATGGATATGATTTATTCACAACACCAATGCACCCATCGGAATGGGCTTCTATATTATTTAATCTATATACTAATTCTAAAAAAGCAATTTTTAGAAAAAATATTGATGGTCAAATTTTCATTAAATGTGGTAAGAATGAAAAAAATGTTTATCTCGACTTTTCTGACAACGGTGATGGAATCCCAATAGAAAATGAAGATTTAATTTTTAATGCATTCTTTACAACTACTTCTGCTGCCAACCACTCAGGAAATGATGTTGAAAGTCTTGTAGGCACTGGTCTCGGATTAAAAATAGTTAAAGATATTGTTGAATTCTACGGTGGCGAAGTGTATGTAACAAAATCAGAAAAAGGTTTTAATACGACAATAAGAATAGAAATTCCTAAAAATAAAGGTGAAGATGAGTAACTCAAAATATTTATACATTGATGACGAAAATGGAGATTCTGAAGTTTCAACATTGAACGGATTTAATGATACTAAAATCACCGAAGTTGAGAGATTTAATTTGTCCAATTTTCGTGATTTTGGAAATTTAAAGAAAGAACTTATAAGAGCTTGTCACAATGATGAGTTTGATGGATTAATTATTGACTTGAGATTAGATGGATCGGGAGAAGATAGGACCGAATTTAATGCAACTGCAATTACCTCAGAACTGCGTTCAATTTCTGCTCGTGGTGACATCAAGTCTTTTCCTATAGTTTTATGTTCTACCGAGGAAAAAATTAAGCAGACTTATAATGCTGATAGAACTAGTCACGACTTGTTTGATTATAAATTGAGCAAATCCAATTCAGCACCAAATTGGATAAAGATATCTACCAAACTAAAATCTCTTGCTGAGGGTTACAGCTGGCTACAAAGTAAGCAAAGGGAATTATATGAGATTATCGCAATTGAAAAACTTGAAACTATTGATGAGAGAATTATAGAGAAGATTTCTAATTTCTCAGTTAATTATGATTTCACCCATTTCGTCATTAAGAATTTTTTTCATCAGACTAATCCTCTTATAAATGAAAAGATTCTTGCGGCTCGATTGGGCGTTGATTTAAAACTAACTCCAAGTAAAGATTGGGATAAACTTTCTCAAACAATATTGGATGAAATTAAGTATAAGGGTTTATTTAGTGATGGTTGGAATAGATGGTGGGCAAATGGTTTAGTTACTTGGTTTAATTCTATTTCGGGCGAGAAACTCGCTTTTTTAAATGCAGAGAAAAGAGTAGAGATATTAAAGAATAAAACAGGTTTAGATACGCTTGTTTCAGCTACTCCATTAAAATTCTGTAACAGTTCTGAATTCTGGTCAATTTGTGAAGGATTTAAAGTTCCGATTGACCCATTGGAAGCATTTAAAATTCATACAACAGCTGATTTAAAGCATTGGCAAGAAAATAAAGTTATATCTCTTTATGCAATTCTTGAGAGAGAAGGATTTGTAGATAGAGGGCTGAAGCCGCATCTTTCTGAGATGGAAAGAATTAAGTTTACTAAAGAAGAAATGGGAATTTAAAGGGTATGAATAATAAAGCATTTATATCAAAAAGAAAGAAGGATGTTACTGATTTCCTTTCAATCATAAACAATCTTTCTATTTCTTCTGGTTCTGTCAATTTTAAAAACTACCTACATAGTGATTTTTGGGGTTATTCTATATCTGATATTAGATTCAAAGTAGACCAGTCAGCTTTAAAGCATATTAGCCCTTCTGGGTTTACAAATGTTGAAATTATAATAGAGTTAGATGTTGAATCTAAAATAAGTGAATGGGAAAAACTAAACGACCCTTTTTCTTCTCTCAACTTTAGAAGCCTTATTAGAGGTACAAATTCTAAAACAGGAAAACTCCATTATTTAGGATTTCACATTGATAGGCATAATGGAGGGAAAACAAATGAAATACATCCCTTATACCATTTACAATATATCCAAAATAGTAAAGTGAAACCAAAAGACGAATTTGATCATGGTGATACTTTGCAATTAGATGTACCTAGAATGATGCATTTACCTATGGAATTAATTCTTGGTGTAAGTACGATTTTATCTAATTTTTCTCCTGAAACTTACTTAAAACTTATTGAAAACAGGCAGTTTGTAAACTTATGCAAAAACTATCAACAAAAAATTTGGAGACCCTATTTTAATTCACTAGAAAGCTACTGGTTAAAGAATCCAATCGAATGGGATCCAAATTTAAATTGCCCTTATTTAATATGAAAAACGCATTCAAATATTTAAGCCTTAATTGCTCAACGACCCCAAAGGATGTTGATAGACTTATAATTTCTGCATTTCTTGAAATAAATAGACTAACTCCAAATAAAAATGAAATATTATTATCATATTTAATTCAAAAAGACAATACAGACGAATACGTTAAATTAATTGAATTTATATCTGTCATAAAAGACGAGACAGTTCAGTTTAAATTTGAGGAGTTAATTGAACTTTTTGAGTTTGTTATTTCCCCTGCGGATAGAGTAGTTAATGGGGCGATTTATACTCCAGTCAATATCAGAGAATATATTGTTGAAAAAACCTTAGGGAAGCTAAACAAAGTAGATGATTCAATTAAGATATCAGATATCGCTTGTGGCTGTGGAGGCTTTTTATTCAATGCATCAATTGAATTAAAAATAAAAACAGGTAAATCTTACTCAGAAATTTTTAAACACAACATATTTGGTATTGACATTCAAGAATATTCAATTATTAGAACTAAGCTTTTACTCTCGGTATTGGCATTAAAAGCTGGAGAAGATGAAGAAATTTTCGACTTTAATTTATTTCAAGGTGATTCACTTGATTTCAACTGGTTAGCAAATATTGATACTTTTAATGGTTTTGATATTATTTTAGGAAACCCACCTTACGTTTGTGCGAGGAACTTAGACAAGGAGACTAAAAAGAAATTAAAGAATTTGGAAGTTTGCAAATCAGGAAATTCTGACCTTTACATTCCATTTTTCCAAATTGCTCTTGAAAATTTAGCTTTTAATGGGGTTCTTGGCTTTATCACAATGAATTCTTTCTTCAAGAGTTTGAACGGAAGAGCTTTGAGGGATTATTTTCAAAAAAAGGAATATGCCATTAGTATAATCGATTTTGGTTCAGAACAAGTTTTTAAATCAAAAAGCACTTATACCTGTATATGTTTTATTGATAAGAAATCACAAAAATTCATTTCATATACTGCGGTGAAAAGTCAAAAATTAAAGAATAAGCAATCTTTTAAGAAGATAAATTATAGCATCCTAGATTCAAAAAAGGGGTGGAATTTGAAAGATAATAAATCTATCTCAAAGATTGAATCTACTGGAACTCCATTTGGTGAACTATACCAAACAAGACACGGGATAGCGACACTTAAAAATGAGATTTATATTTTCAGACCAGTTGATGAAGATGAAAAGTATTTTTATATGCTAAATGGCAGTTTGTATAAAATTGAAAAAGGAATTTGTAAAGATATAGTTAACTCAAATAAACTAAGTCGTAAAGTCAATTTAAGCAAGCTGAAAGAAAAAGTTATTTTCCCCTATGACCAACAGATTAGGCCAAAACTTCTTCTAGAAGAATTAGTTAAGGACAAATACCCAGAAGCATATAAATATTTTCAATACAAACGGAAAGTGTTAGATCAAAGGGATAAAGGAAACGGAAATTATGAAAACTGGTTTGCATTTGGTAGAAATCAGTCTTTAGAAAAAATAAAGAATAAAATGTTCTTTCCTAAATATTCAGACAGAACCCCTAGTTTTATAATTAATTCTGATGAAGATTTACTTTTCTATAATGGTCTAGCTGTAGTAGGAAGTTCTAAGGCAGAAATGAAGAAACTTAAAAAACTGATGGAATCAAGTGTGTTTTGGTATTACATCAAGACAACTAGTAAACCATATTCTTCTAATTACTATTCTCTTAACGGTAATTACATTCGAAATTTTGGTGTGTGTGAATTAACTAAATCAGAATCCGAATTTCTACTTGCCGAAAGTGATAAGTATATTATCAATCAATTTTTTGAAGATAAATACAAAGTAATAATTAAATAAATATTCAAATGCCTTTTTAGTTAAGCCAAAACACTATCTCTTTGAGTAGAGAGAGGTGTGTTGTGCCCTCTTTAGAGAGCTTGCCAAACTTGTGAATTTGGTAATTTTTTCTCAATTTTAATCTACCAGATTTCTGATATTTGCAATTGCATTTATTGTGTTTATAAATTAATATTTCCGTTGACTAATACACGAACCCAAATCATCAAACCTCAAGACAAAGTATTATCGCAACGACGGCCATATCACTTCGCCTAGATTCTTATCGCTTTCCTGCTATTAGTAATAATCCGTCTATGAGGTTAAGTTTGTTTATTCCTTGTAGAACGCAAAAAATATCGATGTAAGACTTAACCTTCTATTGCTAAGGACTCAAAGTATTAAACCAAAAAAAATGTAGTGAGGAGGAGAAATAGTAGGAAAAGGTTACTAGTAGAATATCGGAATAGATTAATCTTGAGTGTATATGATCACAAATATTCTAATTTTTTTCATCGTTATACTACACGAAAAATCGAGTTAAAGGATATTTTGTATTTCCTAATATGAGGGGGTTGGGTGGATTTTGAGGATATTTAGACGGGGCACAGCCAATCATCATACTACTGGTTTTTTGTTTTTGCGATGTAGCGTGAGTCGCAGGGTGTCATCTACTATTATTCTAATTCCCAATTACGACTCTTTCAAATATTTTTTCAGTTGAACTAAGATCTTCTATTTCAAGAAGGTAGATGCCTGATGGAATAGAAGTTAATCCAGTTATATTTGTATTGTTAAATGTTCTGATTAATTGACCACTTAAGTCATACAGTTTCGCCTTAAAATTTAATTGACCTTTAATATCTATAATTATTATATCAGTTGCTGGATTTGGATAGATGTCTATGGTTGATTTTCCTATTAGGTGAGTTGACGAAAGTAAGTCCTCGCCATCACAATCTTCATCTATTCCATTGTTTGGAATATCTTCGGCATTAGGATTGATATTGGAGTTATTGTCATCACAATCATCTGCCAACAAAAATCCGTCTTGGTCTAGATCATCGTCAAGAGTTGAGGTATTGCAATCATCGTCGATCCCATTGTACGGCTCTTCGGTTTGATCAGGATTGATATTTGGATTGTTATCATCACAATCTGACCAAATAAAATATCCATCTCCATCTTGGTCATTGCCAACTTCACTTGTCAGATCAACACAATCTGACTCTGCTTCACAGCCATCCGCAAAAGCTAAATGAACCGCATATTGTCCAGTTGTTGAAGGCTGGAAAGTCTGTAATGTTGCATCTTCAATGTTTTCACCAGTAGCACAATCATACCATTGATAAGTGACATCCGAAAAAGTACAAAACAAACCAGTATCTGTAATCTCCACTTGGACCTCTGGCGCTACTCTTGTAAAATCTACTAATATCGGCTGTAGACAAAATGCATCATTTGAAGGTAGAGTATCTAGATACACGCCAGATATTCCCCAAATTTGATTTCCGCTAAATGATATTTGTGGCACACAAGAGCTAATCGGTTCCCCTTCTATTACGTCAGAAATATTTGCGTTTATTTCATTGGTAATTATTGGTGGATTAAAGTCAAAGTAAATTGCTGCTTGATTAATTATTTGCTCTATGTCATCAATATTCCGAAATGGTTTTATTTTAAATCGAATAAATCCGTGTGACCCTATCTCATTAATGGCAGCATGTGGTAGTTGAATATCTTCAAAGAAAAATTTAGCTTCTCCATTAACAAAGCTGATCATGGCAGGATGGCTACTGTCGATAAATCTAAATGTATTGATATCCAAAGAATCAGGTAGCTCATCTATAACTAAAACATTGAATGCAGTATCGGTCCCTAAATTTTGAAACCTAATTTTGTATTCAAAATAATTGCCTTCATTTGCAAATTCATCATTTACACATGCTGGAAATACTTGGATATCATTTGGGTCGTAAGATCCAGTTATGATTTGAAACAGAGTATCTTTATTATTTTCTTTTATTGTGTCTCCCAAAATTGGACTGATAGAAGCCAATGTAAAAATAGTATCTCCTAGAAGATTTATATCGGCACTTAGACTATCGGTAATAATAATTGAACGAGCTTCTCCTGGAGACAAATTTTCGTAGCTATATATTAAAGTATCTCCTATTATATCATTAGGAGCAACACTTGATTCAATAAAATTTAGATTTGTATTTTGAATGAAAGTGATGTCACCTGAAATTGTATCATTGATATTATTAAAATAATTGAGTTTATATTTAACGCCAAACCCGGGCCTTACAGGCGTAATCCCAGAAATGCTCAGTTCTACATCTCTAATACCTGGTGTTGGAAAAATCCCTATATCTAATCCATCTACTTCAAGTATATTTTGACCTACATCAACTAATAATACGCTATCTGTTGAATACTCCCAAAATGGAGGTATGTCATCTATATGAATACCAATTTCATTAATACCCTCTGATAATCCAGTACTATAAAAACCATCATTATTGGTATAGCTTATGGCCGTATTCGGAGTAGTTGACATTCTAGAATTGGAAAGCCCAAATACATCATCGTTGATTCCATTTTTATCCGTATCAAAAAATACTCTTCCTGAGGCTGAAGCCATCGTACTATCTTGATCCTTGACGACGGCCCAGAAGATATCATAGCTTCCTAGTGGTTCATATATTCCATTTTCATAGGAGAATGGAGTACTAGAGTTAGCCGCTGTATAAATATGGCCATTGTGAAAATATGATCCATAAAATGAATTTTGAAAATGAGGTTCTCCAAAAATTCTATGCCACTTATAGTTTAATTTTTGATCAAATTTTGCAACGAAAAACTTGTCTTCTTCTTCAAAAACTGGAAACAATTCTCCGAAATGTGTCAAAAAATCGATTGTTCTTCCACTTAAATAAACACTTCCATTTTGAACGGTTAATCCAATCCCACCAATAGAAATAGATGCAGAAGTAGTTTCTCCTAATTGCAGTCTTGATTCCACTTCCAAATTTTCATTAAGTTGAATAATATTCAAACTATTATAAGGAGAAAGCCCAATCAAAATATCACTGCCAAATGGTACTATATCTCTAAAATATCCTAAAATATAAAAATTACCATTTATTTCGTCGTATTCAAGCTGCAAAGGAAACGTCTTCGTGTAACTTAAAAATGAATTTCTTACCAGATCTCCATTCCTATCGTAAATTATGAATTCAACAGGATGTTGGTTAGCCGATACTACAGATGTTCTTCTCAAACCAAAATAGCCTAAATCATAACTTCCAAAGATTACTTCATTGTCCCATCCAGATTCATCAATTACAAAATGAGTTGCTAAATTCCCATCTAAATCAAAAATAAAGACTGCCCCATTCTTATTGGTAATTTCCATTTCATAGACATTATCATCAAGTTCCACTACTGCTAAGAGTTCCAATTCATTTGCATCATTAATTTTGATTCGCCTTCCAACAATTGGTAAACTAAATATTTCATTGCCTTCTGGGTCGAATTTTATGGTAGAGTGGATAGCGTGGTTTGAAACGTATAGATTGCCATCGTCATCGATGGTGAATTTACCTGGAGTGCCATCTATAAAAGCATTGCTTGATATATCGTAAACATGATGCCAAACAACCTCTAATTCGGGACTCACTTTCGCAAGAATTACATAGTCATTAAAAACGGTATTAGGGGGGATAAATATTTCAGTCCCCATGATAGTAAAAGGGTTGCCTCTTGCTCTTGCCATGAAGTAATAATTTCCCTGGGCATCTAAAGTATAATCTATTAAACTTTCTCTGCTGCTACTATTTACCCCAGCCTGTAAGACGTCCACTATCTCTTGAGAAAACAAGTAACTGGGAAGAGAAAAAAGAAGCGTAAATAGCAGAATCGAAAAATGCTTTACAGTTCTAGGTTTAAATAAGAAGGTGCTGGCACTGTACTGTTCAGTAAGGTGGGTTAGTTTTGGCATTATAATTTATTCTTGCTTTAATAAAATTCATATTATAAAGAATTATAATGCATATAGAATGCCAAAAGTAGTTTTTGGCATAATAATTAACATTTAAAGCTCTTTTTTGAGATGGTTTGGTAGTTTCTCAGCACCCTATAATCTCTACATTTTACGAATATTGCTTCGCAACAGTCACTCTTTCTTTCGATCCAAGAGGCAGTTAATAGAGGTGCCCGTAATTGCAAACCAATTCTTTTTTGCAGGAATGGAGATATTCAAGGAATTAATGCCTTGGGTTATTATAGCTCTACCGTTTGCTGGTTTTTCTATCATGATTTATTTTCAATATCTTTAATAATCTCAATTATAAATGCGAATCTATTCCACTTAATTTACATTTTACACAAAACCCTATTAAGCTTATTCTTGCCATTTTACATCATAAAAATAATCAAAGTCCTTTCTTATTTTTTCAGCAATCTCTACAGTGAAATTTGTTTTTCCGTTACCATATATTTGATAAATATTTCCGTGTTCGGGATGGTGTCCCATAGCATAAAATCGTGCTTTTGCACCCTCTTCAGTATTCCAAGCTGGTAGTAATTGTTGCCAACCTACTTGGTTTTTGTAATGAAAATTATCTACACGGACTTCTATGGTATCCGTTGGTTTTAAATGGTAGCTTTTGAAAGAAACACAACCGTATTGATTAGATACGCCTTTGTAAATTAACTTATTTTTGTGTTCTATATAAAATTCACTCCCATCTATAGGATGTGCATGTTCTAAGTTAACAACTTGCGAAAAAAACTGTACAAACTCTATAAATGGCTTTCCTTCATTTTCTTTTTGATAGGATACCTGTTTTTGAATATATTCTTCTGGTAATGCTTTGAAGAATGGATGTTCTT